>ENA-UAON01000688-UAON01000688.1-human-gut-metagenome-genome-assembly--contig:-NODE-688-length-12029-cov-4.412728_pt1 | contig 12029 bp, 9 predicted proteins | sample MGYA00243469_ERZ654557 | MGnify/ENA primary metagenome ERZ654557 (study PRJEB26926, sample SAMN06164571) | human gut metagenome | biome: ENVO:00009003; feature: ENVO:2100002; material: ENVO:00002003...
CGTGGGCTCGGAGATGTGTATAAGAGACAGTTTCAATGCAGATTCATAGAGAAAATCGTCCCCTACCGGAGCCCTTATTTTGTATCATACCACAAATATAGAATGTGATAAATTGAAAATATTTTGCTTCATATTATTTCTAACAGTTTCTCTTCAATTATAGAAGAAAGAGATTATGATTAAAGCAAATTTGTTCAATTTTCGTCCCCGGCTGGGGTTCTTTATTTCTAATCTTATCTGGACTTAAGCACTGTTACAGATACGCAAATGTTTTCGTTCCCTACTGGGGTTCTTTATTTCTAATCTATGACTAAGCATATGGAATTGTGTCGTGGTAGACAGTTTTCGTCTCCTACTGGGGTTCTTTATTTCTAATCATGATGTAAAGGAAGCTTACAAGAAGGCTTCGCAGGAGTTTTCGCCCCCTACTGGGGTTCTTTATTTCTAATCTCTGGATTTCAGCATTAGAGGGTGATCCGAATGAGTTTTCGTCCCCTACTGGGGTTCTTTATTTCTAATCGCGCACTTGCGCATTCAATAACAAAGTCGTTCCAGTGTTTTCGTCCCCTACTGGGGTTCTTTATTTCTAATCGTATTAAGGTCACTCTGATGCATTTTGACAGAGCTACGTTTTCGTCCCCTACTGGGGTTTCTTATTTCTAATCGATTGCAATGCACAGATAAGAATGGAGTTAAGGTTCTCGTCCCCTACTGGGGTTCTTTATTTCTAATCGCTTCACCGGAAATTCGTTGGCGTGTTGGTGGAAATGGGTTTTCGTCCCCTACTGGGTTCTTTACTTCTAATCTATGGTGAAAGCAGCAATCATTTGTCATCGACTTGTTTTCGTCCCCTACTGGGGTTCTTTATTTCTAATCGAGGTACAATTATGGCAAAGAACATCAGAAATAACGGAACGTTTTCGTCCCTACTGGGGTTCTTATTTCTAATCTTGAATACTTCTTTGCAACAGAGGATGGTGCATAGTTTTCGTCCCCTGCTGGGGTTCTTTATTTCTAATCTGATGAGAGAAGAATTAAGATTTTATGGAGATGATTTTTCGTCCCCTACTGGGGTTCTTTATTTCTAATCAAAAATTGGAGACTGAAGAAGAACGTCGTAGACGTTTGTTTTCGTCCCCTACTGGGGTTCTTTATTTCTAATCTTACCGAAAAAGACCTCAGAAACTTCCTTGCTACTTTTTCGTCCCCTACTGGGGTTCTTTATTTCTAATCAATAAGGAGGAATTATTATGAAAAAGGTTTATTATTTTTCGTCCCCTACTGAGGTTCTTTATTTCTAATCGGAACGAAAGGGAAATTGAACCCAAAATGCAAGTTGTGTTTTCGTCCCCTACTGGGGTTCTTTATTTCTAATCACTGCCCTCGCAAAGCCAGATGGCACATAGTCTCAGCACCGGCTTTGCGTCTATAACATTTCTTATGTTCATTGGAAAGCTTTTTTCTTTCTTCAAACCTTAAAAACTCCTTATTTTATGGGCAGCGGGGTAAAATCATATAATTTCCTTTAATTCAAAGGTACATTCACCAAACTGGTATCGTTTTCCCTGATACTGTGTAAGTTTCAGAATATGAGGCGATACTCCTTTTTTAGCATCCTGATCATGCTTATGATCCTCTGGCACACCCGTCTTCCGGTAAATCTGCGGTATCAGTTGGACACCTTCTTTACCGAAGAGAGTATACACAACCGTCTTACTCACGTAACCGGCTCCTCCACCTAACCATACCACATTTTCAGCCGGTCGGTCTACATGTGGAAATTTCCCTGAGAACAGTTGATAGTAGGTATTCGAGAATTCTGCAATTGCTTTTAATATTTCTTCGGCACCAGTTTTACAGATTCCCATGTCTAACGTCATCTGAAAATGAACAACCGTATCCGGTTTTACACATTCACGCAGTAGATTCAGTCTCTTCTCCACACCATCGGTATGTTCTTCCACCTTTTGGCACAAGACCAGATCATCCACCGATAACGGTGCACTGTCACTAATAATCACTCCGGACATATAATCATTTACCATTTCATAACGTTTTTCTGTCCGTCCAAGCTTATGAAAAGCGACCTCTTCTATCGCTTTTTCTTCCTTTATGAGATAGCTATTTCTTCGTACCTTCTCATTCTTTAAAATATTCGCCTGTATATTCTGTTTTTCGGACTTATATTTTTCAGGATTCTTGCGGATATCATATGCTAAGAGACAGGTTCTGATCATTCCCTTTAATGAACTTCCCGGAATATACGGATTTCCATAAGCATCCTTCACACAGCTCCTTACTTCCAGTGTTTTTCCGCGTTCTCCCACGTAATCACCACAATCCAGTTCATATGCCTTCCATGCCTTCAGATAAGATTCCGGTACCCGCTGCTGCTCCAGCCATTCTCCCAGTCCTGTTCGATTATCCGTCAGCATATAGCGCTCATATTCCCTTTGTTTTCCCATTTTACATAGATCCGAATACATCTTTTCCAGCTTTGGAATCATAATCTTCCTTCGCCGTTTATCATAAATATACTCTTTCTTTTTTATATCCTGACCGCTCCCTATGAACAGCGGTCCATGAACAGTCAGCACCACATCATATACTTTTAAGACACTTTTCATCGACTCACCTCCAGGAACATCGGCTTTGCATATCGATATACTGCATGTCCGCCATTATTTGAAACATCATAGATATTTCCCTGATATTTTTCCTCTACACAGGTACCCGCCTCAAACACAAACAAGTCCTTTTTCCGCAGATACTCATCTGCATAAGTAGCGGATGCTACGAACCCACTCCGCTTTACTAGCTGATAACTGGCTTTCTCCAATACATGTTCCAGTTCCTCTTCTTCCGGAAGAGATACCGATAAGGTCATATACTGCTTACCTTCCGTCTGTAATCGTTTCAATATCTCCGCATTGATTTCTGCAAATTCTAATTCAAACCTGCCTAATCCGGAGGAACGTTTACCTCCTATTCCTGTATAACGCAATGCAGTAAGTAAGTCCTCTACCAGCTCTTTTTGCTCTTGCTCCTGATATCCCACGATCAGATACAATCCGTTTCCTTTCCGGAACTGATATACACCTACTCTATACGGAACCGTCTCTGTTTCCCCTCTGACGGATGCCGATGTCTTAGTATATGCGAACCCAAGCTCTTTTAACTCACCCTGTACGGTCTGCACATCCATCTTTCCATTCAGATACTCTGTCAGCAGATCAACCGGTATATACTTTAATTTTTTATATGCCTTTTTAATCTTTGAGTCTCCTTGGTTCTCTGTTTCTATCCGGATACGCGGTTTGGGCACATAATACCGATCTCCCATATATGGAAATGCATCCGAAAATAGGACTGCACCTGCCCTCACATATGCAACCAGCTGATTCATACAACTTTCTGATTGCTTTAATGCCTCCTGACATAATGCGGAGAAAATGGTATCTGCACAAATGCTATATTCGCTATCTTCCAATGCGGTTTTTCCCAGATGAACTCCATTCGTAAATTGCATTTTATATGCTTTATATTCCATAGTTCCCTCCTTTAAAATCCAAGCCAAGTCTGAATTACAATAATGATAAGCCTAATAATCAAACTTCCAATACCTGATTTACCTTCTCCACAATCGCATCTGCCACATCTCCAACAACTACATCCGCATGGATGTTCTTGAACTTTACTTTTCCATATCCTCTGGATCCGTTTCCGCCCAGATAATCATACTGCAGTAACTTCATACCTTCTGCAATAAGGCTTATATCATCTACGATTTCTTCCTCGTTTTTCACCTCATAGATAATATCCAGATCAAACTCCGCTCCCCGGATGACACGTTCGATCTGTCTTGGATTTGCAACAGCGGTCTGTCGATTGATAGAATTCTCAAACTTAACTTCTGTCATGCTGTTAATATCTAATTTATGCAATTCTTCCACATTACGCATAACCATATCAGATACCAGAATTCTACTTGGTGTAATATCTCCCTTCTTCGCACTGCCAAATACCCGTATGATATTCTCTGCATCATCATCCGGATTTACAATTCCCTCATTATAGGTTTTTGCCAATAGTGTACGTATTTTCCCCTTCAGGGAACTGCCCGGTATCATTGGCAGCTTTGTCTGCACATCCTTTACCACCGGTGAATCTACTGCACCAATGGCTGCAAATGCTCCATTCCCTCCTATATGTAATCCCGTAACGATTTCTAATACTCCTGTTAACTGAATCTTCGCATACATATCTTTTTCCTCCTTATCAATCTTTTCCACCATAATATCTATGGTACGCTACTAACGCTTCCATATAATGGTTAAATAGAATAAACTGTTTCCGACTTCCCTTTATCTCCTGCAGTGCCTGAAGAATTTCACCGAATTCAATGAATTTCTTTACAGCCGGATCTCTTCCTGCTTCATATACAAATCGAATTCGCAAATAATCGATTCGAGCATTTAGCTCATCCGACAGTTTCTCACCACTAATTAATACTTCGTTATAAATATCTGCCGACATTGCCAACAGATTTCGGATCTTGGACGTTGTAATGGCAACAGGTCTCACATTACCATATTTATCCTTGTTATTCCGTAACCTTTCTATAACCTTTTCCGCTTTCTCCACATAACTTGTTTCTTCAATTACCATACTACTGCTCCTTCCTTTCCCTCTTCATATATGCATATAGATTCATTACGGTCTTTAGCTGCCTGCAATCCTCATCAGACCCTATCCACCGATACATCTTCTCTGCAAATGCCCGGTAGAGATTCTTTTGCTCAGGTGCCGCCTTCTGCCCCGGTTCCAGTCTTGCCAACAGATATACATATCTTGCAAAATTAATCTTCTCTTTGCGATCCCGGATCAATTCCAGAAGATGATACAGGAATGCCGTTCCCCGTTCTTCCGTTCCTTCAAAGAATCCGGAAATCAGCTGATATTTCTCTTCGATCACATGCTCTTTAAAATCTTCCCATGTATAGGTACCATCTGCGACACTCTTTTCCTGTCCATCCGGTAGGACAACTGAATGTCGCTCCCCATCCGGCAGAATCGTAATACTGTTTTTCTCCGGCATATTCTTAGATTCTTCTTCCAGATCACCCACCTCATAAGCGATCTGACTGATTGGATATTTCGGTGTGTACATTCCGATACCGGCTGATATGGTTAATGTTCCTTCCGTATACTTCGCAAATGCATCTCGTATATCAACCGCCAGTTCTATCACTTCATTCCATGCTCCTACGATAAACAGGTCATCACCACCGGAATATACAATCGTTGCATTTCTCGGTCCTTCTCCGATGCCGAACCTGTATTTTCGATGTGCTAATATTTCATTGATATAGCATTTGAAAAACAGCGACAACTGTCTTGACAGCGTTGCGGTTCTGGATAAGGTGTTATAGGTTTCAGAAAATCCTGCTGTGAATGCCTGTCCCATGTTATCTACATCCGCCCGTAATACGCCGATTCGCCGAATAGCCCCTGCGTCCTTGGCTCGTTCTGCCAGTTCCTCAAACGTCCTGGCATCTGACTGATAATTACCTACCCATATCTTCGTTGCAACCTTCAGTCCGGTATAATAACGATTCTTTGAATATGCACGGATCAGTGATTCCGGATTCTTTTCCAATCGCTGTCTCAATTCCTGCTCTGACTCTGCGATCAGATATCCGCCACATGGAAACGGCAGTGCATTCTCCTTCTCCTCATGAAGTACTACAAAGAACGGCTCATACATAATCGCCTTGGATGCATTTTTCATAGCTGCACATATCGGACATAAGCCATTCTCATTAATTTCACTCATAGTCTTGCAAATCCGACATTCACGGTTATACCGCTCTCTTTCTTTTCGGTTTAACTTCAGAATCTCTGCTGCCGAGTACCGGTGCGCCTTCTTCTGACTGATTGCATTACTGACTGTTTTAAATAATTCTGAATAACTCCCCTTCGGTACATTTTTCAGATTATTTGCACTTGCCTCTGCATAACCGGTTGCTGCATATAATGCTACGTCATAGGTCTCCATTAACCATGCATTCACTTCTTTTTCGAATTCTTCCAAAACACTCTTTACCTGCTCCGTATTAGGCAGTAACAGATAACAATGTCCTCCACCGGAATAAAGAAGATTCGCCCGTGATAAAGAAAGTCGTTCCAATACTGTATCAATCAGATGTTCCATCATGATTTCCAGATAAAAAGATCTGGAACGCAATGTCTTTAACGCATCTTCACTATGGATTGTATAGATAAACGCCTGAATTCCAGACAGATCAACGGAGTATATAAGAAATGCTTTTTTCTCATAAAATGCATTGGCATTCTTATACAGCTCTTCACGATAATTCGTAATCCCCTGTTCCTGTAAATATTGGAATATACAGCTATTAACAGCTGCCGTCAGCTTCACATGATCATATAAAGAAATATCCGCCACTTCTTTTTTCGAGGTGGACGATGGCAGAAATCCCATAGTTGTTTCCAGAATACTCAACAGAGAATTCACATATTGCACATTCCATTCAATTCCTCTCAATGTATCGGATAATTGCTCTTTTACACTTTTATAAAAGAATTCATCATATGCCTTGGCTTCCGGCGTAGGATAATTGATTTCTTTTTCCTTCAGCATCTGCGGATGATAATACTGCTGTCCATGGTTTCCGTTTAATATATTGAAAACCGGTTGTAATGGCATAGACATTTCAAACCCATAATCATCAGATCCGTTTTCTCTTCGATCCGTCGCAGAAGCTATATTGTCTGCTATATATGTGATATACGCATTTGAACCATCCACAATCGTTGGATTCTTCAATGCATCTGCATGGTGGTACAACACAGCTTCAAGGATTCCCTGATCTTCCAGACCTATTTCTTCTTTTAAATAATCATATCCACTTCGACTGTGTTTTCTTCCATCGCCCGTGCGATAGATTACCTTACCGACATCATGAAGCAATCCGCCAATTACCAGTTTCACTTCCTGTTCTATCATTTACTATCCCTCCTCTTCTGCTCTGTAACTCTGATACTTCCCATTCCGATTGCTGTTTTAATTCCCACACCGGAATAGTTTCCGAACTCAAACAACAACTTAGCAAAATTCACCATAGTCTGAGTTCCATGTATACGTATCCGCATTCTACCTAAAAATGCCGGTATCCTTACACCTTCCAGACTGAATCTTATGCTTCGAAGATTATAATCTACAATCTCCGTATTTTCTGCCAGCTGCTCCAGAGTCTCCTCACTGAACATTCCTGCTTTCTCGGATACGGCATCAAATTTCTTCATCAGACTTTGATAGACATTAAACATTTCCGGATAAAAACTGTATTTTCCGTTCTTTTTAAATGCGGTAGGTGAGATAAATTCCACATTCAAATACCGGTCTGCTTCTTCCGAATAAAACTTCTGAAACAGTTCATCTATTGAAGTAGTTTTTACCTCTTTCTTCAAAATCTTTATATGCTGTTTATCATGCTCGATATCAAATTCCTGAAATTCTTCCGATAATAGTGGAACAACGATTTGTTGATACGCCTGCTCTGACAAAGTGCGTACATACCAGTTTACATTTCCGTCTTCTGTCCGAATAAATTGACTATATGGTTTTAAGCCCTGATTGTGCAGCTCTTCTGCATAGTCTGCATTTATATGCTCAAATAAAACACCTTGTAATAAGGAACCTTTACTAAAGTTAAAATATGCTTCCTCCGGCTCCTTCAAAGCTATTTTCAATTCCACCAGACTCTTTCCCTGCTTATTTTCCACACCTTCACCCCCATTTTCGATATTTTCTTATAACATTCTACCATTTTATTCTATGTTTTTCAATGTCTTACTCTGTCACTCTCGAGTTTTAAACATAAAAAAAAGCGCTCAGCCGTAGGCTAACTACGTCCGAACACCTTTACAGTGCGCCTCCGGGGGCTCGAACCCCGCACACCCTGATTAAGAGTCAGGTGCTCTACCAAATGAGCTAGAAGCGCATATTCAATTGCTTTTGTGTGTTTGCATCACTCACAACGCAAGAATGATTATATCGCAGGATTTTCCAAAATGCAAGCACTTTTTTGAATTTTTTTAATATTTTGCTAAAGTTAGACAATTTATAGACAGACATTCTTTTTTCAGTCTATTTCGTAACTTGTTTTTCTGCCTGAACACCCGGCATTTTTATCTATATTTCTCTGTCTCTATCCTATATTCTTGCCAATTCCTACGATATTATTCATCCTATGATTCATTCGTCTACCGATTCGTTACTAATCTGCACTACCGGTTCGCTACTAATCTGCAGATTGGTTTTCCTTCTGCCACAAACTTCGTCTCGTACTCGGTCATGATATTTCCTTCCAGATATTCACTGTGATGCAGGTCATATGTGAAGTTCTCAAGCTTCCAGCCGGCCTCCGGCACCTGCTCTAACGAGAAATCAAACAGCTCCCGGTTATCCGTTTTAAAAATCACTTCTCCGTCTGCCGCCAGAATCCGGTCATATCTTGCCAGGAACTCCTTCGATGTCAGTCTGCGCTTTGCATGACGATCCTTTGGCCACGGATCTGAGAAATTCAGATAAATCCGTGCCACCTCGCCCGGTGCAAATACATCCGCTATATATTCCGCTTCCATTCGGATAAAATAAAGATTCGGCAGCTGCAGCTCTTCCTGCTTTGCAATTGCCCGGATCAGGACACTTGAATACTTCTCAATCCCTACATAATTAATATCCGAATTCTGCTGAGCCAGTGTTGTAATAAACTGTCCCTTTCCCATCCCGATTTCTATATGAACAGGATTGGGATTCCCGAAAATCGATTCCCAGGTTCCTTTTCTTGTTGTCTCATCCTTTATTACATATTCACTGGCGGCAATCACATCCCGTGAGCCCTTCACATTCCTTAATCGCATAGCTGCTTCCTCTTTCTTAAAATTCTTCTCCCATTATATCTGCCACCTTACACGGTGTCAACATTCCTGCCCGGTTGACTGGATAAGGCAGTCTTGCACTTGATTTTCATTGACTATTCCCCCAGTCTATACTAAAATATTTATATGTATGACTATGTTTTTTGGAGGCTAATTTTGAAGCATTTAGATATAAAAATCACAGCTGTTATTCTCAGTTGTATACTCACCCTTTCATTTATATTTTCCGATATGACCGTTTCTGTTTCCGCATTTCAGAATGCACTTCCGGATTCGGTTCATTTTACGGACGTATCAGCAGATACCCAGACCGATTCTTCTGATGATACTTCATCCGAAGATGCAGATTCCACCGAAGAACCGGCCGATATTACAGACCCTTCCGCCCCTGCAATCGTTGCGAATGCAGCGATCGTCATAGATGCTAAGTCCGGTCAGATTTTATATGGAAAAAACATGAATAAACGGTGCTATCCGGCCAGCATCACAAAGGTTATGACCTGTCTGGTCGCATTAGAGAATGTGAACTTAAATGATACGATCACATTCTCGGAGAATGCCATCTGGGGTATTGAACGTGACAGCAACCATATTTCTCTGGATGTTGGCGAACAGATTACGGCAGAGCAATGTTTCTACGGTATTCTGTTACAGTCTGCTAATGAGGCATCCATCGGTATGGCCGAGCATGTTGCCGGCTCCGTTTCCGCCTTCGCCGACATGATGAATCAGAAAGCAGCGGATCTTGGCTGTAAAGATACCCATTTCGTGAATCCGAATGGTCTGCATGATGACAATCATTATACGACCCCTTACGATATGGCACTGATCACACAGGCAGCAATCCAGAATCCGGTATTCCGCAAGATTGATGAGACTACCTATTATCAGATTCCTCCGACCAATCTTCAGGAGGATCCACGGGATCTCTGGCATCAGTTAAAGATGCTATATCCAACCAGTCGTTATTATTATGAGCCGATTGAAGGTGGTAAGACCGGTTATACGGATCAGGCGCACAACACGCTGGTTACCTATGCCTCCAAGAACGGCATGGAACTGATCTGTGTTATGATGGACTGCAAGGGTGCACAGAACTGCTATATGGATTCTGCAACCCTTTATGACTACTACTTCGATAATTATACCTATGCATATCCTTTGCAGAATTTTGACCCGAATACGACCAATCAGACGAATTATATTCTGAAGAATTTTTATCAGGGGCTGGATCATGATACTCTGAATCTTTCCGTGGACAAGGATTTATCGATTATTGTTCCAAGAAGTGCAGATGCTTCTGCAATTACGACTGAGACCACCTACTATGACACCTTTGAGGATAATGTAGTGGGCAAAGTTTCTGTTCTGTATAATGGCGAAGTTGTCGGCGAGTCCGACATTAAATATAGTGATATGACAGTAAATGGCGAGGTTCTGACCTGGGGCGTTCCACCGGAGGAGCATCAGCGGCGTGTTAATACCACACTGATCATAGCCATTTCCTGCCTGGTGCTTGTTGTGCTGACTCTGGTCATTATTTCACGTATCCGTAACCGCCGTTATCGATATCTGAAACGCAGGAGCCGGAACAGTAAGCTTCATTTTTAAAGGAGGTAGCCTATGGATGACCATCTGAATACCCTCCGTTCCACCAACTGGGAGTTACTCAATTATTTTCGCTCTGCTTATGTCACACAGTCTGAACAGCTACAGGGATTGAAGTCCGAATTATTTGAATTAGATGTGAAATTAGAAGAATTAGAAAAGACCAGAAATCTCTATTCCTTCCAGTCTGATTCCCGCAGGAATATCTTCTCTCCTTTTTCTGCCGGTGCTTCGGAGCAGGGTAAAAATCAGGTACTGCAGACACAATTAGAGGAGCTTAAGAGTGTTCGTGCCTCTCTGGTTCAACGGATAGAACAGCAGGAAATCAGTCTGAAATCAATACGTGAGCATATCCAGTCGCTGGAGGCTGCTAATCAATGTCTTGCCGAGCTTTCCCAGACACTTCCACAGGAAGAAGTATCAACGGAGGAATTATCCACACCGGAGGCCGATGTCCCCGATCAGCCGGAGCAGGAGGATGATCCTGTCCTCCATGCCTACCGTATCCTGCAGTTTGAACAGTATGACCGTTCCCAGATTGCAGAACGGATTCACACCTCCTTACAACAGGGTATCGAGGGTGACCGGAACAAGCTGGAGGTGCTGAAGTGGCTGATTCAGTCCGACCCGACCAGAGCAAGAGTAACGATTCAGGAATTACAAGATTCCAATGCCCGTTTACTGCAGGCATCCAATGCTTTAATTCAGGAACTGGATCAGGCATCTACCGTTGTAAAACCTGTCTGGATGGCGATTGAGGATTGTATCCAGCAATACCGCACCGGGCATCCGGAATGCACGATTGATGCATCCGTGGATTGCTCTGATTATGAGTTAAAAATCCTTCCGATTATAACACAGACACTTCTGCAGTTAATCGAAGAGATTTTGAACAATGCATTTTTCTATTCCAATGCAAACAAGTTGTTAATAAAAGTATATATCAACAGTCGTATGATTGATGTATATATGAATGATAATGGTGTCGGCATTCCGGCTGATTATCTGACTGCCGGCAGCTGGCACAGCGGACTGCACCGTCTGCATGAGATTGTTTATCTGCTTGGCGGCAAGGTACAGATTGATGGTGACATCATCAGCGGCACAAATGTGCGCTTTTCATTTCCGATTTGCTTAGACAATCCGGATACTAAACCAGAAAGGACTATAGAGAACCATGAAAGAACAATTAGCTGAAATCATTTCCAACAATGTAGAAGGGCTGTCTGCCGAGGATATTCTCGGACTCCTTGAAGTTCCACCGAAGCCGGAGCTTGGCGATTATGCCTTCCCTTGTTTCCGGCTGGCAAAGACCATGCATAAGGCACCAAACCTGATTGCCGAGAATCTGAAGAATGCAATCGCAGATTCCCTTGATTTCATTGATGAGATCAAGGTTCAAGGTGCTTACTGTAACTTCTATATTAAGAAGGATTTATTTGTAAAAACTATGC
>ENA-UAON01000702-UAON01000702.1-human-gut-metagenome-genome-assembly--contig:-NODE-702-length-11822-cov-3.976460_pt1 | contig 11822 bp, 11 predicted proteins | sample MGYA00243469_ERZ654557 | MGnify/ENA primary metagenome ERZ654557 (study PRJEB26926, sample SAMN06164571) | human gut metagenome | biome: ENVO:00009003; feature: ENVO:2100002; material: ENVO:00002003...
GGAGGAAGCGCCGTGGGAAGCCGAATCGCAGGATTCGCAGTCCTCCTATAATGACTCGACGCAGGGGCCTCGTTCACAGGAATTTCGGAAAATCTACGGTGAGGAAGACGGTGCGGATTGTTGGAAGACTGCCGCGCAGGAAGAAGCAAAGGACGCTTCGGGCGTTGACCAATATGACGATGCAAAAACATGGAGCTGGGCACCGTATGAAACGCTCTATCGGACGGACGGCAGCTGCATGGGGCTGGTGCGGGAGGCCGACGGCACACGGCACATCGGAGAAGTCCCTGACACAAAGGTCTGGATTCGGCTGAAGGACGGCACGCTTCTTTCTGACGAGCCGTTTGACGCCTGCATCGACTATATGGGCACGCCGGAGGGTGAGGTCTACTGCATCCGAAACGGCACCGGCTACCGCTATACCGTCAGCGCCGGAGACGGAAGCTTTTACCTCAGCGAAGTGGACGAGCCGAAAATTTTGGAGGAAGACCATTTCGGCTATCGTCTGCGCGCTACCCGCTGGGACAGCCGTGAACCGTGCTATGGCATTGTGACCGCAGACGGAGCAGAGGTGATCGCACCGGTCTATGAGCGTGTGGAGATCCCATTCCCGGATCGCTTCCTGCTCTATGAAGGCGGCGTATCGCAGGGGCCGGTCATGGGCCGGTGCCGGCTAACGGACGAGAACGGGAGCACGCTTTGTGCGCGCTTCCATTGGATCGATTACAGCGTATTTGACGATGGCTATGTCGGCATCGCGGTATGTTACGGTGAACGTGCGGCATATCCGTGCTATGACGAGGACGGCCAGCCGATGCCGGAGGGGTATTGGCTCGTGGATTGGGACGGAAAGCTTTGCAGCGAGCGCTTTGCGAAGCTTTCCTTTGGGGACGGTGATGAGACGCACGCGGCGTCAGAAGACGATGTCCTGCGCGTCCTGCGCGAAGATGGCACAGAAGAACTGCTGCCGGTCGCAGAGCTGCTGCTTCCGTAGCTTAGATGGAAAGACAGGAGGATTTCTTATGCTGAGAGAAGTATTGACCGTTTCAGCGCTGATTCTGGCCGTTCTTCTGGTGCGGGCAATTTTCAAAAACCGCGTGCCAAAACGGATGGTCTATGCGCTCTGGCTGGTGGTGCTGGTGAAGCTGTGTCTGCCGGGAACGCTGGTTTCGCTGCCGATACTTCCGGCAGAGGAGACAGCCGCGCCGGTGCAGCGCGTGGAGGATTTGCTGCACGACCGCGCCACGACGCGCCTTGGCGACGTGCAGCCGACCTACCGTCCGGGCGTTGTGCCGGCGGATTTGCGCGCGTGCCTGCCTGATTTCATCATCGAGGACTTGAAGTTCGGCATTCGGCGGATGGATGGGCAGCTGCATGGCTTTGCGCATCCGGATGCGCTGCTGACAGGCGTGGAGACGCGCTCGTCGTCGCCGGTGCGTTTGCCCCGAAATCGGGAGACGCTGATGGCGGAGCGGGTGGATGGGCTGTACCCGGCGGGCGAAGGCGCAGGGTTCGCGGGCGGCATCGTATCCGCGGCGGTGGATGGGATTCAGACCGCAATCGCGGCACTGCATCATCACGCGGAATAAAGCGCTTTCGCCGTTGTGAAACGCCAAGCCCGGTCAGCGATGGCAAAAATCCACATCATCCACAAAATCTACATTATATAAGGAGGGGTTCCCATGTCCAACGTCAAAGAAAATTTCCTGCGGTATGTCCAGATTGAAACGACCTCCAGCGAGACGAGCGGCACCTGCCCGTCCACGCCGAACCAGTGGGTGCTGGCAAAAATGCTGGTGGACGAGCTGCACGCAATGGGCATCGAAAACGCCCGCGTAGACGAGCACTGCTATGTGTACGCGACGATTCCCGCCAAGGGCAATCATCCGGCGAAAGTCGGGCTGATTTCGCATATGGATACATCCGACGGCGTGAAGGGCCCGACGCACCCCGTCATCATCGAGCACTACGACGGCCGCGCCATCACGCTCAAAAACGGCGTGGTCATCGACGGCTTCCCGTTCCTGAAGGACTTGCAGGGGCAGGAGCTGATTGTCACCAGCGGCGACAGCGTGCTGGGCGCGGATGATAAGGCGGGCGTGGCGGAAATTATGGCGCTGTGCAAGCGGCTGACCGCCCCCGATGCGCCGGAGCACTGCACGGTGTGCATCGGCTTCACGCCGGACGAAGAAATCGGCAGCGGCGCGGATCACTTCGATGTAGCAGGCTTCGGCGCGGATTACGCCTACACGGTGGATGGCGGCGCGCTGGGCGAACTGGAGTACGAGAATTTCAACGCCGCGTCGTGCGCCATCAAGGTACACGGCGTGAACATCCACCCCGGCAGCGCGAAGGACCAGATGCGCAACGCCCTGCTGATGGCCATTGAGTGGAACAGCATGCTGCCCCCGGCGGAAACGCCCGCGCACACCTGCGGCTACGAGGGCTTCTACCACCTGATGCACATGGAGGGCGACGAGGAACTGGCGACGCTGCAGTACATCATCCGCGACCACGACGCGCAGAAGTTCGACGCGCGCAAAGCGACCGTGCAGCAGATTACCGACTATCTGAACCAGAAGTGGGGCGCGGGGACGTTCGAGTGCGTCGTCCGCGACAGCTATCGCAACATGCGCGAAATCATGGAGCAGCACATGGACGTGGTGGAGAAGGCGAAAGCGGCGTTTGAGGAAAACGGCGTGACCCCCATCATCTCCCCCATCCGCGGCGGCACGGACGGCGCGCGCCTGTCCTACATGGGGCTGCCCTGCCCGAATCTCTCCACCGGCGGTTATAATTTCCACGGCAGAAAGGAAATGATTACCGTCGAGGCGATGGAGGCAATGGTCAACGTGCTGGAAAGCATCGTCCGCAACGCGTAAATCCGCAATTTTCAGGAGATTTTTTTCGGAAATTTGCAATTAGGCATTGACGTGCGCATCATCTTTTGCTATAATAGCTATACGGTTCGCCATCCGTCTGTCTATGTGGCTGATGTCAAGGCGAGATGAGCGAAAGGAGGGATAACAGTGTCCGAGGTACGCGTCCGTGAGAATGAATCCCTGGAGAGTGCTCTGAAGCGCTTCAAGCGTCAGTGCGCCCGCAGTGGTGTGATTCAGGAAGTTCGTAAGCGTGAGCATTACGAAAAGCCCAGCGTCAAGCGCAAGAAGAAGGCCGAAGCTGCCCGCAAGCGCAAGTATTGATGACTTTTGTCATCATTGCCCCGCGGCATTTCTCAATGGTCCGGCTGTAAGGGTTCTTTGCCCTTCGCCACGAATGTGCTGATTGTGCGCAATGGCATTCCCCTTTCGAGGTTTTTCCTCGGAAGGGGTTTTCTTTTTAATTTCGCATTCCGCATTATGAAAAATCTTTCCTATCGCCCCTTGCATAATCGCGTGTATTTTGCTATACTATTGGCAACAGCAGGTTTCTCATGCCTTTCTATATGGTGATTTTGCACTTTACGTCCCTGCTGGCTGATTTTTTTACATCATTATTCTTTTTTTGTGTGCCTTTTTTGATACCCTGATTTTACTGCGCTAAGGAGTATGTTTCTTCTATGCAATTTTGCTTGCAGTTAGCCCCACACGCGAATATCCGCTACCGTGACGCGCAGGTCAAACTTGGTCAAGCCGAGTTGACCTGTTTGCTGTGTGCGCTTTCCCTGCCCGCTGAAACGCAGGTGACGACCATCGGCGGCGTACCATGCCTGACTTTCTCCGCCAATGCGTTGACTCCTGAAGCCCTTGCGCTGCTTGGCACGCACAGCACACGTCTGATGCTCTTCGAGTGCGTGGATGGCGGTCTGCTGCGCCCGCTGGATTGGGGACGCACTGCCTATCTGCCCGACGACCTCTCGGAGATTTTGAAGTACAAGGGCAAAACGAGCGCCGCGTTCACCCATATGATGATGAACTGCGCTCGTGCCGCGAGTGATTTCGCCCTTGCAGAACAGCCGCTGACCGTGCTTGACCCCATGTGCGGCAAGTGCACAACCGGCTTCGTCGCGCTGCAAAACGGCATGAACGCCGTCTGCCTCGACATAGACCGCAAGGATTTGAAGGAAGTGGCGGATTATTTCAGCAATTATCTGCAATTCCACCGCCTGAAGCACCGCCTCGCACAGAGCAGCCGCACGCTGCAAAAGACCGCCGTGCCGATTGCCGAATACACCTTCAGCGACACGAAAGAGCATTTCGCGGCGGATGATGTGCGCACGCTGATGCTGGCGGAGGGGGACAGCGGGCTTGTCGGCGACCTGCTGAAGAAGCGTCCGGCGGATTTGCTCGTCTGCGACCTTCCCTATGGCGTGCAGCACGCGCCGCAGAACGGGAAAAAGGCTGAGAGCTTCCCCAAGCTGCTGGAGCGCATCCTCCCCGCGTGGCGGCGGGCGCTCAAACGCGGCGGCGCGGCGGCGATTTCCTTCAACACGCTGACGCTGCGCAAGGATACGCTGCTGACGCTGCTGCAAAACGCAGGCTTCACGCCGCTGACCGAGCCGCCGTATGATGACTTTTCGCATTTCGTTGAGCAGGCAGTGCACCGCGACTTCATCGTCGCCCGCAATGAACAGCCGTAACGGATAATATAGATTACAGAGATTTGGGAGAGCAAGGAGGCTTTTTCAAGCTATGTCCGAATGGAAGAATCAAGATTTTAGTCAGCTGACGGTGCTGGAGCTGCGCAAGGTTGCCAAGGCCATGGGCGTGCAGCTCGGCGCGGGCATTTCCAAGGCAGGTATCATCGAGAAACTCGACCGCGCGCGCAACGCGAAATACAGCGACATCCCCGCTGTGCCGATGGATTTCACCCCCATTCCAAAGTCTGACGACAAACAGGAATCCCCCGTGGAAAAAGCCGAGGTTCCCGCTGCCGTGAAGGATGAGAAGCCGTCGGAATCCCCTGCGCCTGCCAACAAGCAGCCCGTACCAGCCGCCGCCAAACCGGAAACTGCCGCACCCGCGGGCGCCGCACCCGCGGTCGCCGCATCCGCGGTCGCCGCGTCCAAGCCGGAAGCGGAAAAACCCGCTGCGCCCGCACAGCCCGCATCGGATGCGCGCCCCGCCATAAGCGGCTTCCGCCCGGCGTATCAAGCGCCCGCTACGCCGCCGCGCTTCGGCAGCAAGCCTGCATATCAGGCATCCAGCAATTCGTTTGGCAATCGCCCGGCACGTCCGCAGGGGAACGACTTTGCCCGCCCGGCGCGTCCGGTAAACTACACGCGCTTCGGCCCGGCGGCGCAGGCGGATTCTACGAATGACCGCTCGTATGACGCGCCCCGCACGGCCAGCAGCTGGGCTGACCGCCGCCCGACGTACGGCAATGACCTGCCCGATCGCCGCTCTGCCTATGGCTCGGATGTGCCTGATCGCCGTCCCGCGTACGGCAGTGACCTGCCCGACCGCCGCCCTGCCTATGGCACGGATGCGCCGCGTTCCGCCTTCGGCACGGACGCTCCCCGCTATTCCCGTTCCTACGATGCGCCGAGCGCCTTTGACAGCGGCCGCGCCCGTCAGCCCAGCTTCAACAGTCCCCAGCGCGACGTGCCGTCAGACTTGCAGAGCATGTGGGCGTGTTCGCCGAGCGACATGCTCTCCCCGGCGGAATGTCAGGATGGTTCGGGCATTCTGGAGCTGCACCCGGACGGCTACGGCTTCCTGCGCGGCGCGTCGCTCACCCCCAGCAATCGCGATATTTACGTCTCGATGGCGCAGGTTCGCCGCTTCTATCTCCGCACGGGCGACTTCGTAACCGGCAAGGTACGTCCCCAGCGCGACGGCGACAAGTACTCCGCCATGCTCTACATCACCGAGGTCAACGGCTGCCCCGCTGATTCGGTGGCGAACCGCCCCGCGTTTGACGCCCTGACGCCCTGCTATCCGCACGAGCACATCACCCTCGAAGTGGAAGGCGGCAGCAATGAGTTCCTTGACATGCGCCTGATTGACCTCGTTGCGCCGATTGGCTTTGGTCAGCGCGCGCTGATTCACTGCCCGCCTGCCGTGGACAAGGCGCATCTGCTGTCCTCCATTGCCAACGCAGCCAGCATCTGCCATCCGGATGCGGTGGTGATGACGCTGCTGCTGGGCGGCACGCCGGAGGACGCGACGCTCTACCGTGACCACACGCACGGCGAGGTGATTGCCTCCACCTTCGATCAGACGCCGGAAAATCATCTGCGCATCACCGACATGGTGCTGGAGCGCGCCGAGCGGCTGGTGGAAATGAAGAAAAACGTGATTCTGCTGGTGGACAGCCTGACCTACCTCTCCAAGGTTTACACAACCGCGGCTGTTCAGCAGGGGCGGCAGACCATCGGCATGGTGAATCCGGTAAGCCTGCAAAAAGCGAAGAAGCTCTTCGGCGCGGCGCGCTGCCTGCGTGAAGGCGGTTCGCTGACGATTTTCGCCGTCATGAACATCGAAACGGGCAGCCGCGTGGATGACTCCATCGCGGAAGACCTGAAGGGCACGGCGAATATGGAGCTGGTGCTGGACACGGCGGCGGCGCGCGCGGGCATTTATCCCCCGGTCAATCTGCTGCTCTCCGGCACAAAGCGCGCCGAACTCATCGCCAGCAAGGAGCAGCTGGACGGCATCAAGCTCATCCACGAGATGCTGGGCAGCCTGCGCGCGGTGGACATGATTCCGCAGCTGCTGTCGATGCTGGAAAAGACGACCAACAATGAGGATTTGCTTGTCCGCATCAAGGACTGGGCGGCGCTGATGAAGCAGTAATCCGCCTTGCTTCCCAAAAAAGCAGAAAAAAGTTTCGGATTCAGAGAAAAAAGGCTTGCAATCCCCCGGCAAATATGATACAATGATTTCTGCGGCTGAATAAGCTGATCATTGCATACGCGAAAGAGGTGAAATCGCAATGAAGGAAAAGATCCATCCCAACTACGGCAAGTGCATCGTTCGCTGCGTGTGCGGTGAGACGTTTGAAACCGGCTCGACCAAGAAGGAACTTCGAGTGGATATCTGCTCTAAGTGCCATCCCTTCTACACCGGCAAGCAGAAGCTGGTGGATACCGGCGGACGTGTCGATCGTTTCAAGAAGCGCTTCGGTCTCAACTAATTTTCGAGACAGCTGCTTCTCACGAGCTATCACGAGAGATAACAGGGCATTGCTTCGGCAGTGTCCTGTTTTCGTTTGCACTTTTTTTGCGCTATCAAGCAGGATTTTGCCCTCCCCGCGTTGAAACTGCCAAAGGGAAAGTGCTTTGGCAATCTGCTTTCTCATGAGGAAACGACGATGCTTTTCAAATCATCTGCTTCTCCCAAAGAAAATCCGGGCAGCAAGCGCCTCCGCCGTACGCTGGGGCTGCTGCTGGGCAGCGCGCTGGCGGTGCAGTACAAGCAAGACCGAATCTTCCGCGCGAGCGTGAATTTGCAGCTGGTGATGGTGCTCAACTACCTTTACGCGGCTTATAACCTGCTGATTGGTCTGCAAAGCGGGTCGGTGTGGCTGCTGTCGCTGGGCATCTACACGCTGATGCTTGCCATCGTCCGCACCGACCTGACGCTCTCGCACCACCGCGGGCGGAAGCTGCCACCGGACGCTCTGCCGCGCCACGAATCCCGCTGCTATCGGCGCGTCGCGTGGTCGCTGCTGGCGCTGAATGTGCCGATTGGCGGCTTGACGCTGCTGATGGTGTCGGGGCAATCCGTCTCCGCACTGCCCGGCCACCTGATTTACCTCTCCGCGCTCTACACCTTCGTCATGATGTTTCTTGCCATCTCGAACCTGATTCGCTTCCGCAAGCTCGGCAGTCCGATTCTCTCGGCAGCGAAGGTGCTTTCGCTCGTCGCGGCGCTGTTGTCGCTGCTGACGCTGCAATCGGCGCTGATTGACCGCTTCGGCACGGCGCAGGGTTCTTTCCGTCTGCTGATGACGCGGCTGACCGGCAGCGCGGTCTACGCGGCGGTGCTGATTATCGCCGTGTGGATGCTGCGCCGCCCGCTGACAATCAGCGCGAATGGGATTGAGGAGGAATTGACTGCGCCATGAGCGGCAGGGGGTTCGCCTCCGCAGAGGCGACGAGGGGGCAGTGAAAACAGACGAAGTCTGCGATCGCCCCCTCGACCCCTTCGGTTCGCACCCATGTTTCTTGAATTGTATTGAAACTACTCATCGTTACTGTACCTTTATTTTCCCAAATCACGGCATAAATCAACCGCAATAATCCCCAATCATATTCCCCAAAAGCAAAAAATCGCCATCGGGCAAGCAATTCGCTCCCGATGGCATTTTCATTACGCTTTGACATTCCCCAAACTCAGCGGCATCAGCACCATCAAGTGCGGCTGGCACGACAAATCCCCCGCCGACACCCGCAGCAGCGGCAGCTCCTCCGCTTTCTCCGGATACAGGCGCAGGAAGTCCGTCACCGGCGCAATCGGCCACGACGCATTCGCTTCCGTCTTGTAGTGCATCGGCAGAATCACCCGCGCGTGCAGCACATCCGCCACCTGCTTCGCCATATTCGCGTCCATCGTGTAGTACCCGCCGACGGGCAGCATCACGATATCCGCACTGCCCAAAAGCAACCGCTGTTCCGTCGTCAGCATGTGCCCCAAATCGCCAAGGTGCATCACCGTCAGCCCTTCCGCCTTCAGGCAGAACAGCAGCGTCTTGCCGCGCAGCTTCCCCTGCTGCTCATCGTGGTACGCCTCAATCGCCCGCACCGCCGCGCCGCCGCCGAGGTCAAAATCCCCCGCCCGGTCAATCACGCGCGGATTCCCCGGAATCGTCTCGACCGCGTTGTGGTCATGATGCTGATGCGACACCAGCACCACATCCGCCGGATTCGCCGTCACAGGATAGCCGCACGACGCATCATACGGATCAGTGACGATGCGGAGGCCGTTGTCCAGCTCAATGACAAATTTTGCGTGCCCCATACAGCTGATAATCATGGATTTCCCGTCCTTTCTTCTGCCGCGCGGCAAAGGTACGGCAGCAAGCGTCCCGGCAGCGGATTGTGCGTCCGCAAGCGCGCCGCTAAATCCCGATGCAGCATACGGCAGTATTTCTCCATCGCCTGACCGCCCGCATCCGCCGATTTCAGCAGCGCCCGAAGCAGCGTGTCGTCCACCGTATCATCCGGATGGCGCGCAAGCAGCGACAGACAGCAGCCGAGTTCACCCGGCGCACCGGGGATTTGCAGCGGCATATCCGGCGGATTCGGCAGCTTGTCCAGCAGCAGCCAGCCGCCTTGCATCCACGTCTGCCAGCCGTGCTTCTCTGCCAGTCGGCAGAAATCCGCCGCGTCCGCCAAAAGCGGCAAATCCGTCGCGAAGAGCGCGTTCGCGTCCTCCGACCGCCGCAGCGCCGGACGGCGAAGCGTCGGCACGGTTGCCAGCATCTCCTGCAGCTCCTGCCGAAGCGCCGACAGCATCCTTACTGCGCCCCCGTCGCGCAATAGTCAATGTGAATGGTGTGCATGGCGGTGAAGCGCCCCTGCACATCCAGCTGATATTCGAGGTGCACCATCCCGGCGTCGTCCGCCGCGCGGCACTTGACCTGCGTCGGGAACACCGCCATCGCCATATCCCCGAACGGCGTGTGATACGCGCCCTCAAAGCGCTGATCCTTCACGAACACCATCGTCGTGCCGTACTCGCCGGGACGGCTCATGGTCACGCGGTGCTCGGACAGCGACAGAATCACGTCGCTCGTCACCATCTCGCTGTCATCCTCCGTCGGCATGGACTCCTGATAGCGGATGAGATAGCCGCTGGCGGTTTTCTTAAGTTCTCCGCGGCAGAACAGCTGCATTGGCGCTTCCTGCTCGCCCTCTTCGTCGCGGATGGTGCTGACCAGGTTAATCAGCACGGGCGTTTTATCCTGTTTCTTCACTTCTGCTCCTCTCGGACTGTATCCGAACGTGTGGTTTGCCGCCTTTTGTCGGCGGCGCTTATAGTATAGCACATTTTTTCGTCTTGCACAATCACCGCGTTTGGCGTATGATAGAGGAAAGACACTTTTGTGGAGGGTAAAAGCTATGCTGCGGATTGGAGCACGGGCGAAAATCAACTGGACGCTGGATATTACCGGGCGGCGGGCGGACGGCTACCACCTGATGGACATGCTGATGCAGAGCGTGACGCTTGCCGACGAAATCACGCTGGAGAAAACGTTAGACGGCGAAATCACGCTGACGACGGGCGGCACGCCGCTGCTCCCGGCGGACGAGCATCATCTGGCGCTGCGGGCGGCACGGGCGCTGCAAAAGGCAACAAGCTGTCCGCTGGGGGCGCGCATTCATGTCGAGAAGCACATTCCCGTTGGGGCGGGCATGGGCGGCGGCAGCAGCGACGCGGCAGGCGTGCTGGTGGGGCTGAATCGCCTATGGGAAACCGGGCTGACGCGGGCGGAGCTGGAAGATGTCGGCTTGACGCTGGGGGCGGACGTGCCTTTCTGCATCCGCGGCGGATTGACCCGCACCCGCGGCATTGGGGAAGCAATGCAGGAACTCCCCTGCAGGCAGTGCTTCCCGCTGGTGGTGATTCAGCCGTGCGGCGGACTTTCTACGCGCGATGTGTTTGCGGCGTACCACGCGCAGGCGGTTTCGTTCCGTCCGGACAATGACGCGGCGCAGGCGGCTTTGGCGGATGGGGATTTGCGCGCGCTGTCCCCGGCGCTGGGGAACGTATTGCAGCCGGTGAGCGAGCAGATGCGTCCAGCAATTGCGGATGCGATTGCGGATTTGCGGAATTTCGGCGCGGTGGCTTCGCTGATGACCGGGAGCGGGTCGGCGGTGTTCGGCGCGTTCGAGACAAAAGACACGGCGGATAGGGCGTTTGCGGCGCTGAAAAAGCGGTATGACAGGGTGTTTCGGTGCGAAACGTGCATGGAGAGCGTCATCGAACAAATTTGATATGCCAAAGCAGGTCGGAAGCGCGATTGCCTCCGACCTGTTTGCTTATGGACTCTTCTTCCACACCACTACGCCCGTGCCCGCTTTGAGCGCATCCGGCAAATCGGGATTCAGCCGCCGCAGCTTTTCCTGCGGCACGCGGTATTCCTTCGCCAGCGTCCACCAGTCCTCGCCAGTCTGGCAGTAGCACAGGTACAGCCCGTCGTCCACCTCATCCGCCGCTTCCTCCTGCGCGTCGGTCAACAGGTGCGCACTTTGCGTCTCCACGCCGTCGCAGGTCAGGCGGAGGACGTAGCGCAGTTCCACGCGGTCGGAGGTAATCGGCACGGCTTCCACTTCGTCCGCCGTCAAGGTCAGAATGCTGTCCGGCGCGGCAGAGACGGCAAAGGACGTGCGGAACGGCGTTTCCTGATGCACGGTCACGGGCGCGGTGTTCTCGTCGGTCATGTACAGCAGGGTGATTTCGAGCATCCCCTCGGTGTTCAAGCGGCTGCCCGTGCTGTCCTGCGCGGTCATGATGGGCGTGGCAAACGCGGCAAGCATCCCGCGCACAGGGGGCGTGCCGTCGGGCAGGAGCAGCGTCGTCTTGCCGGATTCAGCGGCAGAGGCGCGCCTTTGCCCCGTGCGAATCACCACGTCGCGCCCAGAAAAGGTCAGCGCCGCCCCCTGATAGGTGTACGCATCGCGCAGGACAGTCAGCTTCTCCTGCGTGTCCGCCGTCCCCTGCACGCCAAGGAGGACTTCCGCCCGCAGCGTCTTTCCCCCGTCGCCCGCGTCCTGACTGGCGACCGCGACGTCACGCACGGTCACGCGGGCATCAAGCAAATCACCGCTTTCGCCGCTGAGTTCGAGCGTCTGGCTGAACGGTGCCTCATGGTGCGTGACGACAAGCGGCTTGCCGGGCCTGTCTCTTATACACATCTCCGAGCCCACGAGACAC
>ENA-UAON01000709-UAON01000709.1-human-gut-metagenome-genome-assembly--contig:-NODE-709-length-11721-cov-4.650266_pt1 | contig 11721 bp, 7 predicted proteins | sample MGYA00243469_ERZ654557 | MGnify/ENA primary metagenome ERZ654557 (study PRJEB26926, sample SAMN06164571) | human gut metagenome | biome: ENVO:00009003; feature: ENVO:2100002; material: ENVO:00002003...
GTCTCGTGGGCTCGGAGATGTGTATAAGAGACAGCGGAATGGCAGACGCGACGGACTCAAAATCCGTTGGCAGCGATGTCGTGTGGGTTCAAGTCCCACTTCCGGCACGACATGAAGAATCCGAATCTGACTTTCCAATTGGAAGCGGGTTCGGATTTTTTCTTGCCTTTCCATCTGGAAATACAGTCATCATCAGGAGGTCAATATGCTGACGCTGTATGAGCCAAAATATGAAGACTTGTGGTTTCGGCAAATGATGCTGGCGGATGAAGATACCATGTCTTACAATCACGCATGGGGCGGGACAATTCCCTTTGGGGAAGATAAATGGCGTGGCTGGTACGATTGCTGGATTGCTGACCCTGATGGCAAGCGGTATTACAGGTATCTCAAAAACGAAGATGGTCAGTTTGTTGGCGAAATTGCCTATCACTATGATGCCGAAATGCAGCAGGAAATAGCCAACGTCATGATTTATGCGAAATACAGAAGAAGAGGCTATGGCGGCGAAGCATTGGATTTGCTGTGTTCCGCGGCGAAAAGCAACGGCGTTTCCGTTCTGTATGATGATATTGCCATCGACAATCCGGCTGTCAGCCTTTTTCTGAAACACGGATTTGTAGAAGAATCCCGAACAGAAGAGATAATTCTCCTCAAAAAGGAACTGTGATTGGGTGTGTGCTTCCAGTCGCTCCATACAAAAGAGCCTTGCAGCGTGTGATGCTCCTGCAAGGCTCTTTTTGTTTTTTTGGGGGGGATTTTCCGCTTATTTCCCCCTATGCTCCTCTTTCCACCTCAAAATCTCTTCCAGCCGCTGCTTATACCTTCCCTCGTTCCCCTGCTCCGTCGGCTGATAGTAGCGCTTCCCCTGCAGCGAATCCGGCAAGCACGTCATTGCCGACAGCTTCTCCTGCGTGTCGTGCGCGTACACATAGCCCTTGCCATAGCCGAGGTTCTTCATCAAGCTGGTTTCCGCATTCCGGATTTGCAGCGGCACAGGCTCTGCGATTTGCTCCTGCGCATCCTTTTTCGCCGCCTCATACGCCACATACAGCGCGTTCGATTTCGGCGCCATCGCCATGTACACCACCGCCTGCGTCAGATGCACCGTGCATTCCGGCATCCCCAGAAAGTGACACGCCTGATACGCCGCGACCGCCGTTTCCAGCGCGCGCGAATCCGCCAGCCCGATGTCCTCGCTCGCGAACCGCACGACGCGCCGCGCGATATACAGCGGGTCTTCGCCGCCTTCCAGCATCCGCGCCAGCCAGTACACCGCCGCGTCCGGGTCGGAATTGCGCATCGACTTATGCAGTGCGCTGATGAGGTCATAGTGCCCGTCGCCCTTCTTGTCGTAGAGCAGCGACCGCCGCGACGTACACTGCGCGACCGTCTCCGGGGTCACATGCGCCTGACCGTTCTCATCCAAATCGGCATTGAGGATGAGCATTTCCAGCGTCGATAGGGCGGTTCGCGCGTCGCCGTTGGCGAAGACCGCGATTGCGCGCAGCAAATCCTCCGCCATGTCGATTTTCTGTCCGCCGAAGCCGCGTTCGTCCTGCAAGGCGCGGTGCAGCAGCGTCATGACGTTCTCCTCCGTCAGCGCGTGCAGCACGAACACGCGGCAGCGCGACAGCAAGGCACTGTTGACCTCAAAGGACGGGTTTTCGGTCGTCGCGCCGATGAGGATGATGCTCCCCTTCTCGACGTAGGGCAAAAAAGCATCCTGCTGCGCCTTATTGAAGCGGTGGATTTCGTCCACGAACACAATCGTGCGGATGCCAAAATGCCGGTCGCTTTCCGCCTGCTCCATCACCTGCCGGATTTCCTTGATGCCGCTGGTGACGGCGGAGAAGTTGATGAAATGGCTCTTCGTTTGATGGGCGATAATCTGCGCGAGCGTGGTTTTCCCCACGCCCGGCGGCCCCCAGAAAATCATGGAAGACACCAAATCGCCCTCAATCATGCGGCGCAGGACTTTGCCCTTGCCGATCAGGTGCTCCTGTCCGGCAAACTCATCGAGGTTTTGCGGACGAAGGCGTTCCGCCAGCGGCGCGGGGGGATTCGCGGCGGTCAGGAAGGTTTCCTGCGGCATTTCTCATCACTTTCCTTTTGGGTTTTCTGTGTTGATTTCTCTTTTGCAGCGGTGTTACCTTAAATTTTATTGTTGCAGAGGGTTTCGCCTCTGCGGAGGCGACAAGGGGGCTTTGCGGTCGCCCCCTTGACCCCTTCGCAGCACACTCCCATGTTTCTTGGTTATTTATGTTGCAGGGAGATTCGCACGCAGCGCGACTGATGCGCTCATTCGCCCCGTTTCGGCAGCAGAATCCAAACTTTCGGCATCAGCAGCACCAGCACGAACAGTACCTTGCAGAGCAATCCATAGGCGCCGCTTGCCTGCGCAATCGTGGGAACGCCCAGAATTGGCAGAAAGGCAAGCGCGAACAACACATCCCAGACAATTCCTGCAAGTTTCAGATTACCGTCATAGCCCGTGCGGAATTTCAGTATCGTCAGCACGGCAAAGGCAAGCAGCAGCACGCAGACGGGAATGCAGTACAGCGCGTCTGCATAGACCACGCCGTGTTCCGTGCTGAAATCCATGAAAATCAGAGCCGCCGCAGAGACGCAGAAGCACAGCAAGCCCACAATCGTCATCATCAGCTTATCAAGTGTTTTCATGTTTTTCTCCCTTCTTCTGCTTTTTCAGCATCGTCTCAATATTCTCGTTGAGCTTCCCCAGCACCTTCACCGCTTCGGACAGCATCGCGTATTCGCCAAGCGTCGGGTCAACCAGCAGCAGCACGTCCGGGGCGGTGGTCGAGGGCATCAGGCGCTTGTCCGTCATCGCCATCGCGGGAATGAACGCCGCCTGGTCGGGCATGTACTCCGCGTTCAGCTTCATCACGAGGAAGCCGCCGCGCTTGTAGGTCACCAGCGACACGCCAAGCTGATTTGCCAGCACGCGCACCTGCGCAACGTCCAGCAGCGTCTCCACCACCGGTGGCACTTCGCCGAAGCGGTCAAGCAGCTCGTCGGTGATGTCCTCGCGGTCTGCCTGCGTCGTCAGGCTCGCAATCCGCTTGTACATCTCCATCCGCTGCCGGTCGTCGTGTACATAGTCGTCCGGCAGATACGCATCCACCTTGATGTCCACGCGCGTTTCGAGGTGCGGCTTTGCGGGCGGCAGACCCTCCTGCTCCGCGCGCGCCTCCTGAAGCGTCTCCTCCATCAGCTTGCAGTACATGTCGTAGCCGACGGTCGCCAGATGCCCATGCTGTTCCGGCCCCAGAATATTGCCCGCACCGCGGATTTCAAGGTCGCGCATGGCAATACGGAAGCCCGCGCCGAACTCGGTGAACTCCCTGATGGCTTCGAGGCGCTTCTCCGCCGTCTCAGACAAGCTGCGTTCCGGGCGGATGGTGAAGTACGCATACGCCTGACGATTGCTCCGCCCGACGCGCCCGCGCAGCTGATAGAGCTGGCTCAGCCCGAAGCGATCCGCGTCAAAGACAATCAGTGTGTTCGCCGTCGGGACGTCCAAGCCGCTTTCGATGATGGTCGTGCAGAGCAGCACGTCGTAGCTGCCGCCGTAGAAGTCCATCATCACGTCCTCCAAGCCGTGTTCGCGCATCTGCCCGTGCGCCACGCCGATGCGCGCTTCCGGCACAAGTTGCTTCAAGCGCTCATAGAACGCGCCGATGGTCTGCACAGAGTTATAGAGGAAGTACACCTGTCCCCCGCGCGACACCTCGCGCAGAATCGCGTCGCGAATCACACCGTCGTTGTAGTCAATCACGCGTGTCTGCACCGGCAGTCGTTCCTCCGGCGGCGTTTCCAGCACAGACATATCGCGGATGCCGACCATCGACATGTGCAGCGTGCGCGGAATCGGCGTGGCGGAGAGCGTCAGCACATCCACCTGATGCTTCATGTTCTTGATGATTTCCTTATGCTGCACGCCAAATCGCTGCTCCTCGTCCACAATCAGCAGACCGAGGTTCTTGAACTGCACGTCTTTGCCCAGAATGCGGTGCGTACCGACAAGGATGTCGATTTCGCCCTCCTTCACGCGGCGCAGTACGTCCTTGGTTTCCTTCGCCGTGCGGAAGCGGCTCAGCACGTCCACCTTGACCGGGAAGCCCTTGAAGCGCTTCAAGACCGTGTTGTAGTGCTGCTGCGCCAGAATCGTCGTCGGCGCCAGAATCGCAACCTGCTTGGAGTCCATCAGCGCCTTGAACGCTGCACGCAGGCTGACCTCCGTCTTGCCGTAGCCCACGTCGCCGCACAGCAGCCTGTCCATGTTGCGCGGCGACTCCATGTCCGCCGTAATTTCCTTCACGCTCTGCTCTTGATCCGGGGTCAGCTCGTAGGGGAACATGTCCTCAAACTCGCGCTGCCACGGCGTATCCGCGCTGAACGCAAAGCCCGTCTCCTGCGACCGCCGCGCATAGAGCTTCACAAGGTCAAACGCCATCTTTTTCAGGCCCTCTTTGACCTTCGCCTTCTGCTTCTGCCAGTCGCCGCCGCCGAGCTTGTTCAGCTTCGGGGGATTCGCCGGATTGCCGATGTAGCGCTGCACGCGGCTGAGCGCCTCAATCGGCACATAGAGCTTGTCGCTCCCCTGATACTGGATTTGCAGATAATCCCGGCGCGTGCCGCCGTTTTTCATCTGCGCTGTGCCAAGATAAATGCCGACGCCATGTTCCTCGTGCACCACGAAGTCGCCGGGCTTCAGGTCGGTGAACGCGGCTATCTTCTCGCCCGCCGCCTGCCGCTTCTTCGCCTTGCGGTAGCCCGTACCGTACACGTCCGTGTCGCTGACGACAATCAGGCGCGCTTCTTCCCAGATGAAGCCGTGCGTCAGCGTGCCGGGCAGCACCTGCACACATTCTTCCGGCAGCTTGTCGATTTTCTCCGCGAACGACGCGGCGACATCGTGTTCTTCCAGCGCCGCCGCCAGACGCTGACCGCGCGCCACGCCGCCGCACAGCACCGCCACGCGGTAGCCCTCGCGCAGCCAGCCGTCGCAGTCCTCCGCCAGCGGGCGAATCTGCGATGAATACCCTGCCACGCGCTGCACGCCAAGATCAGCGGCATCCTTGACCGCCACGCCTGCCATGCCTTCCAGAAATTCCGTCACAGCGACCGTCGCGTACCCCTGCACATGCCGCAGCAGCTCGTCCCAGTCCATCAGCAGCGTTTCCTGCTCCTTGACGGCTTCGTCGCGGCTCATCGCGCCTTCGAGATCCTCCGCAAAGCCCGCCCGGCGTTCTTCCGCGCGCTTCCTGAGCAGATTCGGGTCGCTCAGCACCACAATGTCCGGCTCAAACCAGTCCAGCACCGTGTAAGTATCGTCCGTCAGCACGGTCAGCCACGCCCGAATGCGCTTGAACGGCAGCCCCTCCGCCAGCATGTCCGCGTCCGCCATCAGTTGGGCGCGGCGGCGTTCCAGTTCCGCCTTGCGCGCGGCAGTCTGCTGCTTTTCGCGAATCTTCGGGGTGATGTTCTTATCGAAGAAGTCCGGCGCGTCCGCGTCGTCCTCCGGCAGCGGCGGCAAATCCGAAAAGAGCGTCGAGCTCGCGGGCGTCAGGTCGCCCCCCTGCCGCTCGATGGCGTCCCGCATCCGCCGCGCTGCCTTTTCCGCATCCACCGTTGGAAGCAATACCTCCGTCGCGGGCGTGAGCGTGCATTTCTCCACCGAATCGAGGCTGCGCTGGCTGATGCAGTCGAATTCGCGGATGGAGTCCACCTCGTCGTCGAAAAACTCAATGCGCAAACTCTGGCTGCACGCCGGCGGATACACGTCGATGATGCCGCCGCGCAGGGCGCACTGCCCCTTGCCCTCCACCATGCTGACGCGCTCGTAGCCCATGGCGGTCAGGCGGCGGATGAGGTCATTCAGGTCGATTCGGTCGCCGGGAGCAAGGCGAATCGTCTCTTCGCGGAAGCGGTCGGCGCTGCCCATGCGCTGCAAGGCGGCGTCCATACTCGTGCAGAGCAGGCGGATATCCCCCTCCTGCGCCCTTGCCAGCGCTTCCAGCCGCCGCCACGCGCTTTCGTGGCTCGACGCGCCGCGCGTGAGGTCGATTTCGCCCCCCGGCAGACACGCCACACCCGATTCCAGCAGCTGCTGGCCGTCCTCGGCGTCGTGCGCCGCCTTGAGGTCGTTGCCGGAAATCAGCAGCACCTTTTTGCCCGTATCGGCGCAGAGTTTTGACGCGATATACGCCGCCATTGTGTCCGGCAGCCCCGTCACGGCGATGGGCTGTTTGCTTTCCGTTGCTTTCAGCAGCTTGTCATACGCTTTCGACGCAATGCCGGATAATAATGCCTGATTCATATGCGCTCCTTGGGATGAGTCGTGGTACGAAAAATACGCCTGTGCTTACACGGTCTTATTGTATTCCTGCATGGCATGGTCAATACCGTTTTTGACCCAGTCCTCCACGCAGTCCGCCGCGCGCTCGAACGCCTGCTGCATGGCGATTTGCTCTTCGCGGATGGTGTACTTGCTCAATACCCAGTCCGCCAAGTCCCAGCCATCGGGCTTTGCGCCCACGCCGACCCGCACGCGCGGGAAATTCTGCCCCGGCGTATTGGCGATGATGGAGCGCATTCCGTTATGCGTCCCGGCACTGCCGGATTTGCGGACGCGCAGGCGGCTGGCGGGCAAATCAATATCATCATAGATGATTAGCAGATTTTCCAGCGGCACTTTATACCAATTCAGCAGTTCGCTGACGCACTCGCCGGACAGGTTCATGAACGTCTGCGGGGCGCAGAGGACGACACGCTTGCCGTCCACGGTCGTTTCGGTCAGCAGCCCCTTGCACTTGCTCTTGTTCAGTGTCACGCCCCACTTGCGGCAGAGCATGTCAAGCGTATCGAACCCCGCGTTATGGCGGGTATGGGCGTACTGCGTGCCCGGATTCCCCAGCCCAACGACAATCAGCGTTTCCTTTTCCATGGTGATTCCTCCAAAACAGGTCTTGGCGGAGAGGATATACACCCCCTCCGCTGAGATTGCAAGGAGCAATTGCCCCTTGATTCTTTCGCGCGATTGAATTGCGCGCATCTTCATGCTGGTTTCGCTTGCTGCGCAGGGATTTCGCCTCTGCGGAGGCGACCAAAGGGCATGAAAACAGACGAAGTCTGCGGTCGCCCCCTTGCCCCCTTCGCCTGCACTCTCCCATGCAGCTTGAGCTTTATCGGAGCGTTGTTGTTAGTGTGCCTTAGGCTTTCAGCCGTTCAACTTCCTCCTGCACCATATCCTTCGTGCAGAAGTTCAGCGGGGAGAAGCGCCCGTCCAGCGCCTTTTCCAGCTTTGCAATCGCCGCTGCCTTGTCACCCGCTTCCAAATCGTAGCGCGACAGGAACCACAGCGTGTCAATCTGCGAATCCTTCTCCGCGTGTGCCTTCTCGAACCATTCCTTCGCCTTGTCCTTCTCGCCCGTCACGCGGTAATATGCCTGACCCAAGTTGTCCAGGCACACCGGGTCTTCGTCGTCATAGTCCACCGACTCCTGAATGAAGGCGAACATTTTGTCGATGCCCTCCTGCCATTCGCGGTCAATGTCCTCCTGCGTTTTGACCTTCGGCTGCTCTTCCGCTGCTTCGGTGGATGCTTCCGTGTCGGGCATTTCCAGCTCTTCGGCGGCTTTCTCCGGCGCGGCTTCCGCAACCGGCTTTGCGCCCGAATACTTCTCGACGTACATGTATCCCAGCGTCTGATAGGTCAGACCAATCGGCGCGCGGTTGTGCTGCTTTTCCAGCAGGTGAATCGCCTTGTCCAGCTCGCCCTTCTTCATCAGGCACGCCGCATAATCCACAAAAAGCTGACTCTTCTGGTCGGGCGTGAGGTCAGGGCACTTCTGCGCCTTGATGAGCAGGGGCATCGCCTTGTCGTAGCTGCCCTCGCGAATCAGCAGAATCGCATAGCCCAGCATCGGGCGCGCGGACATCAGCCCCTTGTCAATAGCTTCCTCATAGAGCTTCTTTGCCTGTTCCAGATCGCCTTTTCCGTGCGCGCGCATGGCCTGCTGCGCCTTGATGGTCGCCATGAATCCCATTGTCGTTTCTCCTTCAGCGGTTTTTGGCTGCCTTCTTTTTCAGGCGGTCATACCGATATTGTAGCGCATTTTGCTCCTCTTGTACAGAGGGCGGATCGAATAATGACGGTTCGGCGGACAGCGCCATCGCCCGCCGCGTCATGTCCAGCGCGGACTCGTAGTCCCGCTCGTGATGCTCGTAGTGCTTCGCCAGCTCGATGTAGGGCTTCGTTCCGCCCTCGTGCCGCGCAATCATTCCCAGCCAGACCTTTACCGCCTCGTCTCGCTCGCCGCCCCGGCGGTAGCTCTGCGCAAGACGCTCCTGCCCCTGCGCATGAAGATTTCCGCTCGTCAGCTGATAGCACTTCCGCGCTTCCGGCACATGCTGAAAGCGTTCCAGCGCCACGCCCATTGAGAACACATCCTCGTCGTGCCGCACGTTTTCCGGTGCGCGGTACATTTCCACCATCGCCGTCAGCAGCACGCATAGGCTCGCCACATCCTGCGCGTTGTGTTCCAGCACATCCGTCAGCAGGTCAAAATTTCCCGTCTTGAGGTAGTCGAAGAAGCGCTGCGGCACCTGCGCGCCCGGCAAATCATCGAAGCGCGGAATGCCCAGCACCGCTTCTTCCAGCTTGCCCAGATTGCACCGCTGCAGGCGCAGTTTGAACACCCGCCGCGCAATGTGCAATAGGTCAATGTGCGGCTTGTCAAGGCACGAATCATCCATACGGTTCATCAGGAAGCGATCGCGCAGCAGCGGCACGTCGAATGTCCGTCCATTGAAGGTGCAGATCGCGTCGTAGCCCATCAGCGTATCCGCAATGGATTGCAGCAGAAACTTTTCCTCCGGATAATCGCGCATCACCAGCTGATGAATCTGGAATCCCGAATCCGTCAGGCAGCCCATGCCGACCTCGAACGCGACAGTCCCCGCGCCCATAAACCCGGTGGTTTCGGTGTCCAGATAGAGGATGTTCCGCGGGTCGAGATCGTCCGGCAGCGTTTCCTGCGTCATCAGGCGAAGGGCGGACAGATCAAGGTCAAACGCGCCGGGAAATTCGGATAACTCGCGCATTTCCCGCCCGTGGTAGCAGTCCGTGAACTGCTTTTCCGACGCTTTCGGGGGTGATTTCGGCTTTTCAATCGCCTTGAGTTTGTCTCGCAGATTCATTCCGTCAGCGCCTCCAAGAGGGCGATGGCGGTCGCTTTGCCGTCCTCGCCGATTTCGCCCACCGGCCCGACGCACCCCGGACAGCCCTGACGGCACGCGCAGTCCCGCACAACTTGCAGCGCTTGCTCCAGCAGGAGCTTCCGCATGGCATACGCCTTCTGCGCCAGTCCGATGCCGCCGGGGATGTTGTCATAGAGCAGCAGCGTCGGCTTGTCCGTCAGCGGGCTTTTCACCTGATAGACGATTGCAATATCCTGCGGCGCACACATCAGCGACAGCGGCGCAACAATCCGCAGCAGATTCGCCACGCCCATCATGCCGTTTTTCAGCGTGTCGCTCTCGAACCGTGCCGCCAGCGTATCCGGCAGCGTCCACCACATGGCGGTTGTGTGCATTTCCGTCTCCGGCAGCCACACATGCCCGAACCCCAGGGTTTCGTGCGTATCGAGCCTAATCTTCTTGAACATCGTCACCAAGGTCGATACGCGGATTTCGCCCAGCGCCGTCAGCCCGCCGTCCTGCTCTTCCTCTTTTTCCTTGTCCAGCAGGGAGAGCGTCACGTTCAAGTTCGCGTCGGTGTAGTACCCCACGTCCACGCGGCGGATGAACGCTTTGCAGGCATCGAAATCCAGCTTTTCCACCTGATACTGCTGCGCCTCGTGCATGTAAATCGCGTTTTCGTGCAGCAGCATCGGCACGGTGTAGCGGTCCATTTCGCCGATGACGCGGTGGTTCGCCGGATCGGTCGTGTCGATGATGACGAAATTCTCCTCCGCCCGCGCCGACCGCAGGGAAATCTCGCTTGCCGGAAAATCCTCCGCCGACCAGTGATACCGCCCGCCGACGTGCCGCAGAATCCCCGCTTCATCGAGGTATTCCAGCAGTTCCGGCGCTCCGGGCGCATTCCCCAAGCCCTCGCCGTCCTCAAACGGCAGTTCAAACGCCGCGCACTTGAAGTGGTTGAGCAGAATATACAAATTATCCGGATTCAGCAGCGCGTTCTCCGGCGAGCGCTTCATCAGATAATCCGGGTGGGACACGATGTACTGGTCAAGCGCCGCCGAGGACGCGACATAGAACACGATGGACGTTCCCTTGCGTCGCCCGGCGCGCCCCGCCTGCTGCCATGCACTCGCGATTGTTCCCGGATAGCCGCACAGCACGCACGCATCCAGCGCGCCGATGTCGATGCCCAGCTCCAGCGCGTTCGTGGACACCACCGCGTCCACCCGTCCCGCGCGAAGCCCGCGTTCAATCTCTCGCCGCTCCGTCGGCAGATACCCGCCGCGATAGCCGCGCACCCGCCCGGCATTCCCCAGGGGGTCGCGCACCATGTCCTTCAGGTACTTCGTCAGCACCTCAACCGCCAGCCGCGACCGCGCGAACGTAATCGCCTGAATCCCGTTTTGCAGCAGCAGCCCCGCAATCCGCCGCGTCTCCTGCAAAACGCCCTTGCGGATGCCCAGCTGCCGATTGACCACCGGCGGATTGTAGAACACGAAGTGCCGCACGCCCATCGGCGCGCCGTTATCATCCACCAGGCTGACCTCGCGCCCCGTCAGCGTTTCCGCCAGTTCCTTCGGGTTCGCAATCGTCGCGCTGCACAGGATGAACTGCGGATGACTGCCATAGAAATCGCACAAGCGCAGCAGCCGCCGCAGCACGTTCGCCAGATTCGACCCAAACACGCCGCGATAGGTATGAATTTCATCAATCACGATATACCGCAGGTTCTCAAACAGCTTGACCCACTTCGTGTGGTGCGGCAGAATCCCGCTGTGCAGCATATCCGGGTTCGTCACGACGATATGCCCCGCCTGCCGAACCGCCTTTCGCGCCGCGCCGGGCGTATCGCCGTCATAGGTATACGTCTTGATATCAACGCCCATCGCCTCAATCAGCTCATACAGTTCGCTGACCTGATCAGCAGAGAGCGCTTTCGTCGGGAAGAGGTACAATGCCCGTGCATCATCGTTCTGCAAAATGGCAGACAGCACCGGCAGGTTATAGCACATCGTTTTGCCGGAGGCCGTCGGCGTGACAACCACAACATCCCGCCCTGCCAGCACCTCGCGGATTGCGTGCGCCTGATGGCGATACAGCTGATGCACCCCGCGTTTTTCCAGCACAGGAAGCAGCCGCGGATCGAGAGAATCCGGGAACGGCTCATACACCGCCGGACGCGCCGGAAGGACATCCCAACGGACAACATTTTGCATAAACATAGGGTCACTGCGGAGGGATTCCGCCAGCTGGTCAACATTCATAGGAAGCACCTCCCGACAAGGATTGCATTTCCCCCTCATGATAGCAGATTTCTGTTCGCTTGTAAAGGCGAACAGGGGGAGGGAGAATAGGGGAAAAGAAAAAAGGATAAACACGCGGAAGAATTATGGTAGTGAAGTCAACTCAATCGCGCGGAGGGGTCAAGGGGCAATTGCCCCTTGCAGGGTGCAGGGACAGCGTCCCTGCTGGGGCTTGGGGCAACGCCCCAAC
>ENA-UAON01000713-UAON01000713.1-human-gut-metagenome-genome-assembly--contig:-NODE-713-length-11699-cov-10.571024_pt1 | contig 11699 bp, 10 predicted proteins | sample MGYA00243469_ERZ654557 | MGnify/ENA primary metagenome ERZ654557 (study PRJEB26926, sample SAMN06164571) | human gut metagenome | biome: ENVO:00009003; feature: ENVO:2100002; material: ENVO:00002003...
AGATTAGCGAGTGTCTCGTGGGCTCGGAGATGTGTATAAGAGACAGTATCTGGACCGTGCAGAGGAATGGGAACTTGTGGTGCGTTGTTACAATTTTCTGGGAATCGCATCCATGAGCAGAGGAAATCCATCGCTTGCGCTTGACTATTATATGAATGGTCTTAAGGACAGTGATACATATGATCTTCCAATGCAAAAGATTATGATTCTGATCAATATGGGGTTATTGTATCTGGAGTGTGGGCATTATGCAGATTCCGAGAATTCTTTTTTAGAAGCTTATCAGATTTTGCAGACAAAACAGAAGGATGAAAAGTATAATTTTTATATGTATGCTTTTTATGGAAATATGGCAGAATGTCTGATCCTGCAGGATCGTCTGGAGGAAGCAAAACCATATCTGGAGTATCTGCATAAAGATGGCTGGGAACAGGTTGCCCTTACAGAGCGGCTGTTTATCGACATCGTGGATGTAATTTATTATCACAAGATGGGAGATGTACAGAAGCGGAATGAGAGTATTCAGATGATCCATCAGAATCTTCCGGATAATCTGACGGTACTGGACTTTTTTTCGGATTATTACCGTTGTTGTCTGGTGTTGCTGGAAACGGACCAGGATGAATCGTTCTGGCGTATCATTGAAGTAATCGAACCACAGGTGGTGAATTTTAAGATCATTAATCTGCAGCTGAAAGTTCTGTCCCTGAAGATGAAATTTTACCGGAAGCATAACCAGAATGCGGAATATCTGCAGGCGGCAGGGCTTTACTATGAATTGTCTGAACGGAACGAAGCAGTGACGCGCAACATGCTTTCAAGTATGATTACGTTGCGCAAAAATCTGGAGAATATGCGCAAAGCCAGAATGAAAGCGGAACGAAAGAATATGGTATTACAGGAGCGTTCCGAGCAGGACCCGCTGACGCGTATGGCAAACAGGTTCCGTCTGAATGATTATGCAGAAGAGGTGTTTGCCTATTCGCAGGAGAATGATATTCCGGTTGCGATGGAAATACTCGATATTGATTATTTTAAGGAATATAATGATAATTACGGACATCAGGAAGGAGACCGGTGTCTGGTAAGTATCGCAAATACGATCCGTAATCTGGTGGAGGAAGCGGAAGGATTCTGTGCACGGTATGGAGGGGATGAGTTTGTCATTATCTATGCGAATGTGACACGGGAACAGGCTGTTTCCTTTGCAGAAGAGTTGCGCAGACGTGTACTTGCATTAGAAATGGAACACCGGTTTTCCAAGGCACTTCCGGTAGTGACGATTTCGCAGGGAATCTGTTGGGGAATCCCGCGCAAGGGAAACCGCAGCTGGGATTTTTTGCATGCAGCAGATAATATGCTTTACCGGGTGAAGAAATTCAGCCGGAACAATTATTGTGTAGGGGGGCTTGATGAAACTGAAGACGTGACCATGGGAACCGCATTGTAACGGCATGGCAGTCGAAACCTGGCAAAAAGAAAAGGATGAAAATGGAAACAGTTAAATTTGAAGAATTAGGGTTATATCCGCAGCTTCTGCGGGCAATCAAAGAGATGGGATTTGAAGAGGCAACACCTATCCAGTCACAGGCGATTCCGGTTGTGATGAGTGGGGTAGATGTGATTGGTCAGGCACAGACCGGGACCGGAAAGACAGCTTCTTTTGGAATCCCTCTTTTGATGAAAGTGGACCCAAATAATAAAAAAACGCAGGCAATCGTACTTTCTCCGACAAGAGAACTGGCCATCCAGAGCGCGGAAGAAATCCGGAAACTTGCAAAATATATGCATGGGATCAAAGTGCTTCCCATTTATGGAGGGCAGGATATTTCCCGTCAGATCAAGGCATTAAAAGGTGGGGCAACCATCATCATCGGAACACCAGGGCGTGTGATGGATCATCTGCGCCGCAAAACCATTCGCTGTGATTATATTAACACGATCGTGCTGGATGAAGCGGATGAGATGCTTAATATGGGATTCCGCGAGGATATAGAAACAATTTTATCCTATATCCCGGATGAAGACCGGCAGACCGTACTTTTTTCGGCAACTATGCCAAAGCCGATTCTGGAAATCACAAGAAAATTCCAGCATGATGCGACTACGATCAAGGTGACGAAGAAAGAACTGACGGTTCCGAATATTGACCAGTATTACTATGATGTGCGCAGAAATGATAAGATGGAAGTGCTGACACGTCTGCTGGATTACTATAATCCGAAGCTTTCACTGGTATTTTGTAATACCAAGCGCATGGTGGATGAACTGGCATCGGAGTTACAGGGGCGCGGCTATGCAGCCGAGGGAATTCACGGCGATATGAAACAGGTGCAGCGTGACCGAGTGATGAAAAAATTCCGAAATGGGAAAACAGATATCCTGATTGCAACCGATGTCGCAGCGCGTGGAATTGATGTGGATGATGTTGAAGCGGTATTCAACTATGACCTGCCACAGGACAATGAATATTATGTGCACCGGATCGGAAGAACCGGACGCGCCGGCCGTACCGGAAAAGCGTTTAATTTCGTTAAGGGCAAGGAAGTATACAAACTCAAAGAGATCCAGCGCTATTGCAAGACAAAGATCAAGGCGCAGCCAATCCCATCTTCGGATGATGTGGCAGCGATCAAGGCGGATAAGATTCTTGACGGCATCGGACAGATTATCGAGGACGGAGATCTGCGCGATATGATTGAACTGATAGAGCAGCAGGTGAACAACTCTGATTATACCGCGATGGATATTGCAGCTGCATTTTTAAAACAGGCAATCGGCGGAGTGGAATTATCAAAGGAGGATCACGAATTTGATGATGCATTAGCAGGAGATACCGGAGCCGAGGAAGGGATGGTACGTCTGTTCATTAACATCGGAAAGAGCCAGCGGATCCGCCCGGGAGATATTCTCGGGGCTGTAGCCGGAGAGGCAAAGATTCCGGGCAAACTTGTGGGGGCAATTGACATGTATGATAATTACACATTTGTCGAGGTGCCGCAGGAGTATGGAAAAGATGTATTAAAAGCCATGAAAAATGTAAAGATCAAAGGAAAGTCGGTCAACGTGGAGCCGGCAAATGCACGATAGAGGATAAGACCGTTTTTGGGGGAATGTTTACTATGGGGGAAGCTGCAAATGGTAAAGATGCCATGGATCAGATCGAAAAGCTTCAGCCACAGATTGTTATCAGTGACGTTGTAATGCCGCTGATGGACGGTGTCGATTTTACGGTGGCGGTACATCACCGCTATCCGCACATCCAGATGATCATTCTCAGTGGATACGATAATTTTGAATATGTAAAGCAGACGCTCATGCAGGGGGTGGTGGATTATATCTTAAAGCCAACCCTCACACCGCATGAGCTTCTTGGCGTGCTTCAAAAAGCGGCAGCGCGGATTCCCGGCTGGCATCCGGATCATGCAATGACCGGGGAAACCGCGGAGGAACTGCTCAAAGAATTGCTGCTCGGGGAAACAAAAACAGGAGAAGAACTGCAAAAGGTATTTGCCGCATCCTATTACTGCATGTATGCGGTTACGATTGCGCATGGGAGTGAACGGGCGGCAGAAACAGCAGAACTTCTATGCGAAAAAATACAGCGTGCCAAAAGTGAATTTTCCGGAGTACTCATCTGTTCTCTTCCGACGGGCATCCTCTTCCTTGTTCTGCAGAAAAGTTTTGCAAACGGAATTGTGGGGGCTGTCAAAGGATAAGACGACATGCCAGATACCGTGGGTTTTCAGGATTTCAGTGAAATCGGAAACCCACGGTTTTTGCATTTAGAAGAAATATCAGATATGGAAGTAGTAAATAAAACTACGTATAAAAGAAATGAAAACAAATACATATTGACAAAGAAACCACATTACCATATACTGAAAATTGTTTGATAGTCAAACAATTTTGAAATATGGAGGAAACGTGCATGATAAGCACATATACATCAAAGTTGAAACAACTGCAGATTGGGGATCTGATTGCGAAAATTCCGATCATCCAGGGTGGCATGGGGGTAGGAATCAGCAGAAGCCATCTGGCGGGAGCGGTGGCAAAGGAGGGTGGTGTCGGTATCATTTCTACTGCGCAGATCGGCTACGATGAAGAAGGCTTCGAGAATGATCAGGCAGGCTGTAACTTAAAAGCCATCAAAAAACATATCCGGAAAGCAAAGGAGCTTGCCTGTGGAAACGGACTTGTGGGTGTCAATATTATGGTTGCATTAAAGCATTACAAAGAGCATGTCCAGGCAGCAGTTGCGGCAGGGGCAGATGTGATTATCAGTGGAGCCGGGCTTCCCATGAATCTGCCGGAGCTTGTCAGCAGAACCTGCCGGACAAAGATAGCTCCGATTGTATCCTCGAAGCGTGCAACCCAGCTGATATTGAAGATGTGGGCGCACCGCTATGACCGCACGGCGGACTTTATTGTAGTGGAGGGACCGAAAGCCGGCGGGCATCTGGGGTTTTCCAATGAACAGCTGGCACATATGGATGCCATTAATTTTGACGGAGAGATCCGGCAGATTATCGACTGCAAAAAGGAATACGAACAGCGGTATCAGAAAAATATTCCGGTCATTGTGGCCGGCGGGATATTTGATCAGAAAGATATTTCGCATGCGCTGGATCTCGGCGCGGATGGTGTGCAGATTGCCAGCCGCTTTGTCGCAACCGAAGAATGTGATGCATCGGAGGCATACAAGGAGGCGTATATTCACGCCAGTGAGGAAAATATCGAGATTATCCAAAGCCCGGTCGGTATGCCGGGACGTGCATTGCGCAATAAGTTTATCGATCGTGTAAAGCGCGCAAAGCTGCCAGTCAGTAAATGTTACAACTGTCTGGAAAAATGCAGTCCGCAGAAAGTTCCTTACTGTATTACGAAAGCGTTGATCGATGCCGTGCGCGGGGATGTGGAAAACGGTCTGGTATTCTGTGGGGCGAATACGGGGCGGATTCACGAGATCACTACGGTACATCATCTGATGCAGGAGCTGGCTGGAGATCTACAATAAAAATGGTTTGTGTGATTTTCCCTTGGAATCAAAGAATTCCTGTAGTAAAATAGGAAGAAAAGCAGTAATGCAGATACGGGAAAACATGAAAGAAGGAGAACACGCAGCATGACAGTGGCCGCACACGGTGGGGATATTTATCAAAATCAGATCACATATGATTTTTCTGTAAATACCAATCCGCTGCCGCTGCCGGAGATATTGCAGAAACGGATGGCGGAAGCGGCTGTTCACAGCAACCGTTATCCACAGTATGACAATGTGCTGTTGCGGGAACGGCTTGCAGCACTTTATGGTTTTTCAGCAGAAGAAGTAGCGTGTGGCAACGGAGCATCCGAATTATTTGTTGCGATTGTGCATGCACTGCGCCCGAAGCGGGTGGGCATTTTGGCTCCTTCTTTTTCGGGATATGCCTGGGCGGCTCAGACAGTGGGAGCCGAGATATGCAGTATTCCGTTGCGGGAAGAAAATAATTTTGCCATGGATATGGCACAGATGGAGTCATTGTGCAGGCATCTGGATGGAATCAGCTTATTATTTTTGGCGAATCCAGCGAATCCGGCGGGAAACAAAATGGAAGCGTCTCTTTTGGAGACGCTTCTTGACGTGTGTGAAAAGAAACAGATTACTGTGGTGCTGGACGAATGTTTCATCGTATTCACGGGGACGGAAGGATATGTTTCCTGGATCCGGAAATATCCGCATCTGATTGTCGTGCGGGCATATACAAAGATCTATGCGATTCCGGGAATCCGGCTGGGGTATCTGCTGGCGCAGAAAGATATCTGTGAAAAAATTGCGCATCAGCTGCCGGAGTGGAATGTATCTGTGGTTGCGCAGCGGATCGGCATGGACATTCTGAATGATTCGCTTCCTGGTTGGAGTCGTAGAAAGTATCTGAAGGATACAATTGGGCTGATTCAGGAAGAAAAGCGCTTTTTAAAACACGAGTTAACAAAAATATTTGGAAATCAAATGAAAATTTTTCCTTCGGAAGCTAATTTTTTGTTGCTGAAAACACAAATTCCACTGTACAGATTATTGCTGGAAAGAGGAATTCTGATCCGAAACTGCGCAAACTATACAGGACTGGGACAGGACTTTTACAGAATTGCCGTAAAAGGTCATCCGGAAAATGTACAACTGATTGAGGCATTGCTGGATATAAAGAAGAAAGGGGAAGAAAAACGTTATGGAAAACATTGAATATGTTCTTCCGGGAGAGATTGAAAAACGAAGTTTTGCCATCATAGGGGAAGAACTAAAGGAGCGTGGTATCGTGCTTCCACCGGAACAGGAGCCGGTGACAAAGCGCGTGATCCATACAAGTGCGGATTTTGATTATGCAAAGACGATGACGTATTCACCCCATGCCGTGCAGATTGCCAAAGAACTGATTGCAGGTGGCGCTGACATTGTCACGGATACCAATATGGCGCTTGCAGGCATCAACAAAAAACGGTTAGGGGAATTTGGAGGAACGGTGCATTGTTTTATGGCAGATGAGGATGTGGCGCGGGAGGCAAAGACGCGGCAGGTGACACGTGCGACGGTCAGCATGGAACATGCAGCAAATATTGACAAACCTGTAATTTTTGCCGTGGGAAATGCGCCGACGGCATTGATTTCACTCTATGAACTGATGCAGAAAAGTGATTGGCGTCCTGCATTTATTATTGGAGTTCCGGTGGGATTTGTAAATGTAGAGGCGGCAAAAGAACTGATTTTAAAAACCGATGTGCCGCATATTGTCAACCGCGGTAGAAAAGGCGGCAGCAATGTAGCGGCAGCAATCGTAAACGCACTGTTATATCAGATCCGGCCGGTATAAAGGAAAGAAGGAGGCGTATCTGGTGTGAGGTACGGATTTACAACCGGCAGCTGTGCTGCCGCTGCTGCAAAGGCTGCGGCATATATGCTTCTGACGGGAAAAATAAAAAACTGTATAACGATTGAGACCCCAAAAGGAATCCCATACACCGCGGAAGTGACGGATATCGTGCGCGGGGAATCTCAGGTTTCCTGCGCTGTGGTCAAGGATGGCGGCGATGATCCGGATGTGACCAGCGGAAGTAAAATCTGTGCCACGGTCACCGCGGACAACCGTGGGGATGGAGAAAAAGAACTTCTGCAGATTGACGGAGGAAAGGGTGTGGGCCGTGTGACGAGACCCGGACTGGATCAGCCCGTAGGCAATGCCGCAATCAATCATGTGCCGCGGGAAATGATCACCCGGGAAGTGCAGGAAGTGTGCCGGATTTGTGATTTTCACGGAACACTGCATATTCTGATTTCTGTGCCGGATGGGGAAGCACTTGCAGAGCGTACGTTTAATCCAAGACTGGGGATTGTCGGGGGAATCTCAATACTGGGGACGACAGGAATTGTGGAACCGATGAGCAGTCAGGCACTTAAGGAGACCATCCGTGTGGAACTCCGCCAGCAGCGTGCAGAAGGGCAGACCATTGCGGCAGTTTCACCGGGAAATTATGGACTGGATTTCATGCAGCAGACCTATGGATATGATCTTGACCGCAGTGTGAAATGCAGTAATTTTATCGGTGAGACGATCGATATGGCGGCGGAACTGGGATTTTGTGCAATGCTTCTGACCGGACATATTGGAAAACTGATTAAGGTGGCGGGAGGCATTATGAACACCCATTCCCATGAGGGAGATTGTCGGATGGAACTTTTAGCGGTAGCCGGCATCCGTGAAAATGTATCTTTAGAATGTTTAAAGAAGATTTTAGATTGCGTCACAACCGAGGAAGCACTTGCGTTTATTGATGCCGAAGGTAAAAAAGAAGATGTTATGGAAGATATCATGGAAAAAATTGATTTCTATCTGAAAAAACGTGCGGCCGGTCGGTTACAGATCGAGTGTATTGTCTATTCCAATACCTATGGGCTGCTTGGGATGACTGCAAAAGCAGAAGAATTACTCAGGAGGTTGCTATGATTTATTTTGTCGGAGCAGGAAGCGGAGCACCGGATCTGATTACTGTGCGGGGAATGCGTCTGCTGCAGAAAGCAGATGTCATCATCTATGCCGGTTCGCTGGTCAATCCACAGCTTCTCGATTATGCAAAAGAGGGCTGTGAGATTCATAACAGCGCCAAAATGACACTTGAAGAGGTTATTTCGGTGATGGAACAGGCAGAAAAAAATAATTTAATCACGATTCGACTTCATACGGGAGAACCCAGTATATACGGAGCGGTGCGGGAACAGATGGATATTCTCGATCAGAAGGGGATTGCGTATGAGAGTTGTCCGGGTGTGAGTGCCTGTTTTGGAGCAGCGGCATCGCTGAATCTGGAATATACCCTTCCGGATGTGTCACAGTCACTGATCATCACCCGGATGGCCGGAAGGACGGCGGTACCGGAAAAGGAGAGTATTGAGAGTTTTGCCGCACACCATGCTTCCATGGCAATTTATCTGAGTACCGGAATGCTGGAGGAATTATCACGGCGCCTTGTAAATGGTGGATATGAGCCGGATACACCTGCGGCACTGGTGTACAAGGCAACCTGGCCGGACGAGGAAGCATATATCTGTACTGTGCAGGAGCTGGCAGCGGTGGCAAAGAAACATAATATTACAAAAACCGCTCTGGTGCTGGTCGGAGATGTAATATCAAATCAGCATTATACGCGCTCCAGACTCTACGCGCCGGATTTTACAACTGAATTCCGCAAGGCAAAAACACCAAAAAACGCAGAAGACGATAGATTAATGCGTGACACGGATGCGGGAAAGGAGTTACCGGAATGATCCTGTATATGACCTGGTTTTCGGAACGTGGAAGAGAGCTTGCGGCACGAATTACAGAACTTTCACTTTCTGTTTCGTATGGATTTTGGCAGAGCCGTTACGGTGGTCATCCTGCAGTTTCAAAGATACAGATAAGAGAAAGAGGAAACCGGTCACTTCCGGATTTTCTGGAGGAGGCTTTTGCACAACAGTTTCCCGTGATTTTCATTGGAGCGCTCGGGATTGCCGTACGGGCCATCGCACCTTTGATCCGACACAAAACCGTGGACAGTCCGGTACTGGTGCTGGATGAGACTGGACAGTTTGTGATTCCGGTGCTGTCCGGACATCTGGGTGGTGCCAATGAACTGGCGCAGCAGATCGCAGAATCATTGCATTCCGCTGCGGTTGTGACGACTGCAACGGACGTGAATGGGCTTTTTGCCGTTGATGTATTTGCAAGAAAAAATGGCCTGCGGGTGTGTAACCCCGAAGCGATCCGGCATGTGTCCGGAAAACTGTTACAGGGAGAAACCATTGTGATGGCGGTAGATCCGGCATGTATGTCCCCGGAGGAGGTGGCAAAATTACAGCCGCCAAAGGAAGTAAGGCTGATTTCGTGGAAGGATGCACAGGCGGAACATGCTGTGGATGTGTGGATTACAAAAAAAGAGCCACAGGAAGACCGTAAAACGCTTGTTTTAGCTCCGAAAACAGCCGTACTTGGCATGGGATGCAGAAAAAATAAAAGTTATAACGAGATAAAACAAATGATAAAAACATTGGTGGATAGCAGAAAAATAGACCTGAATGATATCTATGCCCTGGCATCGGTTGATGTGAAGGAAAAAGAATCCGGTCTGTGGGAGCTGGCACAGCATTTGCGGGTACCGTTTGTCGTTTTTTCTGCCGGAGAACTGAAAAAAGTGCCGGGTGATTTCACTGCATCCGCGTTTGTGGCTCAGACAGTGGGAGTGGATAATGTGTGTGAGCGTGCTGCGGTCGCTGCAGCAGACGGAGGTAGTTTGCTGATACATAAGCAGGCTATGGATGGCGTGACAATTGCCGTGGCAAAACGGGAGAAAATCGTATTGCAGTTTGTGTGAAACGAAAGGAAGGAGAAAGAAATGAAACACCGGATTTATGTGGTCGGTATGGGACCGGGACAGGAAAATATGATGACGCAGGAAGCCCTGCAGGTGTTAGAAGCCAGTGATGTGATCATCGGTTATACCGTATATCTGAAATTGCTTGGGGAACGGTTCGGGTGCAAAGAATTATTGTCTACACCGATGCGGCAGGAGCGGGAACGCTGCCAGATGTGTTTCGAGAAGGCAAGAGAAGGCAAAAAAGTGGCATTGATCTGCAGCGGAGATGCCGGAATTTACGGGATGGCATCCCTGATGCTGGAAATCGGAAAATTATATGATGATTGTATCATTGAAGTAATTCCCGGAATAACAGCAGCAAGCAGCGGTGCGGCAGTGCTTGGGGCTCCTCTCAACCATGATTTTTGCGTGATCAGCCTGAGTGATCTTCTCACCCCGTGGGAGAGGATTAAAAAGCGGCTGATTGCAGCGGCAGAGGGAGATTTTGCAATGGCAATTTATAATCCGTCGAGCCATAAACGGGCAGACTATCTGGAGCGTGCCTGCAGAATTCTGATGGAACACGGGGTGGAACCGGAGCGTGCCTGTGGGTATGTGGAAAATATCGGACGCGATGATACGAAAGCCGTAACACTTCCCATGGAGGAACTGGTGCATACACCGGTGAACATGTTTACCACGGTATTTATCGGGAATTCCCAGACAAAAATTATTGATGGAAAGCTTGTGACACCGAGAGGATACCATATATAGCAGCAGAAAACGGGGAAGAGGAATAAGATGGCAGAGAAAGTGTTAATTTATGCGGGAACAACGGAAGGTCGTCTTCTCGCACAGGAACTTTCACGGGCACATATTGCCTGTGATGTGCATGTAGCAACCGAATACGGTCAGATGGTCATGCCGGAACTTGCCGGGGTGAAGGTCTGTGTAGGAAGACTGGACGTAGAGGAAATGCGCGCCCTGCTGAAAAAAAACGGACAGAACAACTATGCGGCAGTCGTGGATGCTACGCATCCGTTTGCCACAGAAGTGTCTGCCAACATCCGAGAGAGTACAAAAGGAAGTGGAATTCCATATCTGCGGCTCCAGCGGCGAATGGACGATGGAATCTGTAGCATACCGGAAAACGAAGGCATGAAAGAGCGCGCTGGAACCGTGCATGTGTTTGCCGATTATGAAAGCTGTGTCCAGGCACTTACGGACACATCCGGAAACATTCTTCTGACAACCGGAAGCAAAGAGCTGGCGGTATTTGCACCCCTGAAGGAGCGTTTGTTTGTGCGTGTGCTTCCCGGATTGGAGAGTATCGGTCTCTGTGAAAAGGCGGGTATCCGCGGAAAGCAGATTCTTGCGATGCAGGGCCCGTTTTCGGAGGAAATGAATCTGGCAATGATCCATCAGTTTTCGATCCGCTATCTGGTTACAAAAGCCAGCGGTGCGCACAGCGGATTTCAGGAAAAACTTGCGGCAGCGCAGAAAGCAGGTATTACGGCATGCGTGATCGGGAAACAGGAACAGGAACAGGGAATGTCTTATGCACAGGTAACCGAAACACTTTCCTGTCTGCTTGGACATACGATTTCCGGTCGTCCGGAGGTGGAAATTTCCCTGATTGGCATCGGTATGAGTGCAGCGACACTGACACAGGAAGCAAAAAGAGCGCTGGAAGAGTCTGATGTGGTTTTTGGGGCAGAACGGATGCTCGAAGTGGTGGAAAACAGTAAGGAAACCTATCCTTTTTATCTCGCAAAAGATATTTTACCGGTTTTAAGACAAAAGGAATCCCAAATGGATGGCCAGAAACTGAA
>ENA-UAON01000729-UAON01000729.1-human-gut-metagenome-genome-assembly--contig:-NODE-729-length-11574-cov-4.534942_pt1 | contig 11574 bp, 9 predicted proteins | sample MGYA00243469_ERZ654557 | MGnify/ENA primary metagenome ERZ654557 (study PRJEB26926, sample SAMN06164571) | human gut metagenome | biome: ENVO:00009003; feature: ENVO:2100002; material: ENVO:00002003...
AGATTAGCGAGTGTCTCGTGGGCTCGGAGATGTGTATAAGAGACAGATATAGGAGGTAAAGATTTATGGCAAATAGTGCTGTAGAAAAAACAATTTCCACAAAAGAACTCAAAGAAAAACTTCTTGATGTTCTTCACAACGATTTCCAGACAACACCTGAGGACGCATCGGACCAGCAGGTATACGAGGCTCTGTCAAAGATCGTTGTAGATATCCTCAAGGCAAAAAGAAGAAAGTTCACTGTTAAAACTCAGTCAGAGGGCAAAAAGAAAGTTTACTATCTTTCTATGGAGTTCCTTATGGGAAGAAGTCTTAAAACCTCGCTGTATAATCTTGAGATGCAGAAACAGGCTACAAAGGTGCTCAAGGATCTGGGCATTTCTATAAACGGCATTTACGAGTGCGAGCCTGACGCTGGTCTTGGCAACGGCGGTCTTGGCAGACTTGCTGCCTGCTATCTTGACGCTCTTGCTGCTGACGGCTATCACGCTACAGGCTATTCTATCTGCTATGAGTACGGTATCTTCAAGCAGAAACTTGAGGATGGCTGGCAGACTGAGCTGCCTGACAACTGGCTCCCTGGCGGTTCTGTATGGCTCGTTCCTGTTCCTTCAAAGGCTGTCGAGGTCCGTTTTGACGGCGAGCTTAAGGAATACTGGGACAATCAGTATCACTGCGTAACTCACGAAAACTACACATCAGTTATGGCTGTTCCATACGATCTGTTCGTATCAGGCTACAACAGCGAGGCTGTTTCAAAGCTCAGACTTTGGAAAGCTGAAATGGCTGACTTTGATATGTCAATGTTCAATCAGGGCGACTATCAGAAGGCTCTTAGCAAGAACATCATTTCACAGGCTATCACAAAGGTGCTTTATCCTAACGACAACCATGCAGAGGGTAAGTCACTTAGACTCAGACAGCAGTATTTCCTGTGTGCAGCGTCTATCGGCGATATCGTAAATCAGCACATGAGCGTTTACGGCACACTTGACAACCTCCACGAAAAGGTAGCTATCCACATCAACGATACTCACCCAACACTTGCTATCCCAGAGCTTATGAGAGTTCTTCTTGACGACTGCGGCTATTCATGGGACAAGGCTTGGCACATCGTTACAAACACATTTGCATACACAAACCACACCGTAATGCCTGAGGCACTTGAGAAGTGGGACTGCAACCTCCTCAAGAGCGTTTGCCCTAGAATTTTCTCTATCATCATCGAGATAAACGAGCGTTACTGCAAGGATCTTTGGGAGAGATACAAGGATCAGGCTAAGGTCTCACATATGTCTATCGTTGAGGACAACAAGGTGAAAATGGCTACACTTTGCGTACACGCTTGCCACAGCGTAAACGGCGTTGCAAAAATACACTCCGAGATAATCAAGAAGGAGACATTCAAGGACGAGTATCTTGACACACCAACAAAGTTCAAGAACGTTACAAACGGTATCGCATACAGAAGATGGCTCTATCAGTCAAACGAGGGTCTTACAGATCTCCTCTGTGAGAAGATAGGCGACGGATTCCTCAAGAATGCTGCTGAGCTTTCAAAGCTTGCTGTATTCAAGAACGACAAGGACGTACTTGACAGACTTGCAAAGATCAAGCTTGACAACAAGAAGAACTTCGCAAAGTATGTAAAGAACCAGTACGGCGTTGTTCTCAACACTGATTCTATCTTCGACGTTCAGGTAAAGAGACTGCACGAATACAAGAGACAGCAGCTCAACGCTTTGAACATCATTGCACAGTACAACTACCTCAAGGCTAATCCAAACGCTGATTTCGTACCAAAGACATACATCTTTGCTGCAAAGGCTGCTCCTGGATACTACATGGCAAAGCAGATAATCAAGCTTATTTGGAACATTTCCGAGGAACTCAAGAAGGACAAGAAACTTAACGAAAAGCTCAACGTTATCTTCCTTGAGGACTACAATGTATCGCTTTCTGAGATACTCATGCCTGCGGCAAACATCTCTGAGCAGATCTCACTGGCAGGTACAGAGGCTTCAGGTACCGGTAACATGAAACTCATGATAAACGGTGCTATCACACTGGGTACTCTTGACGGTGCTAACGTTGAGATACACGAGCAGGTAGGCGACGATAACATCATCATCTTCGGTATGAACGTTGATGAAGTAAATGCTTGCAAGGCAGGCTACAAGCCTATTGACATCTACAACTCAAACGCAGTTGTTAAGCAGGCTATCGACACACTTCAGTACGGCATCAACGGTCAGCAGTTCAACGAGATCGCTGACAGCCTGAAGAACTCTGACCCATACATGGCTCTCAAGGACTTCGATTCCTATCAGAAGGCTCAGGCTTACGCATCTGAGTGCTACAAGGATCAGACAAAGTGGCAGAAGATGAGCCTTGCAAACATTGCAGGTGCAGGTATCTTCTCCGCAGACCGTTCTGTTGAGGAGTACGCTAGAGATATCTGGGGCCTTTCTAAGTAATCTATTTATACAAAAATTGACGGACAGTCGTTTATGTGACTGTCCGTTTTTTGTACATATATGCAATTCATGAAACGATAAATTTGTAAGACCACAAGATGAGCGAAAGGAACGGGACGCCGATGGCGTCGTCCCCTGCAATTCTGAAATCACAGAACATCTTTGCACAAAAAAAGGACGGCTTTTACACCGTCCTTTGATTTTTATTTTAGTCCTCGTCAGCAAGTGCAAAATCTATCTTGCCCGAATTTACATTGGCGTTTATCACCTTTACTCGAACAGGGTCGCCGACACGGTATTCAACGCCGTTGGTGAGGTTTTTCAGGCTCACCATATCGTCGCAGACATACTCGCCGTCAGGCATATTGTCGGTATGGAGAAGTCCCTCGCAGGTGTTCGGCAAGGCGATGAAAAGTCCGAACTCGACGGCTGACACCACAGTTCCGTCAAACTCCTCGCCGATATGAGCGTTCATGTACTCTGCCTTGTAGCAGTCCTCACAGCTGCGTTCAACTTGCATTGCAGTAAGCTCAGTCTTTGTGGACTGGTTGGCGGAGGCGTAAACGAACTTATTGAACATTGTGGCACACTCCTCGGAGGTCTTTCCGCTAAGGAACGCTGACATTATCCTATGGATAGTCAAGTCAGGGTAACGTCTGATAGGCGAGGTGAAGTGGGCGTAATCCTCCAGTGCAAGTCCAAAATGGCCCACAGGCTCGGTGGAATATCTTGCCTTTGACATACTTCTCAGGACGATATTGTTCATGATAAGGTCGATATCAGTGCCCTTTGCGGCTTTTAGTATCTCAGACATATCCGCAGGTGCTGCCTTTTCTCCAAGCTTATACTGGACGTTGAGCTTGACAAGTGCCTCTCTCAGGGATTCAAGCTTTTCGTCTGACGGCTCTTCATGTATACGGTAGACGAATGGCAGGTTATTATCCATGCCAAATCTTGCGGCACACTCATTCGCCACCAACATGAAGTCCTCGATAATCTCTTCACTTCTTCCACGAGTACGCTGCTCAACGCCAACGCAGATATCCTCGTCATTGATGATGAGCTTGCTTTCAGAAGTTTCAAGCTCAGGACAGCCACGGTTCTTTTTGTTTTTATACAAAATATCCGCAAGCTCTTTTATCAGAGGCAGCTGGTCTGATACCTCGGCGTACTTTCCTTTAAGCTCAGGGTCGTCACTGCCTGCCAAAAGTGAATTTATCTCAGAATAAACGCCCTTTACACGGGAGCGGATAACGGTTTTTGCAAACTTATACTCGGTTATGTTGCCCTGCTTGTCAAGCTCGCAAAGACAGGAAAACGCCAATCTGTCCTCCTGCGGATTGAGGGAGCAGATACCGTTTGAAAGCTCTTTCGGGAGCATTGGTATAACACGGTTTGCGTAATAGACGCTTGTGCCACGCTTGAAAGCCTCGTTATCAAGCTGTGACTTAGGCTGAACATAATGGGAAACGTCAGCGATATGAACGCCAAGCAGGTAACCGGTTTTGGTACGCTCTACGGAAATTGCGTCGTCGATATCCTTTGTGTCTGCACCGTCAATGGTGAAGATAGGCTTGTCACGGAGGTCAAGGCGGTTCGGTATCTCCTCTTTTATCCTTGAATAATCTGACACTTCCCTAGCCTCGAAGATGACCTCGCTTGGGAAAACAGGGGTCAGACCGTTGACCTCAAGGACGCTCATTGCACAGGCTGAGGCTTTCATTGAGCTGCCGTATGTGGAAACTATCTCGCAGACGTGCTCGGAATGTCTTGTGCCACGCTTTGTGACCTGAGCCACCACCTTATCGCCCTCATGTAGCTCAAGCCTCATAGGGTTTTCAAAGGTCATTGCATATTTAGACAGCATATCAGGGACTATTTTCAGCACGCCGAACTCGCTCACAAGCTCGCCCGTAAACTTGGCAAAATTCTCCTCGACAATGCTCATGACCTCGCCCTCTGTGCACGCACCCTCGCCCTTAAAGGTTCTCACAAGGACGATATCGTGTGGCATTGCACCCTTTAGATACTTGCCCACAACGAAAATTTCCTCGTCAGTGGCAAGATTTTTCACAAAGCCGTAGGTCTTATTGAGCCTTACCACCTCGCACTTGACGAATTTCTTAGGGTCAACGAGCCTTATGCCGAATTTGTCTTCCATTATCTCGCCGTTTTTCTTCATCTTGTCAACGGCATTTGTAAACTTCTCGAACTCAAAGCCCTTTCCTCTGCACGATCTCAGCAGTTCTTTAAAGGTCAAAGGCTTTTTGCCCGCTTTTTTCAGTTTTGAGTATATTATTTTTCTGTAATCCAGTTTCATAAATTTCCTTTCTTTTTACATTTACTTTACTTTCTGCAAAGAAAAAGCCCTGCACGGAGCAGGGCGGGTAATTATTTCTTGATCTGATAAATAATATTTACAGCAAGAGTTATCACGAATATCAGTATCGCACTTATCCTTGTCAGTCTGTTAAGCTTAGCGTCCTTGGTGTTTGAACCGTTCTTTCCATAGAAAGAATCGTTATATCCACCGCCGATAGCAGATGTAAGACCCTGCTCTTTGGTGTCCTGTGCAAGAACTACAAGTATGATAACGAGGCTGGCTACGATCAGCAGTGCACCTGCAACGATCTCAATTACACTCATTTTTGATCCTCCAAAACATAATTATACATTTTAGTTTATTATAGCACATCTTTTAAAAGATTGCAAGGGGTTTTCAGAAATTTTTTCAGCTCTTTTTCTTCTTGTCTGTGCTTTCAGCCTTTGAGGTGGTATCTTTCTGCTCTTCCACCTGCTGGATAACGGTGACATTTGTGACGTCAAGACGCTTTTTCAAGAACTCTGTGACAGTTTCAAGCTGGCTGTCGGTAAGTACTTTGTTCTCATAGAGCACAACGGTTATGCCGTTGACAGTGGTTGGAGAGCCTATGGCATGGCTGTTCATGTGACCGCCTGCCGCACCTGTTATGTTCGGATAGACGATAGCAAGCTCTTCGGTGATATCGCTCATGTCGATATCATAGCTTTGATAGCTGTCAAGCTGTGCTTTCAGGCTTTCGTTCTCGGCTTTAAGGTCGTCGTTTTCCTTCTGTGCAAGCACCTGTGCAACCTTGTTCTGTGTTTCCTCATCGTCGGCGTTCTTTTCAAGCATTTTTTCAACGTCATCAGCTGTGACGCCGCTTTCTACCTCGGTCTGGGTTATCACAAGCTTATAGTCCCCAAGTCCGAAATCTTTAAGTTCGCTTTGAAGTGCCTTTGTATCGCTGCCGCTTATTTTCTTGCCAAGAAGTGCCACTTCTATCATGCGGTTATCGGTGTCGATAGTTTTTTGGACTATCTGAGTGCCCTCAAAATCAAACTTATCGGAGATAAACTTCTCGGCACTGCTGTTATCCATAGACTTGTTTACGATATCATATCCAAGATAAATACTCGGCAGCATTGTGATAACTGCAATAATGGCGATATTTCGGTGTATCTTTTTGAGAGCCTTTGGGGAGATATCGTTGCCGTGAGGAAGTCTTAAAATTTTCAGAACAACGATAGCTGCAAGGCAGATAAAAAAGCTGTTTATGAAAAAGAGATACAATGCTCCGCCGAAATAGTCAAGGCGGTGTCTTGCCAGTCCATAGCCTGCCGTACAAAGAGGCGGCATAAGGGCTGTTGCGATAGCCACGCCTGGGATAACGTTGCTTTTCTCCTTACGGGTCTGACCTATTATGCCGGCAAGTCCGCCGAAAAGGGCGATAAGAACGTCCCAAGCCGTAGGGGTGGTTCGGGCAAGAAGTTCGGAGGACGCAGTTGTGATAGGGGAAATGGTAAAGTAAATCGTCGAAGTGATAAGGCAAATGACCACCTGAATACCAAGCCTTATGGCTGCACCCTTTGAAAGGGTCAGATCATTTGTGGCGATTCCATAGCCTATGGCTGTGATGCCGCCCATAAGAGGCGAGATAAGCATTGCACCGATTATAACGGCGGTGGAGTTCATGTTAAGACCTATGGAGGCTATGAGTATGGCAAGCATGAGGATACACATATTCGTGCCCTGAAGTTTCGCACCTGATATTATAGTGTTATGTATCTCCTCAGGGTCAGCCACATCCCAACGCAAGCTGAACATATTTCTAAGCCCTTGTATAAATCTGCCTTCCTGTAATTTCAAATCTCAGACCTCCCTGCTTATTCCACCGCACCCCATGCGATGTTCTGTAGACGTCTTATGGAATCGGTAGTGCCTGCTCCTGCCTGCTGGATAAAATAGAGTATGCAAAGCTGCTCCTTAGGGTCAAGGCTGAAATAGCAGCCCATCCAGCCGTCCCAGCCGAAAGAGCCTTCCGACTGTATAAGACCTGCTGCGGCAGGGTCTTCAAGGATACGCATGAAGTTGCCGTAGCCGTGACCCTTTGTGCTGTCCCAGTTAAAGGTCTTACGCTGTTCAGGGGTCAGACCGTTTCGTGCCATGAACTCGACAGTATTTCTGCCAAGTATTCTCACGCCGTTAAGCTCGCCCTTGTTCATAAGCATTTTGGCAAACTTTGCATAGTCCTCTACAGTGGAAACAAGACCTGCTCCGCCCGACTCGAATGCAGGCGGCACGGTATAGTCAGTAAGGCAAAGGTGGAAATGAGTGAAAGGTTCGTTTCCACCGTCCTTATACTCATAACACTGGGCAAGGCGGCTGTATTTTTCCGCTGGGATATAGAAACCTGTATCGTTCATGCCAAGAGGTTCGAAAATCTCCTTTTTAAGGAAGTCGCCGAACTTCATGCCTGAAACTACCTCGATTACAGCACCCATGATATCAGCAGACGCACCGTACATCCACTTTTCTCCAGGGGTGAACATAAGAGGACGCTTGCCCATTTCTTTGGCAAAGCTTACGGTATCAAGGAGCTTTTCGCCTTTGAGATACTTTTCAGACTGGTCGCCCCAAAGAGCACCCATTTTCTGACCTGCGGGAGTGCCGTCAGGATAAGGGATACCCGAAGTCATGGTGAGAAGGTCGCCGATAGTGATGTCCCTGTCAGCAGGACGTTCGCCGTTCTCGTCGAGAACAACAGGGTCGGAAAACTCAGGGATAAACCACTTGAGCAGGTGACGAGTGTCGAGCAAGCCACGCTCAATGAGGATCATGGCAGCGGCAGCGGTAATAGGTTTTGACATAGAGAAGAGCCTAAAAATGCCGTCGGTTTTCATGGGGATATTTTTTTCCTTGTCAGCGAGCCCGAAACTTTTGAGATAAACGGTTTCGCCCTTGTGGATAACGCTGAGGACTGAGCCTGCGAAAACGCCGTCGGTGATTTCCTTTTGAGCAACAGCATCGAGATATTTAAAATTTTCGTACATAATAGACCTCCGTGTGGATAGAACCTTTTTATCTATGATATAAGATTATAGCACAAAATTTGAGAAAAAGCAACAAGGGGGAGTAGGGAATGAGGAGTGAGGAATGGGCATAGCTGACCAAAGTTGTGCACAAGCACAAAGTAAAAGTCAGCACCGAGCGTAGCGATTTTGCGGCATGACAAACTATCCCGAATAATCTGTAGGTGCGAACAGCGTTCGCCCGTGCTCAAAACTTGTACAAATTCAGAATTGTAGGGGCTTGGCTCAATTTCGGTTTCACCGAAATGCGACAGCCAGTTCGGTGAAACAACGCTGTGTCTGTTATATCTTTGATGTTGGGATTTTTCGGTTGTCGAATGGAGGGTCAATGCTGTGATCGTCATATTCCTGATGTCAAATTATTTGGGATAAATCATCATGATATTTTTCAATAATTCAACGGGCGAGAAATATCGGGACGTCTAGGACGCCGTCCCCTACAAGTGTGATTGGAGAATTATTTTGGCTGCCGAACCGTGTTGTTGCCGTGGGCTTGTTTCTTCGACGGGGAAACGGTGTTCGCCCATACCACCCACACCAGTGCCCCACTATGGTTTTAATGTACAATAATCCCCTGACACTTTTGTGCGAATTGGCGGTGGAAAATCACTTTACTTTTATGTCACAATATGCTAAAATAATAACATATATGTTTGTAAATACTTTGGAGCTTTTAAGTTTTTTAGCTTTCAAGCTTTTAATTGCGAAAGGAAGTTTTTGTATGCCTATAACCGAGTTACTGGAGCGTAACGCAAGAGAGTTCGGAAACGATGTTGCTCTGGTGGAGGTCAACCCTGAAATAAGAGAAACCAGACGTGTGACGTGGAAAGAATATGAGCTTATCGAGCCTAACCCTGTCTGTCATTATCGCCGTGAGATAACTTGGAGCGTGTTCAACGAAAAGGCTAACCGCTTTGCTAACCTGCTTTTGTCCCGTGGGGTCAAAAAGGGTGATAAGGTGGGCATCCTGCTCATGAACTGCCTTGAGTGGCTGCCGATATATTTCGGTATCCTTAAAACAGGAGCTCTTGCTGTGCCGCTGAATTTCAGATACACTCCAGAGGAGATAAAATACTGCCTCGACCTTGCTGAGGTGGATATACTCGTGTTCGGTCCTGAGTTTATCGGCAGAGTTGAAGAGATCGCTGATGAGATAAGCAAAAACAGACTGCTTTTCTACGTTGGCGAAAACTGCCCGTCTTTTGCTGAGCATTATGACAGGCTGACTGCAAACTGTGCAAGCACCACACCTTATATTGAGCTTTGCGATACTGACGATGCAGCTATCTATTTCTCATCCGGTACAACAGGCTTTCCAAAAGCTATTTTACATAACCACGAGAGCCTTATGCACGCCGCAAGAGTTGAACAGAACCACCACGGTCAGACCAAGGAGGACGTTTTCCTTTGTATACCTCCCCTTTATCACACAGGTGCGAAAATGCACTGGTTCGGCAGCCTTATCTCAGGCGGCAAAGCTGTGCTGCTCAAGGGCGTAAAGCCTGAGTTTATCCTCGATACCGTTTCAAGAGAAAAGTGCACTATCGTTTGGCTGCTGGTGCCATGGGCTCAAGATATACTTGACGCTATTGACAGCGGCGAGGTGACTCTTTCAAAGTATGAGCTTTCACAGTGGAGGCTTATGCATATCGGTGCACAGCCTGTTCCGCCATCACTTATTGCACGTTGGAAAAAGGTTTTCCCGAACCATAAGTATGATACAAACTACGGTCTGAGCGAGTCTATCGGCCCTGGCTGCGTTCATCTTGGACTGGATAATATCCACAAGGTGGGTGCTATCGGCAAGGCCGGCTTTGGCTGGGAGGTCAAGATAGTTGACGACAAGGGCAACACTGTAAAGCAGGGAGAAGTTGGTGAGCTTTGCGTAAAAGGTCCTGGCGTTATGACCTGCTACTACAGAGATCCAAAGGCGACGGCTGAGACCCTCAAGGACGGCTGGCTCTTCACCGGAGATATGGCTCAGGAGGACGAAGACGGATTTATTTATCTTGTTGACCGCAAAAAGGACGTTATTATAAGTGGTGGAGAAAATCTTTACCCTGTACAGATAGAAGACTTTTTGAGAAGTCACGACGCTATCAGGGACGTGGCAGTAATTGGATTGCCTGACCAGCGTTTGGGCGAGATAGCTGCGGCGATAATCGAGCTTAAACCTGACCATCCATGCACAGAGGAAGAGATAATGGAATTTTGTCAGAAGTTGCCTAGATACAAGCGTCCGCACAAGATAATTTTTGCAGACATACCGAGAAATCCGACAGGCAAGATAGAGAAACCAAAGCTCAGGAAGATATACTGCGGCGAGAGCCTTGTGGCAAAGCAGAATCACGGATAAAAAGTAAAGAGGGGTAACGAAAATGGGACGAGAAGTAGTATTTGCCAACATACGAAAAAGAATGATAGCAATGATAGTTGGCGGTGTGATACTCACGCTAATGGGTGGATTTATCTCATTTGCGGCGGTAGTAGCCGGTGAATACAGCGTATTGATACTTGGACTTTTTGCACTTACGCCTGGTGTTATATTTCTTATATTTGGTACGTCACGGAGGACGCACCCTGAAAAGAGCGGCATATTCAAAGCCAATCCCGATCTTTTACAGCAGGCTGACGAGCTTTACGCCAACATACAATATCAGGACGATTATATTATCGTATCCGACAGGGTGCTTGCCAACAAGAAAGTACCATTTCAGATGTGCTGGCGAGAGGAAGCCTACGGCATTTACCAGCACACAGCGAGTATGAATTTCATCAGCTACACCAACGAGATAATCGTCTGCACGAAACACAAGAAGAATGTACTGAGTTTTAACGTATATGCCAAGGGCAAGGACACCGTCCTGGGGCTAATGCAGCTGCTTTCACAATGCTGTCCGAATGCAAGGGTAGGCTACACTCCTGAAACGCTTGCATATGTTAAGGAGATGCAGAGGCGTGCTCAGCAATAGATAATGGACAAGCCCTTTGTGCTTAAATTTGCACAAAGGGCTTGACTTTTTTTGTGATTACTTGTATAATGGTATAGTTGACGCACGGAGATGTACCCAAGTGGCTGAAGGGTCCGCACTCGAAATGCGGTAGTACGGCAAAACCGTAGCGAGAGTTCAAATCTCTCCATCTCCGCCAGCAGGGGCGTGTCCCTGCACCCAATCCGCTATCATTTATGGTAGCGGATTTTTTTGCTCCCGCCCATAGGTATAATACGCTGGGAGAGGTTTGATGCTCGCCGTGACGGGCACTGTCCGTCATAGCTTTTTTGTTGCCAAAGTTTAGTCGTAAACTTTACGATGTAGGGGAGCGACGCAATTTCTGTTTCACAGAAATGGGCGTCCCGCTTTTCGGTTGTCACGGCGTATAAATCACCGCACAATTTACCGTAGGGGCGACCTGAGGTCGTCCACATTTATGCAGCATGGCTATAATACTCTTAGAGAGCTATGATGTTCGTAGTAATGTATTTTCCTCGGCTTTAACAACAAAACCGCCTGACAGTCCATACTGCCAAGCGGTTTTTATTATTCTGCACCAATGGTGACTTTCTGAGAAATGTTGTTTTCTTCTGCCTCGACGCTCTCCGACAAATAAAGCAGCACTGAGCTATAGAAATATCTATCGTCATATTCCGTCTTGAAAATGCCGTTGTAACGCATGGCTGCGTCCTTGATATTGCCAAGGCCAAGTC
>ENA-UAON01000751-UAON01000751.1-human-gut-metagenome-genome-assembly--contig:-NODE-751-length-11287-cov-5.830039_pt1 | contig 11287 bp, 9 predicted proteins | sample MGYA00243469_ERZ654557 | MGnify/ENA primary metagenome ERZ654557 (study PRJEB26926, sample SAMN06164571) | human gut metagenome | biome: ENVO:00009003; feature: ENVO:2100002; material: ENVO:00002003...
GAGATTAGCGAGTGTCTCGTGGGCTCGGAGATGTGTATAAGAGACAGGTGCAGCACCGTAGGTCATTTCACCGATAGCGGCGGCATTGGCGTCATTGGTCAGTGCCGTAGGGATGCCCAAACGTTCTTCAAACATGGCTGCCAAAGGAATTACTCCTTTCCACGGAAGGTTCGGGGCAAACTCGATTGTACCGCTATAATAGTTGCCGTTAGGAGCACCGATACCGATACCTTTTATTTTATCAACACCGCCATTCGCGATAATCAGCGGAAGAAGATTCTTGCATACTTCGTCTACGTAATTGTCTGCCTCATCATAAGCTCCCGTCTTGATGGAACCACTTGCAAGAATAGTGCCACGTGCATCTACGATACCAAAGACGGTGTTCGTTCCGCCTATGTCAATCCCCACTACATAGGGTTTTTCCATGTTTGAATTCATGATATTTACTTTTTTGTTTAAAGGGTTAGTTATAACATTAATGGTTACAAATTACACAAAGAAAAACGACACTGCAAAATCTTTTTTTAAAAAACTTCACGTCAATTGCAACTTTTCGTCACATAGCTGCGTCTAATAGTTAAAATCAATAAGAACAAAACTATAAACAGGAAAAACGTGATACAACTGAAAGACATCAACAAGACCTATAATAACGGAGCACCGCTACACGTACTCAAAGGCATCGACCTTGATATCCGAAAAGGAGAGTTCGTCTCTATTATGGGAGCGTCAGGCTCCGGAAAATCCACGCTCCTCAACATCTTAGGCATTCTGGACAACTACGATACAGGAGAATATTACCTGAACGGTACGCTTATCAAGAACCTGAGCGAAAACAAAGCCGCCGAATACCGCAACCGTATGATTGGCTTTATCTTCCAGTCATTCAATCTGATTTCCTTCAAGGATGCGGTAGAGAATGTGGCTCTTCCTCTCTTCTATCAAGGAGTAAGCCGCCGGAAGCGTAACGCTATGGCGTTGGAATATCTGGAACGCCTGGGGCTGAAAGAGTGGGCTCACCACATGCCCAACGAAATGTCCGGCGGACAGAAGCAGCGTGTAGCCATTGCCCGTGCATTGATTACCCGCCCCCAGATTATCCTTGCCGACGAACCGACCGGTGCTCTCGACAGCAAGACTTCCGTAGAGGTCATGCAAATTCTGAAAGACTTGCATGAAACGGGCATGACCATCGTGGTCGTAACCCACGAGAGCGGCGTTGCCAATCAGACAGACAAGATTATCCACATTAAAGACGGTGTGATAGGAAGCATTGAAGAGAACCTGAATCACGACGCATCGCCATTCGGCAAGGACGGTTTCATGAAATAACGGACACTGCCGCGTCATTACATTAATCTCCTATCGCTTTATAACATCACTTACAGTAATCATGATAGACCTTTGGCAAGAAATATACGGTACAATCAAGCGTAACAAGTTGCGCACGTTCCTCACCGGTTTTGCAGTGGCGTGGGGCATCTTTATGCTTATCGTACTGCTGGGAGCAGGCAACGGCATCATCCATGCTTTCGAACAAAACGCATCCGAACGCGCATTGAACTCCATCCGCCTGGGCGGTGGCTGGACCACCCAATCGTACGAAGGTTTGAAAGAAGGACGGCGTATCCAACTGGAAAACAAAGACCTCGCCGCAACCGAAAAATACTTTCCCGACAATATCATCACTGCCGGCGCCACCCTGCGGCAGGGAGATGTAAACATCAGCTTCGGACAAGAATACATCAATATCTCGCTGATGGGCGTACACCCGAACTACGTAGAGTCCGAAGCCATCAAGACCGCAAGCGGACGCTTTATCAACCGGAACGATGTGAAAGAACGGCGGAAAGTTATCATTCTTCATAAAAAGTCGGCAGAAATTCTTTTCGGAAAGTCACGTACGGAACCAGTCGGCCAATTTGTCAATGCAGGCGGTGTAGCCTACCGGGTAGTCGGATTGTACGAAGACCAGGGAGACCAAAGCAGCCTGGCCTTTATCCCCTTCTCCACCATGCAAACCATCTATAACAAAGGCGATAAACTCAACAACATCATCTTCACCACCAAAAATCTGACGAGCGAAGCGGCCAACGAAACCTTTGAGAAAGAGTACCGTAAAGTCATTGCCGCCAACCACCGTTTCGACCCGGAAGATGAAGGCGCAATATGGATATGGAACCGCTTTACACAATACATACAGACACAGAACATAGCCGGCTTGTTGCGTACCGCCATTTGGGTGATAGGTATTTTTACCCTGCTGAGCGGCATCGTAGGCGTATCGAATATCATGCTGATTACCGTCAAGGAACGCACACGCGAGTTCGGCATACGCAAAGCGCTGGGTGCAAAGCCTTTTTCCATCCTTCGGCTGATTATTGTAGAAAGCGTTACGATTACCACTTTTTTCGGCTACATCGGCATGGTGGCAGGCATCGGAGTAACGGAATGGATGAATTCCGCCTTCGGCACACAAACAGCAGATGCGGGTATGTTTCAAGCCAGAATGTTCTCGGACCCCACAGTGGATATCGGCATTGCCATACAGGCTACATTGACCCTGATTGTCGCAGGTACGCTTGCCGGATTCTTCCTGGCTAAAAAGGCGGTAAGCATCAGTCCCATCGAAGCACTTAGAGCAGATTAAACGATTATGAGAATAGACATGGATACATGCGAGGAAATCCTCGTTACGATAACAAGAAACAAGACACGCAGTCTGCTGACGGCATTCGGTGTATTCTGGGGCATCTTCATGCTTGTGGCACTTATTGGCGGCGGACAAGGCATGCAGGAACAAATGAAAGCGCAATTTGAAGGTTTCGCTACAAACTCCGGATTTATTGCAGCGCAAAAGACAAGCGAGGCCTACAAAGGATTTCGTAAAGGACGCTGGTGGGACCTGGAAATGGAAGATGTGGAACGGGTACGCAGCATCGACGGAATAAAAACGGCCACTCCTTCATTTGCCTTATGGGGACAGACAGCCGTTTACGGAGAAAACAAATACGAATGCAGCGTCAAAGGTCTATACCCCGAATACGAACAGATAGAACATCAGGAAATGACGTACGGCCGCTTTATCAATGACGTGGATATACGTGAGGCGCGCAAGGTATGCGTCATTGGCAAACGCGTGTACGAAAGCCTCTTCAAGCCGGGCGAGGACCCTTGCGGAAAATATATCAGGGTAAACGGCATTTATTACCGTGTTATCGGCATGTGCTCTTCCCAGGGTAATGTGAACATACAGGGACAGGCTTCGGAAGCGGTTACCCTACCCTTCACAACGATGCAGCAGACATATAATCTGGGACAAAGAATAGATGTAGTCTGTTTTATCATGAAACCGGGAGTGAAGGTTAAGGACGTAGAACCGGAAATAGAACATCGCATCAAAGCTGCCCATTACATCTCGCCGGACGACAAACAGGCAATCATGTTCCTCAATGCAGAAGCCATGTTTTCCATGATGGACACACTGATGACAGGTACCCGCATCCTTATCTGGATGGTGGGCTTGGGAACCTTGTTTGCCGGAGCTATCGGCGTATCCAATATCATGATGGTAACGGTAAAGGAACGCACTACGGAAATAGGCATACGGCGTGCCATCGGTGCCCGTCCCAAAGATATTCTGCAACAAATCCTTTCGGAAAGTATGGTACTGACTACCGTAGCCGGCATGGCAGGTATCTCTTTTGCCGTACTTATACTGCAAATACTGGAAAGTGCAGCGAATGATCCCGGAGTCATCAAGACCCATTATCAAGTCTCCTTCGGACTGGCTATCGGCACTTGCGCCCTTCTCATTGCATTAGGGATGCTGGCAGGACTGGCACCTGCTTACCGCGCAATGGCCATCAAACCTATCGAAGCGATAAGGGATGAGTAAAAAACGGCAAGGTAACAGACTGATAAAACGATAGAAAAATAAAACAATAATACAATAAAGATGAAAACAAAGAAGTATCTGAAAATCGCATCACTGGCGGTAGTAGCTGCCATATTTATCTGGACATTCGTGTTTTTGTACCGGAAATCCCAGCCCACTGTAAAGGTATATGAGACCATCGTTCCGGAAACAGCCGATTTGGAAAAGACAACCGTAGCCACCGGAAAAGTGGAGCCCAGAGATGAAGTGCTTATCAAGCCGCAAATATCCGGTATCATTTCCGAAGTATATAAAGAAGCCGGACAAAGCGTCAAGCAAGGCGAAGTGATTGCCAAAGTAAAGGTTATCCCCGAACTGGGCACGCTGAACTCTGCCGAAAGCCGCGTCCGTCTGGCAGAAATCAATGCCAAACAAGCCGAAACGGACTTTGCCCGTGTCGAGAAGTTGTTTAATGACAAACTCATCAGCAACGAAGAATACGAAAAGGGGGAAGTGAACGTAAAACAGGCACGGGAGGAATTGCAAACAGCCAAAGACAATCTGGAAATCGTAAAGGAAGGTATCACCAAGAACAGCGCTTCATTCAGCAGCACATTGATTCGTTCCACCATTACCGGACTAATTTTGGATGTACCTATCAAAGTCGGCAACTCCGTTATCATGAGCAATACGTTCAACGATGGAACAACAATCGCCACGGTTGCCAATATGAATGACCTCATCTTCCGGGGCAACCTGGATGAGACCGAGGTAGGCCGCGTACACGAAGGCATGCCGGTAAAGCTAACTATCGGTGCTTTGCAAAACCTCTCGTTCAATGCCGTACTGGAATACATATCTCCGAAAGGCGTAGAAGAAAACGGAGCCAACCAATTCGAAATCAAAGCGGCCATCCAGGCGCCGGACAGCGTACAAATCCGTTCCGGCTATTCCGCCAATGCGGAAATTGTGCTGGAACGTGCCCTCAAGACGCTCGCCCTGCCGGAAAGTACGGTTGAGTTCAGTAGAGACAGCACCTTTGTATATGTACTGACCGACAGTGTACCTCAACAGAAGTTCAAACGCCAACAGATAGAAGTAGGCATGAGCGACGGTATCAAAATTGCCGTCAAAAGCGGCCTGACTGCCAAAGACAAAGTGCGTGGCGCTGAGAAAAAAGATAAATAACCGTTATACTTAGAAGAAGCAAAAACGCCATGAAGAAAAAGATACTTATATATATGGCCGTTCTGGCTTGCATACAAGTTCAGGCGCAAGACCGCTGGTCGCTACGGCAATGTATAGACTACGCCATCGAGCATAATATCGACATTCGCCGGACAGCCAATGCAGCCGAACAAAGCAATGTTGAAGTGAATACCGCCAAATGGGCACGACTGCCGAACCTTAATGCCAGTGCCGGACAAAACTGGAACTGGGGACGCACGCAGACCGCTATCAAGGACGAGAGTACCGGTGATTACTCCACCGTATATGTCAACACAGGCAGTCACGGTACAAATATGTCCGTTTCCACCAGTATTCCACTGTTTACCGGACTCGAGATACCCAACCAGTATGCTTTGGCCAAATTAAACCTAAAAGCCGCTCTTGCCGACTTGGAGAAAGCCAAAGAAGATATCTCCATCAATATAGCCTCAGCCTACTTACAGGTACTGTTCAACGAAGAACTGCACCGGGTTTCTTTAGGACAAGTAGAGCTGAGCAAAGAACAATGCAACCGCATAGAGCGGCTGGCAGAAGTAGGGAAAGCCTCTCCGGCAGAAGTTGCCGAAGCCAAAGCACGTGTAGCGCAGGATGAGATGAATGCGGTACAGACGGGCAATAACTATCAACTGGCATTGCTCGACCTCAGCCAGCTTATCGAACTGGAAACACCGGAAGGTTTCCTCTTGGAAAATCCTGCCGCAACAATAGAACTTATCCCATTGGCTTCTCCGGACGAAATATATCAGTTAGCATTAGGTTGCAAGGCCTCAATACAAGCTGCACAGTATCGTCTGGAAGGAAGTAAACACAGTATCCGAATCGCCCAAAGCGGTTACTATCCGCAACTGACTCTCAGCGGGAGTCTCGGTACGAATTATTATTCGACAATCAACCGCACTTTCAGCCAGCAAATGAGTGATAATTTCAACAAATACATCGGTTTTAATCTGAGTGTTCCCATCTTTAACAGACTGGCTACACGCAACCGGGTACGTACAGCCCGCCTGCAACGTGAAAACTACTCCTTGCAACTGGATAATGCCAAGAAGGACCTCTACAAAGAAATTCAGCAGGCATGGTACAATGCGGCAGCATCCGAAAGCAAGTATACAAGCAGCAGCGCGGCAGCCTCGGCAAGCGAAGCATCGTTTAAGCTGATGAGCGAGAAATACGAAAACGGGAAAGCGAACGCCGTAGAATACAATGAGGCCAAGCAGAACCTGATGAAAGCACAATCCGATGAACTACAAGCCAAATACGAGTACCTGTTCCGTACCAAGATACTGGACTTTTATAAAGGAGAGCCTATCGAATAAATATAATTTTAGTTGTTGTGTGTTTGTAAGGAGATGAACACTTTTTATTTATTTTCTTTTCAGGCACGGACTACACGGAAAACACAGATTTTCTTTACTTCTTTTTCCGTGAATTCCGTGCCTGAAAGAAATCATCAGGTATATTGAAGTATCCCCCGTTTATCAGTTATAAATACACATGGATAAGCGTTTAATTTCGTCTTGACGCTTCTTTACTTCTTTCTGACGAACGGGAAGAAGAACGTGTTGTACGCGTAGAGGATGAAGAAGAGTTGCTGCGTCGTCTTACGCTTTCGTTTTCCTTCTGAATACTCTGCCCGCGTTTAGGAGCATTTACTTCCTTCTTAGTATCGGAACGGCGTACCGGACTGTTGGTAGCAGGACGGCGATTGGACTGTTCCACGTTATTAGGGCGCGTACCGGAATTGGGACGGATATGAACCGAACCGAAATCCGAACGCCGGCTTGTATGGTACGATTTATTATCACGGATACGGAAAGAGCCGTTATAGGTAGGATAGTTATGTCTGCCCCGGTAATAGCTTACATTATGATAATGAACACGGTTATGTCCGCCACAGTAAGTACGATAATGATAAGGACGCGGATAGTAGAAATGATTCGGATTGGTATAAGTAACATAAATCCGGAAAGACCAATGCCCGCCACTCACATAAATCGGACGGAAGAAGTAGGCAGCCTGCATGAAACGGGAATACTGTCTGCGGCTCAATACCCAACGTAAATCGTCATTGCGTATATCCAGATAATCGTAATACCGATTCAACGCCCATTCTTCACCCCTCAGCACATCATCCATCAGATAACGTACACCTGAAATAAAGTCATAATTAATTTCATATACATCATTATACTGAGCCGTATTCAGATTCAGTTCATAAGCCATCTTATCCGTAAGAAAGCGTGTTTCTTTACGCACTTTACTATTGCTCATGGCCGCATGGCAGACAGCAGTACTCATTATCACGGCAAACAACATAAATAATATTCGTTTCATGGCAGCGTTCTTTACAAGTTTATATTCCATCATTTTAGTAAAAACAAAAATAGGGGAATATTTTCCCCCATCCTTCTGTTTCTCTCTAATATGTTATAGGGAAAACCCTATTGCAGGTAGGGATTAGAGTTTTTTTGCCAGTTCAATCCCATTTTCCTGCAGCGATACCAGATGTTTTTTGTATAAATCGCCAACTGCTTTTTTAAAGGTTTTCTTGCTGACACCGAATGTATCGTAAATCTCTTCGGCAGGGCTCTTGTCATGCAAAGTGATGTGTCCGCCCTGCTCACGGATATAATCCAATAAGGTAGCAGCAAAGTCTTCCACCTTGCCCTGCCCCGGTTTCTGAAGTATCAGGTCAATCTTTCCATCCTCGCGAACCTGCTTTACATAAGCCTTCAATGTCATGCCTGTATGCAGAGGTTGAAATATCTCGCTTTCATACAGCAAACCGCTATATCGGTTCTCAATAATAGCCTTAAAACCTAAATCAGTCTTCTGCCAGATAAGTATGCTGACTTCCTGACCGGGTTCATAAGGCGCTTTTTCTTTCGAAAGATAACGGTCCACTTTGGCAGAGGCTACAATCCGGTAACTCTCATCATCCAGATGAGCATGGATTACATATTGCTTCCCAACCTGCATCTTCATTTTCTGTTCACGGAAAGGAACAAACAAATCTTTCATCAATCCCCAGTTAAGGAAAGCGCCGTATTGATTTATCCATGCCACTTCCAAACAGGCAAACTCACCGACCTGTACTAATGGTGTCAGTGTAGTAGCTACCAACCGTTCCTCGTTATCCAGGTAGATAAACACAGTCAGTTCATCTCCCGGCTTGCAGTTTTCGGGCACATAACGCGACGGAAGCAGAATTTCTCCTTCTTCACCACCATCCAGATACATGCCGAAATCAACCTCTTTCACCACCCTCAAGGTATTGAACTTTCCTAACTCTATACTCATACAATTTATATTTCGTAATATTTATAACAAGAACGATACGCAATAGAACATAGCCTATTCCGGCATCCTGCGCAAAGATAGCGAAAGGTGAGCGCAATACCAAGCCAAAAGCCCGCTTTTGAGCGCGGGTACTGCCGAGCCGCATCCTACCTTATACAAAGATAAAGATAAGGAATAACTTTTCGCTCTAAAAGATAACTTTTTTATATAAACAACTCTTCCGGAAAACGGTTATCTTTGTAACGTAACAATCGACAAAAGCGTTTATTATTCACCTTTAAATAATATAATTATGGAATTTATTACAAACGAAAAGCTGACCATTGTAGGTGCAGCCGGTATGATCGGCTCCAACATGGCACAGAGTGCAATCATGATGCACCTTACCCCGAACATCTGTTTATACGACCCTTATGCTCCCGGTCTGGAAGGTGTGGCGGAAGAAATATTCCACTGCGGATTCGAAGGTCTGAACCTGACATTTACATCCGACATTAAAGAGGCTCTGACCGATGCCAAATATGTAGTGTCTTCCGGTGGTGCAGCCCGTAAAGCAGGAATGACCCGTGAGGATTTGCTAAAAGGAAACGCCGCCATTGCCGAAGAATTCGGTAAGAACGTGAAAGCTTACTGTCCGGATGTGAAGCACGTGGTTGTCATCTTTAACCCGGCCGATATTACCGGCCTGATTACATTATTGTACTCAGGATTGAAGCCATCTCAGGTTACAACACTGGCAGCCCTTGACAGTACCCGCCTGCGTAGCGAACTTTCCAAACATTTCGGCATTGCTCCCGATAAGATAGAGAACTGCCGTACATATGGCGGACATGGCGAACAAATGGCTGTATATGCTTCTACCGCCAAAGTAGATGGGAAACCGTTGCTGGATATCATCGGCACTCCTGCCCTGACAAAGGAAGAATGGGCAGAAATACAGACCAAAGTTACCAAAGGCGGCGCTAACATTATCGCTTTGCGCGGTCGTTCTTCTTTCCAAAGCCCTGCGTATATTTCCATAGAAATGATTGCTGCCGCCATGGGTGGAAAGCCTTTCCGCTGGCCGGCAGGCACATATGTACACAGTCATGGTTTCGACCATATCATGATGGCTATGGAAACCGAAATCAATAAGGACGGTGTGCACTACAAAGAGCTGAAAGGTACTCCCGAAGAAGAGGCTAAACTGAAAGAAAGTTACGCCCACCTCTGTAAACTACGCGACGAAGTTATAGGAATGGGCGTATTGCCGCCCATTAAAGACTGGCACAGTATCAATCCGAATATAGATTAAACAATTACGTAGAAATCTATACTCATAACTAATACAAATATCCCCTTTGTTCTTGTTTTAAAAGCTACAAAGGGGATTTTTCTAATATTTTTCCTCAAAAAGCCTTGTAGTATAAAAAAATATCTTTATCTTTGCACCCGCAAACGGAAAAGGTGCCATAGCTCAGTTGGTAGAGCAAAGGACTGAAAATCCTTGTGTCCCCGGTTCGATTCCTGGTGGCACCACTTTTAAAAGATTAATTATCAAGCAGTTACTAATTAAAGTAGCTGCTTTTTTCTTTATATACTACCCTGTTTTTCCACGGATTTAGCCACTTTTCGCTATCAGAGTTAAACCAAGAGTTAAACCGGAAATCAATATGGCTACAACGGTTAATGTACTGTGTTACAAGTCAAAAACTCTTAGTAATGGTGAACATCCGCTTATGATTCGTATCTGCAAGGATGGTAAAAAGAAGTATGTCAGTCTTGGCGTGTCTGTAAGAGCAGAACACTGGAACTTTGAAAAGAGTGTCCCAAAATCGAATTGCCCTGACAGAGAGCATATTAACATACTCATAGCTAACAAGAAAAAAGAGTATGAAACGGAAATAGTTAAACTAAAATCAGAGGATAAATTGTTTACAGCCAATACTTTGAATGAACAAATCTCCAATTCAGTTAAACCGAAAACAGTAGAAGAAGCATTTAAAGAATACATTCAGCTATTACAAGACGAGAACAGACGTGGATATATGCTTTCAGTCAAACAAGTCTATAACTCGCTCATCAAGTACAATAAACATCTGAACATTCATTTCACAGATATAGATGTTGCTTGGCTAAAGAAATACGAGACATGGCTTAGAAACAGCGGACTTGCAGAGAATACTATCGGCATACGATTCAGAACATTGCGCACCATCTATAATTATGCCATACAAGAAGATATGGTAAAAGCGGAACACTACCCTTTCAAGAAATACAAAGTATCTAAGTTGAATCAAGAAACAGCCAAAAGAGCGTTAAGCAAAGAGGACATAAACAGAGTGTTGCAATATCAGACAGACAACAGATTTATGCGCCTACCCATAGACTTGTTTGCTTTCACCTATTACATGGGTGGCATTAACTTTGTGGATATAGCCAATCTCACACAGAAGAACATCATAGACAACAGACTTGTCTATAAAAGAAGCAAAACGGGTAAGCTCATCAAATTACCGTTAGTTCCACAAGCAGTTGAACTTATTAAGAAGTATCACAGCAAGAACAACCCTTATCTGTTCCCGATATTTTCTAACAGACATACAACGGAACAAGAGAAAGCCAACAGACTGCATAAAGTTATCACCAAAGTAAATAAACGCTTAAAACAGATTGGCGAAGAATTGGGCATACCTATTCCAATCACCACATACGTTGCAAGACATAGCCAAGCTACCATTATGAAGAAGGCAGGTATATCAACCGCTATCATAGGGCAGATTATGGGACACAGTTCGGAACGAGTAACACAAGTTTATTTAGATAGTTTCGACAATGAGCAGATAAACAATGCAATGAAGAACCTGCTATAACGAAAAAGAAGTCTGTAATCCGCTA
>ENA-UAON01000765-UAON01000765.1-human-gut-metagenome-genome-assembly--contig:-NODE-765-length-11148-cov-4.310827_pt1 | contig 11148 bp, 8 predicted proteins | sample MGYA00243469_ERZ654557 | MGnify/ENA primary metagenome ERZ654557 (study PRJEB26926, sample SAMN06164571) | human gut metagenome | biome: ENVO:00009003; feature: ENVO:2100002; material: ENVO:00002003...
CGAGATTAGCGAGTGTCTCGTGGGCTCGGAGATGTGTATAAGAGACAGATGGAATGGTTGGTAAATTCTGTACCCAGTTTATTGTACTTGCACTGAATTATGTATTCAGTAAATTTTTTGTATTTACTACAGGAAAATAATAAAATACAGATCAGATCTGGAGGAAATAAAAATGAATACCGCATTTGATTCGTTGACGCACAAGATGCAGCGTGCTGCACTGGGCAAGACTGTCGATCTCGTGCTTTCCCACGCCGAGAAAGACCCCGCTAAGACCATTGGTCAGATCGTCGATCTCTCCAAGCAGTTCTACGGCGATTCCTTCAGCGACGAGACCTACGCCCACGCCAAGCAGACCCTGACGGACCCGGGCAGCAAGTGGTCTAAGCTCATCAACTGTATGCTGAACCAGCTGGACCCCAACGTGGCCCGCACCACGGCCCTGAACCTCGGCTACGAGGCGTTCTTCCGCGGCACCAAGACCATCCGCGAGAACCGCGTGAAGTACCAGTGCAACATTCCCTGGCTGATCCTGTTTGACCCCACCTCTGCCTGCAACATGCACTGCGTGGGCTGCTGGGCCGGTGAGTACGGCCACAAGAACAACCTGAGCTTTGACGATATGGACAAGATCGTTTCGCAGGGCAAGGAGCTGGGGGTGTACCTCTATATGCTGACCGGCGGCGAGCCGCTGGTACGCAAGGCCGATATCCTGAAGCTGGCCGAGAAGCACAACGACGTCCAGTTCGCCATCTACACCAACTCCACCCTGATCGACGAGCCCTTCTGCAAAGAAGTCGTCCGTCTGGGCAACATCGCCTTCATGCTGTCCATCGAGGGCACCCCGGAGACCAACGATGCCCGCCGTGGGGAGGGCCACTACGCTGCCGTCATGCACGCCATGGACCTGCTCAAGCAGTACGGTATCCTGTTCGGCACCTCCATCTGCTACACCAGCGCCAACATTGAGGCTGTCACCAATGATGACTTCATGCGCTTCCTCTGCGACAAGGGTGCCCACTTCGGCTTCTACTTCCACTACATGCCCGTGGGCAACGATGCCGCCCCCGAACTGATGCCCACCCCGGAGCAGCGCAAGTACATGATCGACCGCATCCGTTACCTGCGCAGCGAGGCATGCGACATCCCGTTCTACCCGATGGACTTCCAGAACGATGGCGAGTTCGTCGGCGGCTGCATCGCGGGCGGCCGCAACTACTTCCACATCAACTCGGCCGGTGATGCAGAGCCCTGCGTCTTCATCCACTACTCCAATGCCAATATCCACGACAGCAGCATTCTGGAGATCCTGCAGAGCCCGCTGTTCATGGCTTACCACAACGGCCAGCCTTTCAACAAGAATCACCTGCGTCCCTGCCCGATGCTGGAGAACCCCGAGCTGCTGCAGAAGATGGTGCACGAGACCGGTGCCCACAGCACCGACCTCCAGAGCCCGGAGACGGTGGATCACCTGTGTGACAAGTGCAAGGCCTACGCCGACAACTGGCAGCCCGTGGCAGACGAGATCTGGTCTCACACCAAGATCCGCGAGAGCCGCTACGAGAACTATAAAGATTGGAAGCCCAATCAGCAGTAAGTTCACCGGAAACTGCAATGCCCCGCCGTCCTGTATGGGATGGCGGGGCATTTTTGCGTCAAAAACGCTCTGCCGTCGGGTGGGCGGCAGAGCGTTGAAAGAAAACCGTGTTATTCGTCTTCGGGGTCGCCGAAGTGGTCGTGGTAGGTGGTGACCATTTCCAGCTCTTCGTTGCGTTTCAGGCCGTGGAGGACCAGTTTCTTGATGACGTCATAGATGACGGCAAAGAGCGGCACGCCGATGATCATGCCCACAAAGCCCCACAGGCCGCCGAACAGCAGGATGGCGAAGAGCACCCAGAAGCTGGAAAGGCCGGTGGTGTTGCCGAGGATCTTGGGTCCGATGATGTTGCCGTCCACCTGCTGCAGGACCAGCACGAAGAGAACGAACCAGAGCGCCTTGATGGGATTCTGAATCAGGATGAGCAGGGTGGCAGGAATGGCACCGATGAAGGGACCGAAGAAGGGGATGACATTCGTCACACCGATGATGACGGAGACGAGCAGGGCACTGGGGAACTTGAAGATCAGACAGGCAATATAGCACAGCACGCCGATGATCGCGGAATCCAAGATCTTGCCGTTGATGAAGCCGCCGAACATCTTATCGGCGTAGCAGATCTCTTCCAGAAAGAGGTCGGCCCAGCGGGGCTTGACAAGGCTGTAGAGGATCAGCTTGCCCTGCTGGCCGAACTTCTTCCGGCTGGCCAGCAGATAGACCGAGACGATCAGGCCGATGACAAAGTTCTTCAGGAAGGCCACGAAGCTCATCACGCCGACGGCTGCACCGCTCAGGATGCTCTGCATGGAGGGGAGAACGGTCTCCTTCACCCATGTGTCCAGATTGGCCTGTAATTTGTCGTAGGAGGTCTCAATGAAGTCCAGCAGTTGTTCGTTGCTGGCGATGATCTCCTGCTCGGAGGCCCAGTCCACAAAGTCCCGGATGTTGTTCCGCGCGGTGTAATACAGCGTGGTCACGCTGGTAACGAGCTGCGGCACGATCATCATGAACAGGGCGTAGACGACGAGGATGCCGAACAGCAGCGAGAACGCCACGGCCAGCATATTGGCTGTGCTGCCCATCTTCTCCGGCAGCAAGCGGCGGAGAAAATTCTCCACCGTGTTGCAGACCGGCTTGAGCAGGTAGGCGATCACCGCGCCGTAGATGAAGGGCATCAGGATGCCCGTCACCTTGGAGATCGCGTTCCCAAAGCCCTGAAAACGGTAGATCAGGAAGAAGAAGAGGATGCTCAGTGCAATGGCACCGAACCCCGCGAGCATCCCGTAAAGGTATGGCTTGATGTGTGGCTTTTTGTCCATCATGTTTGCAAACTCCATTCCTGCCGCGGGCAGCAGGAACTCCCGCGGCGTTGCTCAGCGCTTGTTGCTCCGGCGCCAAATGTGCAGTTTTTCGGCTTCGGCGATCAGCTCATCCCGGAAATCGGGGTGTGCAACACTGATCAGAGCTTCTGCCTTTTCCCAACTGGTCAGACCCTTCAGGTTCACGCAGCCGTACTCGGTGCACAGATAGTGGATGTTGGCACGGGTATCGGTGACGATGCTGCCGTTTTCCAGCGTGGGGCGGATGCGGCTCTCGACCTTGCCGGTCTTCTTGTTCATAAAGGTAGAGGACAGGCAGATGAAGCTCTTGCCGCCGTTGGAAAGGTATGCGCCCAGAACGAAGTCCAACTGGCCGCCCGCGCCGGAGATGTGCTTGATGCCCGCGCTCTCGGCGTTGACCTGACCGAACAGGTCGATATCGACGGCGTTGTTGATGGAGATGAAGTTGTCGAGGGCGGAGATGCTGCGGATATCGTTGGTGTACTCCACGGGAGCGGCCATGCACTCCGGGTTGTTGTCGAGGTAATCGTACATCTTCTGGGTGCCGGCACCGAAGGCGTAGACCTGACGGCCCTTGTCCAGATTCTTGTGGCGGCCGGTGATCTTGCCCGCCTTGGCGATATCCACAAAGGCGTCCACATACATTTCGGTGTGCACGCCGAGGTCCTTCAAGTCACTCTGAGCGATCAGGTTGCCGATGGCGTTGGGCATACCGCCGATGCCCAGCTGCAAGCAAGCGCCGTTGGGGATCTGCGGGACGATGAGGTTTGCCACGGCGAGATCGACCTCGGTGGCTGCACCGGGAGCGGCCATCTGGCCCAGCGGCGGGTTATTGCCCTCCACCACACCGGCCACCTGCGAGATGTGCACCCAGTTCTCGGTGCCGCCGAGGCAGCGCGGCATATTGGTGTTGACTTCCACGATGATCTTCTTGGCCTTTTCGCAGACGGCACCCAGATGGGAAGCACTGGGCCCGAAGTTGAAGTAGCCGTGCTCGTCCATCGGGGTCACCTGAAAGACCGCCACATCCACGGGGTCCGTGCTGTCGCGGTAGTAGCGGGGCAGCTCGGAATAGCGGATGGGGGAGTAGAAGGAGAAGCCCTGCGCAATGGCCTTGCGCTCGATGCCGCTCATGTGCCAGCTGTTCCATGTCATATGGGCAGCGGGGTCGTCGATCTGGAAGATCTCCGGCACCCACATCAGGATGCCGCCGCGGAAGTTGACGTTCTCCAATTCAGGCAGACGCTTTGCGATGGCAGCATCCACAGCCACCGGGGTGTTCACGGCCCAGCCATAATCCACCCAGTCGCCGCTCTTGACCAAAGCAGCGGCCTGCTCGGCGGTCATTTTCTTCTGCGCATACAATTCCGTGTAATCCATTATAAACCATCCTCTCCTACAATAACATAAAAGAATTGTAAACTCTTACAATCCGATAACTTAGTTATAACATTAACAAAGGGGAGAATCAATACTTTCGCGTCAATTCGGTGCAAAAAAGTAGCTGGATGGCAACATAACTAAAAATCTTAGCGATTTAACTGGATTCTTTGGTACAGGGAAGACAAATTTTTTGAAAAAAGACTTGATAAAATTTTGACGATGTGATTTACTTATAGCGTAGCAGGGCGCAGTGCGGACGCACGGCATAATTCGTTTAAAAATTAACGATGATGTGTGCCGCAGGAAAGCGCCCCTTGCACCCGGAACTGGAAAGTGCTATCATGACAAAACCAAACGCGCTTTTCATACGAGAGCGCATCAAGGAGGACACGATGGCAACAGCAGTTTATCCCGGATCCTTTGATCCGGTCACCAAAGGACATCTCGATATCATCAAGCGTGCCGCGAAGATCAACGATCACCTGATCGTGGCGGTGCTCATCAACAGCGCGAAGCATCCTCTGTTCACCGTAGAGGAGCGGGTGGTACTGCTGCAGGAGTGCTGCAAGGACATCCCGAATGTCTCCGTGGAGAGCTTCGACGGCCTGACCGTGGAGTTCGCAAAAAAGCGCCACGCTTCGGTCATGGTGCGGGGACTGCGGGCGGTCACGGATTTCGAAAACGAGATCCAGCTTGCTCAGACCAATCACGCATTGATGCCCGGCATCGAGACGATGTTTCTTGCGACCAGCATCAAATGGAGCTATCTTTCCTCGACGATCGTGAGAGAAGCTGCCCGCTACGGCAGCAGCATCTCCAAGTTCGTTACCCCGAATGTCGAGGCCGCCGTCATCAAGAAGATGGCTGAGCGCCGGGCGAACGGGGAAGAGCCTTGAAGGCTCGATCCTTATGTGCAAACGCCTCGGGCGTTTCGATAAACTAGGTTCCTAAAATTCACCAACATACACAAATCAGGAGGCTACTAACATGAAGAAAGTTGTTATCGCATCTGCATGCCGTACCGCGATCGGTAAATTCGGCGGCACTCTTGCCAACGTCCCCGCAGCAGAGCTGGGCTCCATCGTCATCAAGGAGGCACTGGAGCGTGCACATGTCGCACCGGAGCAGGTGGATCATGTTTACATGGGCTGCGTCATTCAGGCTGGTCTGGGCCAGAACGTTGCACGTCAGGCTTCCCTGAAGGCTGGTCTGCCCATTGAGACTCCTGCCGTCACCGTCAACGTGGTCTGCGGCTCCGGTCTGAACTGCGTCAACATGGCTGCCCAGATGATCGAGGCCGGCGATGCCGACATCGTCGTTGCAGGCGGCATGGAGAACATGGACATGGCTCCGTTTGCCATGATGAAGGGCCGCTACGGCTACCGCATGGGCTCCCCCATGGGCAAGAGCGAGCTGGTCGATACCATGGTCAACGATGCACTGTGGGATGCAACCGGTTTCAACAAGCACATGGGCATGACCGCTGAGAACGTCTGCACCAACGAGACCTATCAGAAGAAGTACGGCTACAACCCCATCACCCGTGAGGAGCTGGATCAGTTCTCCTACAACAGTCAGGTCAAGGCTGACAAGGCCATCAAGGACGGCGCATTCAAGGACGAGATCGTTCCTGTTGTCATCAAGGGCAAGAAGGGCGACACCGTGTTCGATACCGATGAAGGCCCCCGTCTGACCCCGGTGGAGAAGCTGGGTACCCTGAAGCCCGCTTTCACCAAGGACGGCATCGTGACCGCCGGCAACTCTTCCGCTATCAACGATGGCGCTGCTGCTCTGGTCGTCATGAGCGAGGAGAAGGCCAAGGAGCTGGGCGTTGAGCCTCTGGCTACCTGGGTCGCCGGTGCTCTGGCCGGTGTTGAGCCCGAGGTCATGGGCCTGGGCCCCATCGCCGCCACCAAGAAGGTCATGGCCAAGACCGGCCTGACCGTGGACGACATGGATCTGATCGAGGCCAACGAGGCTTTCGCTGCTCAGTCTGTGGCCGTCAGTCAGGCACTGAACTTCGACATGAGCAAGGTGAACGTCAACGGCGGCGCAATCGCTCTGGGCCACCCGGTCGGCGCTTCCGGCGCTCGTATCCTTGTCACCCTGCTGTATGCGATGAAGCACCGCGGCGCTCACAAGGGTCTGGCTACCCTGTGCATCGGCGGCGGCATGGGCTGCGCTACCATCGTCGAGATGGACTAATTACTGGAGGCACTCCAGATTTCAGAACGGCCCGTGCAGGAGCAACTCCTCCTGCACGGGGGCTGTTCTTGGCTGAGAATAAGACTTTGAATGGAGGTCTTCACAATGGCATTTGTTAAAACCGAGGTGCAGGGCGCTGTCGAGATCATCACCATCGACCGCCCGAAGGCACTGAATGCGCTGAACCCCGAAGTTCTGGCTGACCTGAAGGCTGCTTTTGAGGCAGTGGATCAGGAAACCATCCGCTGCATCGTCCTGACCGGCGAAGGCGACAAGAGTTTCGTGGCCGGTGCGGACATCGGCTCCATGAGCACCATGACCAAGGCAGAAGGCGAAGCCTTCGGCAAGCTGGGCAACGATGTGTTCCTGATGATCGAGAGCTTCCCGATCCCCGTCATTGCAGCCGTCAACGGCTTCGCACTGGGCGGCGGCAACGAGCTGGCTATGAGCTGCGACATCCGCATCTGCTCCGATAACGCTGTGTTCGGTCAGCCGGAAGTCGGCCTCGGCATCACGCCGGGCTTCGGCGGCACCCAGCGTCTGGCTCGTCTGGTCGGCATGGGCATGGCAAAGCAGCTGGTCTACTCCGCTCTGAACATCAAGGCGGATGAGGCTTACCGCATCGGTCTGGTCAACGCCGTGTATCCTCAGGCTGAGCTGATGGAGAACGTCCTGAAGCTGGCGGGCAAGATCGCAAAGAACGCACCCATTGCAGTGCGCAACTGCAAGAAGGCCATCAACGACGGCATCAGCCTCCCCATCGAGAAGGCAGTCGAAGTTGAGGAAAAGCTGTTCGGCGACTGCTTCGAGACCCACGACCAGAAGGAAGGCATGGCATGCTTCCTTTCCCGTGAGAAACCGAAGCCCAAGGCTGTTTTCACCAACAACTAATTTGAATTTGTAATTTTAAGCTTCTGCTGCTCGGCTCCTGCCGGAGAGGGAGCCGGGGAACGGAAGTTCAATGAAATAAAGGAGAGATATCCTATGAAGATCGGTGTTATTGGCGCTGGCACGATGGGTCAGGGCATTGCAAAGGCATTCGCTCAGGTTGAGGGCAACACCGTTGCTCTGTGCGACATCAAGCAGGAGTGGGCCGAGAAGGGCCTCGCTAAGATCAAGGCTGGCTACGACAAGCTGGTTGCGAAGGGCAAGATCCCGCAGGAGAAGGCAGACGCGATTGTCGCTGCCATCACTCCGGGCCTGAAGGAAGACCTGTGCGCAGACTGCGATCTGGTCGTTGAGGCTGCGTTCGAGGATATGAAGGTCAAGCAGACCACCTTCGGCGAGCTGGATAAGATCTGCAAGCCCGAGTGTGTTTTCGCTTCCAACACCTCTTCTCTGTCCATCACCGAGATCGGCAAGGGCCTGAGCCGCCCGCTGGTTGGTATGCACTTCTTCAACCCCGCTGACCGCATGAAGCTGATCGAGGTCATCGCTGGCTGCAACACTCCCGCTGAGACTGTCGAGAAGATCAAGGAGATCTCCGTCGCTATCGGCAAGAACCCTGTTCAGGTCAACGAGGCTGCCGGCTTCGTCGTCAACCGCATCCTGATCCCGATGATCAACGAAGCAGCCTTCATCAAGATGGAGGGCGTTTCCGATATCGCTGGCATCGACACCGCCATGAAGCTGGGTGCAAATCACCCCATGGGCCCGCTGGAGCTGGGCGACTTCATCGGTCTGGACATCTGCCTCGCCATCATGGACGTTCTGTACCACGAGACCGGCGACAGCAAGTATCGTGCTTGCCCGCTGATCCGTAAGATGGTCCGCGGCGGCAATCTGGGCTGCAAGACCGGCAAGGGCTTCTACGTTTACAACGCAGACCGCACCAAGACCCCGGTCGATCAGCTGTAATCTTTGAAAACATTTCTCCCGGCTGCGGGGAAAGCGGTCGGGAGGAATTTGTTTGCAAACCGGGTTCGCCATAAAAAGCGCCCGGCCTATGAAAAATAGACCCGTTAGGAGGATATAGCGATGGATTTTACTCTGTCCAAGCAGCAGCAGATGGTGCAGAAAATGTACCGCGAGTTTGCTGAGAACGAAGTCAAGCCTCTGGCTAAGAAAGTTGATGCAGAAGAGTACTTCCCCAAAGAGACCGTCGAGAAGATGGGCAAGCTGGGCATGATGGGTATTTATTTCCCCACCTCTGTCGGCGGCGCCGGCGGCGATGTGCTGTCCTACGTCATGGCAGTGGAAGAGCTGAGCAAGGTCTGCGGCACCACCGGTGTCATCGTCTCTGCTCACACCAGCCTGTGTGCTGCTCCCATTTATGAGAATGGTACCCCGGAGCAGAAGGCAAAGTACCTGCCCAAGCTCTGCAGCGGCGAGTGGCTGGGCGCTTTCGGCCTGACCGAGCCGGGTGCCGGCACCGATGCACAGGGCCAGCAGACCATTGCAAAGGAAGAGGACGGTTGCTGGGTGCTGAACGGCTCCAAGATCTTCATCACCAATGCAGGTTTCGCTGATGTCTTCATCGTCATCGCTGTCACCGACCACGTGCTCGACAAGAAGGGCCGTCCCACCAAGCTGTGCTCCGCCTTCATCGTGGAGCGCACCGATCCGGGCTTCTCCGTCGGCAAGGCTGAGGACAAGATGGGCATCCGCGGTTCTTCCACCTGCGAGCTGATCTTCGAGGACTGCAAGATCCCGAAGGATCGTATGCTGGGCGTGCGCGGCAAGGGCTTCCAGCTGGCTATGGCTACGCTGGACGGCGGCCGTATCGGCATCGCTTCTCAGGCTCTGGGCATCGCCGAGGGCGCTCTGGAAGAGACCGTTGCTTACGTCAAGGAGCGCAAGCAGTTCGGTCGCAGCATCTCCGCTTTCCAGAACACCCAGTTCGAGCTGGCTGAGATGAAGGCCCGCGTCGAGGCTGCCAAGTATCTGGTCTACGCTGCCGCTCTGAAGAAGCAGGAGGCCATGGACGGCAAGAAGGTCCGCTACAGCGTCGAGGCTGCTCAGGCAAAGCTGATCGCCGCCCGCACCGCAAGCGACGTGACCCGCCGCTGCCTGCAGCTGTTCGGTGGTTACGGCTACACCCGTGACTATCCCATCGAGCGCATGATGCGTGATGCCAAGATCACGGAGATCTACGAGGGCACCAGCGAAGTGCAGATGATGGTTATTTCCGGCGCGCTGCTGAAGTAAGGGAGGTAAGATTTACAATGAAAGCAATCGTTTGTGTAAAGCAGGTTCCTGATACCTCCGGTAAGGTGGCCGTCAAGGCAGATGGCACGCTGGATCGTGCCTCTATGGCCACTATTACCAACCCCGATGACCTGAACGCTCTGGAGGCTGCCCTGAAGCTCAAGGACGCCACCGGCTGCGAAGTCGTTGTTGTTACCATGGGTCCTCCTCCGGCCGAAGGCATGCTGCGTGAGCTGCTGGCCCGCGGTGCGGACAAGGCTGTTCTGGTCTCCGGCCGTGAGTTCGGCGGTTCCGATACCTTCGCAACCAGCCAGATCCTTGCTGCAGCTGTCAACAAGATCGGCGTTGGCCCGGAGGATGTCGTCTTCTGTGGCCGTCAGGCAATCGATGGCGATACCGCACAGGTCGGCCCCCAGATCGCTGAAAAGCTGCATCTGCCGCAGGTCACCTATGTTGCCGACATCCAGAAGGATGGCAACACCCTGACCGTGAAGCGTATGCTGGAAGACGGCTACATGATGGTCAAGGTCCAGACTCCCTGCCTGCTGACCTGCATCAAGGAGCTGAACCAGCCCCGTTACATGAGCGTCAACGGCATCTTCACCTGCTACGACAAGCCCATGGAAGTGTTTGATTACAACGCTCTGAAGGACGATCCGCTGATCGAGGTCGATACCATCGGCCTGAAGGGCTCGCCGACGAACGTCTTTAAGTCCTTCACTCCTCCGCAGAAGGGCGCAGGCACCATGCTGACGGGCGACGACACCGCCGCACAGCTGGCTGGTATTCTGGCCAAGAAGCACCTGATCTGATGAAAGGAGCATAGGAATACAATGGCTGATTTTAACGATTACAAGGGCGTGTGGGTATTCTGTGAGCAGCGCCAAGGCAAACTGATGTCCACCGATTTTGAGCTGGTCAGCGAGGCTCGCAAGCTGGCTGACGAGCTGGGCTGCGAAGTCACCGGTCTGCTGCTGGGCGACAACGTGGACGGCATTGCAAAAGAGCTGGGCGGCTATGGTGCCGATAAGGTCATGGTCTGCGACAGCCCGCTGCTGAAGGACTACACCACCGACGCATACGCCAAGGTCGTCTGCGACATGGTCAACGAGTACAAGCCTGAGGTCCTGCTGATCGGTGCGACCAACATCGGCCGTGATCTGGGCCCCCGCTGCGCAGCTCGTCTGCACACCGGCCTGACCGCGGATGCCACCCATCTGGACATCGACACCGCAAAGTATGTCGAGTTCCTGAAGGAGAGCTCCACCATCGACCTGTCCAAGCAGAAGTTTGATTATGAGGACCGCAACCTGAAGATGACCCGTCCTGCATTCGGCGGCCATCTGATGGCTACCATCATCTGCCCCCGCTTCCGTCCGCAGATGTCCACCGTGCGTCCCGGCGTCATGAAGAAGGCTCCCTTCGATCTGTCTCTTATACACATCTCCGAGCCCACGAGACACTCGCTAATCTCGT
>ENA-UAON01000790-UAON01000790.1-human-gut-metagenome-genome-assembly--contig:-NODE-790-length-10848-cov-5.726489_pt1 | contig 10848 bp, 8 predicted proteins | sample MGYA00243469_ERZ654557 | MGnify/ENA primary metagenome ERZ654557 (study PRJEB26926, sample SAMN06164571) | human gut metagenome | biome: ENVO:00009003; feature: ENVO:2100002; material: ENVO:00002003...
ACCCTGACCGTGACCAACACCGGCAGCCGGTGTTGGTCACGGTCAGGGTCACGCCGTCGGCAGCGGCTTTGAGGCCGCTGTAGGCGAAGGTGGTGTAGCTCAGGCCGTAGCCGAAGGGGAAGGCCACAGGCTTGCCCGCCGTCTCGAAGTAGCGGTAGCCCACATACAGGCCCTCGCGGTACTGCACGGTGCGGCCCTCGCCCGCGAAGTGATCCTTCACCGGGGAATCGTCGTAGCCGTTCACCCACGTTTCGGCCAGCTTGCCGCTGGGGCAGACCGCGCCGGTGAGCACGTCCACCAGAGCGCCCGCGCCCGCCTGACCGCCGAGGCAGCCGTAGACCAGCGCCTTGCAGTCCCGCAGCCACTCCGTTTCCAGAGAAGAACCCGCGCTGAGCAGGACGATGACGTTCGGGTTGACGGCGGCAACGGCTGCCAGCAGGTCCAGTTGGCTCTGCGCCAGCTTCATGTTGGAGCGGTCGATGCCCTCGCTTTCCTTGATCTCGTCCAGACCCATGCAGAGCAGAACGACGTTGGCGTTCTGCGCCAGCGCCACGGCTTCCTGCTTCAGGGTGTCGTTTGCCTTGCCCTGCCGCTCAAAGCCCTGCGCATAACCCGCGCTCACAAGGCCGCTCTCGGCCAGACAGTCGAGGAAGGAATCCACCTTGATGGAGTTGACGGCACTGGAACCGGCCCCCTGATACCGGGGCGTCTTGGCGAAGTCGCCGATAACGGCCACCTTCTCGCCCGCTTTCAGAGGCAGGATGCCGCCCTCATTCTTGAGCAGAACGATGCTCTCCCCCGCCGCACGGCGGGCCAGCGCATGATGGGCGTCGGCGTCAAAGGTGCGGGGGGCCGCTTCGACGGCGGCCTTGGTGTCCAGCACCAGCTCCAGCAGCTCGTCCAGCCGGGCGTCCACGTCCGCTTCCGAAATTTTGCCGCTTTCCACGGCCTTCATCAGCTCCCGGACGGAGTCGTCGCCGGGGAAGGGCATCTCCAGCGTGGAGCCGTTCTTCACGCCGAGGGCGTGGTCGTTGGAGCCGCCCCAGTCGGTGACGACGGCGCCCTCGAAGCCCCAGTCCTTCCGCAGGATGTCCTTGAGCAGATGGGCGTTCTCGTTGGCATAGGTGCCGTTGATGAGGTTGTAGGAGGACATGATGGTCTTCGGCTTTGCCTCTTTGACCACGATCTCAAAGCCGGTGAGGTAGATCTCCCGCAGGGTGCGCTCGTCCACGATGGAGTCGCTGGCCATCCGGCGCAGCTCCTGACTGTTCACCGCGAAGTGCTTGGGGCAGGCCGCGATGCCGTTCTTCTGGATGCCGCGGACATAGCCCGCCGCCATTTTACCGGCCAGATAGGGGTCCTCGGAGAAATACTCGAAGTTGCGGCCGCACAGCGGGCTGCGCTTGATGTTCAGGCCGGGGCCCAGCAGGACCGAAACTTCCTGTGCGGCGGCTTCCTCGCCCATGGCCTCGCCGACGGCCTCGCCCAAGGCGGGGTCCCAGCTGTTTGCCACGGTGGCGGACGTCGGGAAGCAGGTTGCGGGCACGCTGGGGTTCAGGCCCAGATGGTCCGCCGCGCCCGCCTGTTTGCGCACGCCGTTGGGGCCGTCCGACAGGGTGATGGAGGGGACGTTTTTGCCCGGCAGCGGGCGGGTGTCGAACACCGTCCCGCCGGAAAGCAGGGCGCATTTCTGTTCCAGATCCAGTGTTTGAATGATGTCTGCGTGTTTCATCGCATTTTCCTCTTTGTTTCCTGAGCAGGGCAAAGGCCCGCTGTTTTTGCGCAGCGGGCCTTTGCCGTTGGTTCAGTTCAGGTGCTGCATTGGTTCAGAACCCAGAGTGCACATCAGGCGTTCTCTGCTTCCTCTTCCTTGCGCTTTTTGTAGCCCTTGATGGCAGTGTACTCCAGACCAACGATGAGCAGGGCGACGATGACGTCAGCACCGATCATGATGATCTTCCACTTGGGCATACCGGGGTTCAGGTTCTCCTCCGCATAAGCGCGGCTGTTGACCACGGTGTAGAGGATGTTCTTAGACGCCTCGCGCAGAGCCTGCTTGCTGCTGTTGGTCAGCACGGTAACGGTATTGAAATCGTTGCCGGTGGTGCAGAGCATCAGGTCGCTGCCGTTGCGGACGCCCTGATCCGCGGTCATGTAGCCGTAGACACCGAAGTAGTCGGTCTCAACAAAGCCCACGAAGCCCCACTCCCCGCGGAGGACATTCTTCAGCAGCTCGGAGCAGCCGCCAGCCCAGCGGTTGCCAATGTAGTTGAAGGAGGACATGACTGCGTGGCAGTCCGCATCCTTGACCGACATCTCGAAGGGACGCAGGTAGATCTCACGGATGGCCTGTTCGTTGGACCAAGTAGCCGCCATGGAAGTACGGTTGCCTTCCTGATCGTTCAGGGCGAAGTGCTTCATGTAAGCGTAGACGCCGTGTTCCTGAGCGCCCTTGATGGCGTTGGAAGCCATGACGCCGGACAGGACGCCGTCCTCAGAGTAATACTCGAAGTTACGGCCAGCGAATGCAGTGCGGTGGATGTTCATAGCGGGGCCGTACCAGCCGGAGGTGTCCATCTCATTGGCCATCTCGCCGATGCTGTCGCCGAAGGAGTAAGCCAGCTCCTTGCTCCAAGTCATGCCGATGAGGGTAGCAGCCGGGAAACCGACAGAACCGACGCCGGTGAAGTTGTTATTGATGGAAGCAGGGCCGTCGCAGTCATTGGTACGGACCTTCTCGATGCTGGAGACCGCAGCGGTCTGGTAGCCGCCAAAGCCGATGGTCTGCTGCATCTCGTCGATGGTCATCTGATCCAGCAGGTCATCCCACTTGGGGTCGTTGTAATCCACGCCGCGCAGGTCAACCAGCTTCAGGCCGTTCTTTGCGCCGGTGGTGATGTCCTCAGCATTTGCGTCGTCGTCAGCCTCATAGCCAGACTCGGTGTAGCTGTGGGCGTTGTAGAACACAGCCTTGTCCGCATCGGACATCTCATAGTTTGCGGGAGCAGCAGTCGCCTCGGCATAGTTTGCGAAGCCGTCGGCACGGGACAGATAGGTGACCTCGCCTTCTGCGAAATCGAACTCATTGGTAGCGGCCACAGCGTCGCTGCTGCGCTTGTTGGACTCGTTGTAAACGATGTCGGATGCGACGGTGTAGGTCTTGGAATCAGCCACATTGTGGGAATCGTTGTTGGCGCTGATGATATAGTCGCCAGCTTCCAGCACATAGCAGCCGTTGGTCTGGTAATCATAGGAAGCCAGATCCTCCACCGGGATGGAGAACTCCATGGTCTGAGACTCGCCGGGAGCCAGCTCATTGGTCTTCTCGAAGTCCAGCAGATTTGCAGAGGCCTTCTCGATGCCGCCATTGGTGTACGGAGGATTGCTGTAGATCTCCACAACATCCTTACCGGCAGCAGAACCGGTGTTGGTAACGGTGACGGTGAAGTTCAGGTTGGTGCCGTCGGAGGTGATGCTGCTCATTTCCTTGGTGAAGGAAGTGTAGCTCAGGCCATAGCCGAAGGGGAACACGACTTCATCGTCGTAGTTGATCAGGCCTTCGTCCGCAGCAGTCTCATAGAACTTGTAGCCGACGTAGATGCCTTCCACGTAGTTGACGAAGGAAGGAGTGGCGCCTTCCGGGTCAAAGAAGCTTGCATCCGAGTTCAGATCCTCGGTGTTGGTGTACTTGAAGTCGCCGAAGTTGTTCCACCAAGGAGCAGCGGTCAGATCCGAAACATAGGTATCCGCGGTACGGCCAGAGGGGTTGACCTCGCCGGAAACGACCTTGCCGAAGCCCTCAAAGCCGGACTGACCGGTGCCGGGGCAGAGCAGAACGCCCTTGATCTGAGGATAATCCTTCAGGAAGTCCATCTGGAAAGCGTTTGCGCCGTTGTAGACCAGAATGACGTTGTCGAAGTTGGAAGTGACCAGATCGAGCAGATCCTCTTCGCGGTTGGACAGCTGCAGGAAGTGGTCGCCCTTATCCCAGTCGTTGCCCTCGTTCAGGGAATCGTCGTAAGTACCATTGTAGTAAGCGGTGCCGCGCTCAGAGCCGTAAGCCTGTGCCACGCGGCGGATCCAGCTGCCGTCCACGACGGAAGCCATATCGGTGGGCAGGTCAGCGCCCTCGCCGCCGACGCGGGTGATGACGACCATGGCGGTGTCAGAGAATGCCTTGGCGTTCTCCATCATCTCATCGGTGTACAGATTGACATTGGGTTCGGGCAGGGTCCAGTCCTGCTCCACCATGCCAACGCTGGGGCGGTCCGCCTTGTAATCGGTGTAGAACTTGCTCAGTTCTTCGTTGGTCTCGATGCCAGCATCGTGCAGACCGGTCAGCAGATCGGTGACAGGGTAAGCGGTGTTCAGCGCACCGGAACCGGTGCCGCCATAGCAGGGGTTGGTGGAAGACCAGCCGAAGACGTTCAGCTTGGAGCCAGAAGCCACCGGCAGAACATTGTCCTCGTCCTTTGCCAGAACGACGCCCTCTGCGGTGATCTCATTGACCAGCTGAGTCGCCTTTGCAGAGGTCTCCTCGCTGATGGTGCCGCTGCCGGAAACGAGGTCCAGCATGGTGGACATGGGGCCGGTGCAGATCAGGTTGATAACGATGGTCAGCGCCAGCAGAATGGCAAGGCCAGACTGTGCACGGATCATCTTCTTTTTTGCTTTGGGCAGTTTCCGCACCGCAACCATCACAATGATCGCCAGAGCGAGAACTACGCCAAACGCGATGAGGTAGCTGCGAACGTTCGTCAGAACCTGCATCACGTCATCCAAATTGATGGACAGCATAATGTTTCTCCTCCTTCTTATGGGGTTGATAAACGGATAGCGGAGCGCACAACTCCGCCGGACTGATTTATATGATAACAAATCCACACAGAAATTTTTCAATTTCTTCATAATCTGTCGTTTTGGAAACATAATCTGTCAAAAGTTTCAAATCGGTTTCAATTTCTATTGTGCTAATATACAAAGAAAAGGAGGGAGCATTTGTGCAATTTGCAAAATGCTCCCTCTCGTTTATGCTTTTTTCGGCAGCGGCAGCAGTATCCGCACCGTGAACCACTGGTTCTCCCAGTGGACGGTCATGCTGCCGCCGTGCTGCTGGGCCAGCGCACGGAGGCTTTTCAGGTCGTAGCCGCCGTGGGTGCTCCGGGCGGGCAGACCGTCCGGGCCCAGTTCTACGGGTTCAGCGCAGTAATTTTCAAACCGGAACATGACAAAGCCGTTCTGGACATAGACCGCCGTTCGGATGAGCCGCTTTTCGGAGTCCGGCTCAGCGGCGCAGCTCTCAATGGCGTTGTCCAGCGCAGTGCCCACGATGGTGCAGATCTCCCGCGTGGTCAGGAAATTCAGCGCCCGGCCGTCGGCTACGCTGGTCATCTGGATGTGTTTTTCCTGACAGTCCATGCTCTTGGCCGTCAGCAGGGTGTCCAACACCGGGTTGCCGGTCTTGTTCTCGGCCTCATATTGCAGGATGCCCGACTCCATCCGAGCCAAGGCCGCGTCCTGCTTGGCGCGGTCCCGCTCGGCGCGGATGTCGGCGATTTGAACTTTCAGCTCGTGGTAGCGCCGGTTGATGAGCTTGACGCCCTCCTTGCTCCGCTTGTACTGCTCGTACTGGCGGTGAAGCACGCTGTCCAGCGCGGTCAGCTCCTTGTGCAGGGCCGCTTCCCGCAGCTGGTCCTGCTGGACCGTCAAAATCAGCACGCCGCAGATATCCACCAGTGTGCGAACATAGTACAGCATCATCGTGACCTTGCCGCTGCCCAAAAACAGCAGGTTGCTCACCGCAAAGACGGTCCCGGCCATGACCACCGCCACCAGCGCTGCTTTGTTGCTGATGTCCAGATGTCCGCTGGGCTGGGGGCGGCTGGTCTCCAGCCAGTACATCTCCCCATACACCGCACCGTACACGACCACCAACAGCAGCAGTGCCAGCGGGTCGCCGCCCCTGCGGTGCGGGAAGACCCAGCAGTGGAGCTGCCACTCCACGCTGGCGGCCAGCTCGGCCAGCATAAAGGCCCGCGCCGTGGTATACAGCGCTTCCAGCCAGTTCACGCACCGGGTGCCCCAAAGGTAGATGTAGAGCAGACTCACCGCACAGAGCATACAGGGGATCCACCACATCAGCGGCACAAAGCCGGTGCATTCCAGAAAAGCCCCCAGCACGATCACCCAGACCACGGTGATCGCCCCTGTGGCGGTCTTTCCGCACCGCAGCGGCAGACGGTCGGCGTACAGGCAGACGGCCAGCACCTCCGCCAGCGCCGTATAGAGGCGCGGGATATTGGGCAGCTCGATCATAAGCCGTCACCCCCGATGTAGTCGGTCAACGCCGCAAGGAAGCTCTTCCGCTTGGGGCGGCTGACCTGCAGCTCATAGGGCCCAACCTGCACCGTGTTCTGCTGCACGGCCTGTACCTGTGCCAGATTGACAAGGTAGCCGCTGTTGCAGCGGGCAAAGGGGCGGTCGGCCAGCTTTTCTTCCAGTGCCTTCAGCGCGCCGGGGGCCGCAAAGTCGCCCTCTTCGGTGTAAAAACGCACCCGGTGGCCCTCGCTTTCTATATAGTAAATGCGGGAGGTGTCCAGCCGCCGCAGACCACCTTCCACCGGCACAGCCAGATAGTGCCGGGTACGGCGGCGCAGCTGCTCCTCCGCCTTTTGAAGCTGCTGGGAGAACGCAAAATAGGGCACCGGCTTCAGCACGTAGTCCAGTGCCCCCACCGCATAGCCCTTGATGGCATACTGCGCCATGTTGGTGATGAAGACGATCATCACGTCTGAATCCAGCGCCCGGATGCGCTGGGCCGTTTCCATGCCGTCCAGATGCTTCATCTCCACATCCAGCAGGATGAGATCGTAAACCGGGCGGTACCCCTCCAAGATCTCCACCCCGTCCGAAAATGTTCTTACTTCAAAGGTCGTGCCGTATTGCCGGGTGTAGCGCTGCACATAGCCCAGTAGCTGCTCCCGCACCGCCTCTTCGTCCTCCACGATGGCCACTCGGATCACGCCCCGCACCTCCCCTGTTTTCCATGTTCGGCAAAAATCCAGTTTTATTATACAAAATTACGCAAGGCTTTTCAATCACTCCGTTTTTTCTTGACACTGCGTGCAAAATCTGCTACGCTTGACCTCCAAGAAAAGGAGGCGCTTATGAATACCGTCTGGTCATCCTACATTCAGAGCATCCATACCCTGTATGACACCCGCCGTCTGCGCTTTTCGGATAGGTACTGGCCCCAGTATCAGCCGCTCTTCGGGCTGGAAGGGCGCTCCCGCCTATTGGAGATCGGCTGCGGCCCCGGCGCGCTGGCTGAATCGCTGACCCGGTGGTACCCGGACGCCGACGTGACCGGCATCGACCGGGACAGCGCTTTCGTCGCCTTCGCGCAGAACGCCGTCCCACAGGCTCGCTTCTTGGAGGGCGACGCCGCTGCCCTCCCCTTCCCCGATGAAAGCTTCGATGGGACCATTTCCAACACCGTCGTCGAGCACATCGAGCCCTCCGCGTTCTATGGGGAGCAGTACCGCGTCCTCAAGCCGGGCGGCGTCTGCCTTGTGCTCAGCTCCCGCCGGGGCGTCAACTGCCCCGCCCCCTGCGTGCAGGAGGAAAGCGACTTCGAGCGCTGCATTTGGGAGCGGGTCACGCCCTTCTTTGACCGCGTTGTGCAGGAAAATGCCGTCGGGGCCTACGCCCAAAGCGAGAGTGAGCTGCCCGCCAACATGGAACACTTCGGCTTCCGGGAGGTGTCCAGCCGCTACGTCGTGCTCTCCCTGACCCCCGACGACCCTGCCTGTTCCCCGGAACTGGCCCGCGCCATCTTCGAGGCAGGCCGCAGTGCCGCGCTGGACAACATCGACAGTCTGCTTCAGCTTCCGGGCCAGCCGGTCACTTCTGCCGAAGCCGACGAGATGAAGCGGCAGACCAACCGCCGCTTCGCCACCCGCCTTGCGCAATACGAAGCCGGGCAGAAGCAATGGGACACCGAAACGATCCTGCTGCAAGTCGTGCGCGGGGTGAAATGAAAGGGGAACCCGCCATGATGTACACGCTGCACTACGATTCCCCGCTGGGCGGCATCCTGCTGGCAGCGGATGAGGTCGGCCTGACCGGACTCTGGTTCGATGGCGAAAAATATTTCGCCGATACGCTGGACCCGGAGCATAAGGCGCAGGAAACGCCCATCCTCCGCGAAGCAAAGCGCTGGCTGGATGTTTACTTTCGCGGGCAGGAGCCGGACTTCACTCCGCCGCTCCACCCCATTGGTTCCCCCTTCCGGCAGGAAGTCTGGGCGCTGCTGCTCCAGATCCCCTACGGCCAGACCACGACCTACGGCGCACTGGCAAAGCAGCTGGCGGCGATGCACGGTCTTCCCCGGATGTCGGCACAGGCCGTGGGTGGAGCGGTCGGGCACAACGAGATCTCCATCCTCATCCCCTGCCACCGGGTCGTCGGCACCAACGGCAGCCTGACCGGCTATGCAGGGGGCATCGACAAAAAGGCAAAGCTGCTGACGCTGGAAAAAATCCGCATGGAGCACCTCTTTCCGCCAACCAATTACTCTCTTACTCCATCCACCAGATGAAAGTAATCATAGTACGGTGTTGTATAGGTTTCATACCGCCCCACCACGGTAATGGGTGTGCCTTCTTCCGGGTAATCGCCATCGGTCAGCACGAACTCCACTCCCTGCTGGCAGCAGGCAAGCGCATCGTAGATGACACAGGAGTGATACAGCTCACCGGTCTGCTCATCTGTATACTCCTGATATTCGCCCGTCATACGAACAATTTTATCGGTGTAATTCTCCGGGGTAACGAGCATATTATAAACTTCTGCGTTCACAACCGTATCACTGAGTAAGGTCAGGTCAATCTCTGCATCCATCCCGGCGTGAATATCGCTTGCATCAGCAGTGCTGCTTTCCGGGAGCTGCATAGAATGTTCCGGGGCGGGTGCAGTAACCGCATTGGAGGATGCGGGCTCCGGCAGGACCGTCACCACAGAAGATGCTGTTTCAGATTTTTCACCGCAGGCCGTCAATGCAGCGGCGATCCCCAGCAGCAGAAGCCCTTTCAAGAATCGTTTCATAATGCCCTCCCCAGCAGTTTTCCGGCCAGACAGCACAAACCAAACGCCGCCATGTCAACCGCAACAATGGTCGAGCCAACCGGCGTTCCGGCTAGGATGGAAGCCACGATGCCCACAAAGGCACAGCTCACGGACAGTATCGCCGAGCAGATGGTGACGGCGCAGAAATTCTTGCACAGGCGCATGGCCGAAAGAGCCGGAAAAATCACCAGTGCAGAAATCAGCAGCGAGCCGACAAGGTTCATGGCCAGCACAATGATGACGGCAATGACAATGGCGATCAGCAGATTGTATCCGTTCGCATTGGTTCCGACCGCCTTTGCAAAGGTTTCGTCAAAAGTGACAGCGAATATCTGATTGTAGAACAACACAAACACCAGAACTACAACGATGGACAGCCCGATGCAGAGCCAGACCTCTGATTTTGTCAGGGTCAGAATCGAGGTAGAGCCGAACAAGGTGCTGCACACATCGCCGGACAGGTTTGCCGAGGTCGAGAACAGATTCATCAGCAGATAGCCCATTGCAAGCGCGCCAACGGACACCATCGCAATGGCAGCATCGCCTTTGATCTGGGTGTTCTGCCCGGTGTGCAGCAGCAGGACTGCACAGGCCACAGTCACGGCCAGCGTCAGCGGCATCTGGTCGGACATTCCCAATACGGTCGCAACGGCCATGCCGCCGAACGCCACATGAGAAAGGCCATCTCCGATAAAGGAGAACCGTTTCAGCACCAGCGTCACGCCCAGCAGCGAAGAACACAGGGCAATCAGAACACCCACGATGAGCGCATAGCGGACAAAAGGATAGTTCCAGTAAAAGGCCAGCTTTTCCAACACGTTCATATAGCACCGCCTTTCCCAGCCGCAAACAGCCGCCCCTGCGGGCTTTGCAGATACTCTCCCCGTGTGCCGAAAAAGACGCTTTCGCCGATATGGAGAATGTGGCTGGCGTAGCAAACCGCAGCCCGAATGTCATGGGAGATCATCAGGACAGTAATGCCCTCCTGTCGGTTCAGCGTTTCGATCAGATGGTACATCTCCGCAGTCACCTTTGGGTCAAGTCCGGAAACAGGCTCGTCCAGAAGCAGCATTTTCCGGGTAGCACAGAGGGCGCGCGCCAGAAGGACGCGCTGCTGTTGACCGCCGGAAAGCTCCCGGTAGCAGCGTTTTGTCAGCGGTTCGATCTGCATTTTGCGCATGGCATTCTGCGCAAGCTGCTTTTCTTCACGACTGTAAAACGGACGCAGACCGCAGCGGCTCTGGCAGCCAGACAACACGATCTCCTGCACCGACGCCGGAAAATCTCTCTGCACGATGGTCTGCTGGGGCAGATAGCCGATCTCGTTCTGGCGCAGACCATCGCCCATCTCGATCTGCCCGGAAATGGGCTGCTGCAAACCGAGCAGCGTTTTCATCAAGGTGCTTTTTCCCGCACCGTTTTCTCCGACCACGCAAAGATAGTCCCCTGCGTGGATCTCAAAATTCAGAGGATCCAGAATGGCCTTTCCCTCATAGCCAACGAGAAGGTTCTTACAAATGAGCTGAGACATGACGGTTCCTTCCTTTAGTTCAGAGCCTGTTTCAGCACGTCAAGGTTGCTTTCCATCACGGAAAGATAGGTCGTGCCGTTTGCCGCATCGGCGGATGTGGTGGACTGCATGGAATCCAGCGTCAGGATGGACTGGTTCTTGGCTGTCTCTTATACACATCTCCGAGCCCACGAGACACTCGCTAATCTCGT
>ENA-UAON01000794-UAON01000794.1-human-gut-metagenome-genome-assembly--contig:-NODE-794-length-10824-cov-5.240412_pt1 | contig 10824 bp, 8 predicted proteins | sample MGYA00243469_ERZ654557 | MGnify/ENA primary metagenome ERZ654557 (study PRJEB26926, sample SAMN06164571) | human gut metagenome | biome: ENVO:00009003; feature: ENVO:2100002; material: ENVO:00002003...
AGATTAGCGAGTGTCTCGTGGGCTCGGAGATGTGTATAAGAGACAGGTCTTAAGTCCCTGCCCCACATGCACTGATTGGTTGTTTCTAACCCTATTTTCATATCCCTGCTCCCGTCTTTGTTTTTCCTCATAACGTTTTTCAGGATTATACACATTAGACTGTTGTTTTTTTTCAGTCATACGCTCTACATTATGAGCAAACGACGCTGTATTTACTGTCCCACTTCCCCCAACAACCTGCGATTTTATATCATGTTTGGATGTTGTATGTATTTTTTCCCCGCTGTCAACGTACTGTTCTGTTTTGTTTAATTTCTCATATTCTTTTTTATGGAAATTACCTGACGTAGTTATTGTTGTTTTTTTCATTTGCTACTTTTACCTTTAGAAAATGGGATGGAAAGCATCCTACCATCCCACATTTCTTTTTTACTTTTCGTTTTTCAGAAGTCTGTCGAGTAAAATACTCCTCATATCATCTGGCATATCCTGTAAAATTTCATCGACTTTATTTTGTTTACCGCCATCTTCTTCTGTTTCATGAACACCATGGGAATCCTGCATTTCATTACCCCTATCTTCTTTACTTAAGCCCGAATTTTTTTCAAAATCTAAAGTTGTCTCCTCACGGTGAGTGGATTGTTCCAATTCTTTTGATAAAATCAAATTTTTTGAACTGGGATTTATCCCATAATACACCCCCTCAGGCTGAAGCAATTCACCATTACCATCCATTGTTTTAAATAACTGTTGGATATCCTGATGAATCGTTTTATTTTCGACTTTGATATTTTCATCAACATCATTGATTATGTCCGTTTTTTCTTCCCGCTGTTCTTTTTCTGCAACATTGTCTTTTTCTTTTCTTTGAAGTTGTTTTTGCTTTAGTTCATCCAACTTAAAACGTTTTCTTAATTCGGTTGCATCTTCATTCGTAAGTTTTCCATCTCCTTCTTCAATATTGAAATTTTCTCCAAATTTAGTTGACATTAACTTGTATAAATAGCTATCTTTCGGAAAAGAATCATTAAATGGTACGATTACTTTCTCTGCAAAAAGTAATCCACATCCCTCTTCCGACATCGTCACATAATTTCTTTGCGAATCCGATAAGTGTAACATTGTAGCTAATTCTTCAAGGTTAGAATCGGATTGATTTAACATAATAATATGTCCTGAATTACTTATCATTTTTCTCGCATTTGGACTGGCTAACAATCCTTCTACATCCTGAGTTATACCTGTAATTACAAGACCATATTTTCGACCACGTTTAAACAGATTTTCAATGTAGTTTGCAGAAAATTCATTTGCAAATACAGTCTGAACTTCATCCATATATAAAAAAGTCAATTTTTGGCAATTTGAATTTTGCACCATCCGGTTCCATATAAAATCCAAGATAATTGATAATCCAATCTGTCTTAGCTGTCCACCTAAATCCCTGATTGTAAATACAATTAGCCTCTTTTTTAAATCCACATTTGTTCTATGAGCAAAAACATTCATTGATCCTTTTGTATAATACTCTACAGATTGCGCAACAATATTTCCTTCTTCCGATAACTCTGCTTCATGATTAAGTTCAGATTGAAAATCTACTAAAGTTGGCTGGTAATCTGGATTATAATCATTCCTTAAATAATTACCATATGTATGCCTTAATGCCCTATCTACAATAGTTCTTTGCATCGGTGTGATTATAGTTTCTAAATGAGACGTATCACCTACTGACATCATTCCTTCTACCAAAGACATGACAAATTGAGATTTCAGCGTCATAGGATCGGCATCGTCATCACTGTAATTTTTGGACAAATCAAGTGGATTAATGTAATTTGTGGAATTTGCTGAAATATCAATTATTTCCGCAATATCTCCAAAGGCAGAAATAAATCCTACATATTCGTTATCCGGATCAATAACAATCAAATCCGCCTCATCCTCTGACATATTTAAAATCACGTTCAACATTTCACGTTTAACCGCAAAACTTTTTCCACTTCCTGTCGATCCCAGTACAAACCCATGCGGCGACTTTTGGTTCACTCTTTTTGATAAAATCAAATTTTTTGAAATAGAATTTATTCCATAATAAAAGCCCCCAGGTTGAAACAATTCACTACAAGTGAAAGGAATAAAAATGGATAGACTTTCCGTTGTAAGTGTCCGGTCTATCAATAATGCATTATGACCTAACAACAATGACTGATACATTCCTTCTTCCTGCTGATAATTTAATGTTTGAAATGTGCAAGTGTACTTTCTCGCTTCCTTTTTTAGCGTATCGCAATTTTCATTTAACTCTTCCATTGTCATCGCATCGCATACCATAACTGTTATTGACGTTAGAAACGATTTTTGGTTTTTATTAATCATGTCGTCTCTTAATTCTATTGCTTCCGTTAACGAATGCTCTAAGTCATGCGATATGGTGGCTGTTATATAGCCACTTTTAATAGCAGCGTCTTCACTTTCACGTTTTTCTGCTTCCATTCCAGTTATCTGCTTATTTACTCGATCTAAACCTTTTGCCTGTTCTACCGGATGAACCATTATATTTATAATACATGGAAAATCGGTGTTAGAGATTTTGGCAATAAAGTCATCCGTAATTGATGCCGGAAGATTATTCAAAAACATAACGCGATAATATTTTCCATCAATTTGGAAATAATCTCGATCAAAGAAAAAGCTCGCCGGAGCCACATAATCTTTTGATGATATTCCCTGTTTCTTTATAAAATCGTAGTTAATCCGAAACGCCCCAACATTATTAGGTCTGAAAATATCATGCAGTATAGAAAGTCTTTCCGTTGTAGATAAAATTCTGGAATTTGCACCAATATGCTGTAAATTATTAATAACATCCTGCTGGGTTCTGTGAAATCTAAGAACTGCCTCAAATGGATTATTGGCTTTTTGTGTTATTGTTACATACTTATTTTGTATTATATCATTTTTTCCACTTGCAAGCTGCCGCATGATAATCCTGTTATACTCTTTCCGGTGTTCATTAAGGTTATCATGTCGCATTTTAAACGTAATCTCATCTTCCTGGTTTTCCTGATTTGCCCTTTTATTCACAATGCTTATATTTACCAGCATATCTTCAGAAAAATAATTTAAAAACTCTCCGTATTTACAGAAAATCGCAATCTGTTCCGCTTCTTTGGATACCTGATAGTTAATATCCTGCATTTCAAAAGTTTTGGAATACACCCCCTCCAAAATTTCGAAAATTCCTTCTTCATAATCAGCAATATATGGAATTGTTTCCTGCACAGATTTAGGCACATTACTCATTGCAGATCTTCTTCTTTTCATTCGCTTTGCTTTTCGTAGCAGTTCTTTCTTTTCATCATCCTGTTTTTTTAATTTTGCTTTTCTTTCTGCTTCCATATATGCAAGCTGTTTTCTTCTCTCTGCTTTAGATAGAATGTAATTCGGATTTTCCCTCTGTCGTAACTGAATACTTTCACATTCCATTCTCATTTTTTCCAACTTACGATCCGTATCCGAATATCTCTGTTCTGATTTAATCTTACGTTTAATATCTGCCTGCTGTTCTACCTTATCTCTATATTTTTGGAAAAAAGATTTTTTTAATTCAATTTCTTCAATTTGTTCACCTGCTTCTTCCTTATAGATTTTATAAGCTTCCTCTATATTAATTTTTTCTTCCTTTTCTTTGTGTGTTGTTAACATTGTGTTCTCCCTTATAACTAAAATCAAAAAAATTAATTGACTCAAATTTTCTTTTTTTAGGTTTTATCAAATAAAAACGTACCAACATTTTTATTTGTGTTTCTGGTTTTAATCCATTTTTTTGTGGTAAAAATCCCAAAACTCCAGCCGGCAAACACAAAACAAAAATAATATCTTCCATTTTATCCATACCAACAATCGGTCTAATCTGAAAAAAACAAAAACCTACAACCAAAAACATATAGCATATAGCCAACAAATTTCTTGCTGTAAATCTTTTCCAAACTTTTGTTTTGTATTCCCTAATCTCCTTTGGTATTCGCACTGCAATCATGAATTGTACCCCCTTTTTATGCCGTTAATAATCGTCCTGCCCATTGATCTGACTTAACCAATGCCATAAGAAGAACCAGACTTAATACCAGTAGATCAGATAAACCGCTTGTCCAGTCTGAAAAAGAGATTGATCCTGCAAGTTTACAGAACAAAGATAAGGATATTACCATAAATAATCCACGCAAGCAGATCGCTATATACACAAAAGCAAAATTTTTAAATGTTCTTGAACCACTTCCCATTCCATCATCAAGACAAAGAAATGCAAACGGTAATGGAGCTACTGAATTGACACACGTCAACTCAAATGACCTAGCATATCCCATTACATTAATCATTATTCCTATGATCTTCAAAAAGAATATAAATAAGCAACTTGACAGCCATATTGCAAATACTTCTCCAAAGTTACTATCATTTAATGTTGTCTGTGCTGATGTAGCAAGTTGACTTCCAACCGTTATTGTGTCTGTACTAACCTGTGTAATCCATTTAGATACAGTTGTAAACACGAATTTTAATGCATCTGTTGAAATATCTATAGATGCTTTCGCAATACACAACTTTGCAAAAACCCTTATAAGATATTCATATTTAATGACATCTCCATTGATTGTAATTTTTAAAAATTCAATCAAAAAACAGATTCCACAAATTATAGTTGCTGTCGGCTTAATGATTCCACTTATACTATTTGCTATTGCAGCCCAATTTCCCGAAAAAACATTTGCTGTTAATGCCGTATAAGAATCAGATAAATATTGGTCAAATCCCGAAAAAGAATCAATTATACTATTTATCATTCCCGTACGCATAGAATCAAATATATTTGTCATTGTAATATCTCATCTCCTATTTTAAGAAAGTTTTTGCGCTGAATCCAACTCCATATACAATTACGCCAGCAATTAAAATCCTTACACCCTGCACCTTATCATCTGCTCGATTGTCTTTCCATCCAAGTCCAAATTCCACTGCTCCTATTAACATAAATAAACCACCTACACGTTTTATCCATTTAGTAATAATATCAGTAAGCCACGTCCATTCAGTATCCCCATTATCAGCAAAAATAATTTGGGGTGTAATCAGTAATACAACCCACATTATTGTTGCTATTGCTGTTTTATTTTTATACAGATAAGCAGATACTTTCTGCACTTTGTCTTTTACCATATCAATCATGTTTTTTTCAGTATTCTTAGTCATTTCTTTGTCCTCTCTTTTCATAAAGTTTAATTAAATATCTATTTCTTCCATAAGTGCATTTAAGTTATCATCAAATTCATCTATTCCTCCTTTATCAGTTTCTTCATAATTTAATTTTGAGAAATGATCATTTTCCAGCTTCGATAATTCTAAAAAAGTCATTTCTTCATTCTTTTTTTCATTTCGAACTCTTGCATTTTTCATTGCATTAATATCATTTAAATATTGTTGTTCTTCATACTCCTTATGTTCTAAAAAATGTTTTGTAGATTCACTTTCAGCTATATTTTCTACATCAATCTCCTCACCGTGAGAAGATTCAGCATTTTCATTACTTGTTGGTTGATCTATATGTTTTACATCTTCATTTTGTTTTTCTTCCATATCACTACTATCAGAAGACTCAGCACTGCTTGTATTACTTTCATCTGAAAACATACCATTTACCACTCTATTTATAGCAGCATCTATATCATTAACAGTAGCACCGGATGAAAAAGTTACATTTTGCACTGATATAGTATTTTTAACAATATTCACAATTTCCTCATCATTAAGGGAATGAGCCTTAAAAGCATTATTACTAATACGTTCTATTAATGTCTCCTCACCTCTTTTTCTATTTCTAACCTCTTTTATAGCTTCGCTTTCCACATAAAGTGTTTTTTCCACTGTCGGTGTTTCTATTCCAGAGTTCAGCATTACATCAAACGCTTTCTGACTAACTGCATTGCACACATGTTCTATATTTTGAATATGTAATTCACATTTTTGCCTTTCTATGTTGTGACGGACTTGATCCATCTTTGTAAAAATAGTTGCAAGTGTGTTACCCAAAAAATCAAGCCGTTCATTTTCTTCTGTATCTTCAAGATTTATTTTTTTTAAGTAAAGCTTAAATAATTCCTGTTTATTCTTTATCTCATCCGAATTAACCTCATAGGGGAGATTTCCACCATCCTCTGATCTGGAAAAAAATCTGTGATCTGCAAAATCAAACGTATCATCATACACAGGTTTATAACCATCCACAAACAAAATACATTTATGTAATGCCATCTGAGATATTGCATTAGGTGTCATTAATTCAATACCGACTTTATCAAACTGCCGTGTTGTACTTCCGTTTGTTCCTCTTGATTCAGAATAGCTTTTCTTATCAAAAGTACCCTTTCCAAGTAGTTTTGAAAGATAGTTTATGGTATCTTCATTTTTGATTCCTCCCATATGGATAACTGATGCACAATTATCCAAAATAACTTGCCATTCTTTCTCATACATACTTTTTAGCTGCTCCAAGGATTGCAAAATAATCATTATTGAAATACCAAGGCTGCGTGCATATGCCAAAATTTCTGTAAACATTGGTATTTTTCCCGTATTTTTAAACTCATCTAATATAAACCTTACAGGTATAGGAAGCCTCGCACCTTGTTTTGCATATTTGACATTCGCACATTTATTTAATTCTGAAAATAACTGTGTAAGCATCATTCCACTTATAAACTCGAAAGTTTTATTTGTTGGTGGCATTACAATAAATAAAGCTATTTTCTCTTCACCTATGCGATCCAATTCCATTTCATCATATAAACTCATATTTCTTACAGAATTTATGTTAAATGGTGCCAACCTTGCTACTGCAGAAATGATAATCGATTTTGCGGTTTTTCCTGCACCCGCTTTAAAATGTTTATACTGAATATACGCAATATGATTGTTTCTGTATTGTTCCTGTCGTTTTTTTTCTTCTATATAATGATTGACAAGTTTTTGTTTTTCCAAATCACCATTTTCGGCATCAAGAATCAATTCCTCCCAAGCCTCATTTGTATCATCAAACAGGTCAAACTGTTCATATCCAAGTTGCTGCATTATTGCATCAAAATCGCTTATATACCCTTCATTATCTTCACGTACTTCTGCCAGACGTAAAATCTCCAATGCTTTAGGAAGGCTACGTTCATCTTCCCTTAATTCATACAACATATAAAAAAATACACATTGTAAAAGAAGTTGTTCACCCTTTTCCCAAAACGGATCATTAGATTTTTTGTCACCATCTGTGTTTTTCATGATAGAATCGATCAACGTCATTACATCCTCTTCATGTTCTTTATTAAGATAATGAAAAGGATTATATGAATTGGATTGTGCCATATCTATCAAATTTAAAACCTTTATTTTATACAACTGTTCCGTCAAATGTGTGCCAATTCTCCGAAGTACATCTCCTTTCGGATCTGAAAATACATAACTCGCATTTGCCTGCGCAGCATTTGGCAGTGCCAAAGAGTATGTCTTTCCACGTCCTGATCCAGCCATAACTAGTATATTATTATTGATTTCCCCATTATATAGAGAAATTTGAACATTTTTTGACAGAATCATTTGCGACGAAGAATTTCTTTCTTTTTTTATCCGTTCAATCTCATTTACATATTCTTTCTTAACATTTCTCAAAAGACTACGGTTTCCATTTGGGTTCCAATATTGCCTACCCCAATTCTTGACACGAGACTGTTGTTCAGAAAAATAATCAAAAGCCTCTTTTCGCTCATCTAATTCCAAATCCGACATTTCGCTTGCAATGCCATCTAACCATTCTTTTTTTTCATTTTCCATTTTTCATCTCTTTCCACACCTTTTTAAAAGAACATAAATACACCTTTATATGTAACAAATATTTCCAAGGTGAATGATCCGTAAAATAAAACTTCTTTTTTTTTCCTGAAATACGTTTAAACTGTTTGACTTTTCCCCACTCAGCATCACCGTACATTCTTTCCTGCGCATACTTTTTGCTCAACTCAACATTCAACATAGCAAAAAGTACAACGTCAATTACTAATCCATACCCTACATACTTTAAAGTGCTTTTTGTAAATGCTATTTTTTCCTCATTCTCTGCACGTTTCATTGTGATGTTATAAATATTTATTATATCTATCTCATTTTCAGCCATTCCCTGTTCCTTAAGGCATCTCTTATACTCAGGCATGTCAATCGTATTAGAAATGTATACCATGCAATACAATATAAATATTGCCAGCATTGCTGTTAGCAAATATTCTACCGTATGCCTCTTTTCATTAGGCATTTCAATTCCTCCTGCAATCACCTTATATTTTCAACTTGCTCTTTACTTACAACTTTTGATTGTTCCATGTTGAGATTCATTTTCTGATTTTGTCTTTCAGCCCATTGATGTGCTTTTTGGAATTGAATTTTGGATGGCTCTTTACTCTTTTCCCCTTGTTTCGATTTGAGGATTTTCTTTTCATCCACCAAAATTTTTACAATTCCGTTAATTTGTTCTGGCATAATGTCTTTTTCAAATGCAGGCTTTAATTCTTCCATACTAAGCCCGCTTTTATAGCCGGAATAAATATTATTTAACGCATCTACACTATCTATTTCTGTGATCTGTTGCATATTCTCTAATGTTATTGCATTTTCTTTTGCGAATTTAAGGAGAATACTTACATACTCAACCTGTTCCGTTTTTTTATTTTTAGTTGCATCTTTAATAACCAGTAGCTTGTTCTCTGGAATCTTTTCAATAATACCTTCCATCAGTTGTTCTCTCACTCTTGGTAAAATTTCTATATCTACACATAATTCAATCTGCTCTCTAGTTAATCCAGCATTATATCCAGCCATTGCATTATCTATAATCTGGTAATCTTTTGTTTTCCAATATAGTTTTACGCAATGTTCAATTTCCACATTTTTTAAACCTTCTTCAAAACCGATTCTTCGAATTTCCATTTCCTCCGGTCTAATATTAAGATCCATATAATTTTTTACCTGTTCTATACTCAATCCATTTGCCAGACCCTTTTTTATTTCCTCCTGCTGTTCTCTTGAATAATCCTTCAAATCCAAATTGTTTTCCTTAATTTGGTTTTTTGCTCTATAATTATTAAGGAATTTAGATGCATCTTGATTTTTGCTTTTTTCCTCTGTAATCTGTTCTGCCTGGGACGCAAGTAACATTCGCTCCTCAGAGGACAAATTTAAAAGCAGCTTTGCATGTAAATCATGCTGCCCTTTCAAATCATCTATTTGATTTAATATTTCTTCATTTTGATCCATTGCTTGTATTGGAGATTCCATATTTATTTGCTGGAGTTCATTTTGTTTCTCAATAATTTTTGTCTGGAGTTCCTCCAGTTTTGATATTGTTTCCTTTTGCGTCATATTATTGACAAAAATACGATAATCTACTTGTTGCGCTGCCTCATACTTATTTAAATCCTGTTCTGACAATCTGTTTTTTTCTATTTCACCTTGCGACAATCCCTGCTCACGCATCTGCCCAAAAAAATGATTTGTTTTCATCTGCATATCTATTGCTGCCTTCGCTTCTGTATAATCCATACCATTACTGATATCTTCCGGTTTAATGGTATATCTTTCTACATTCTGCTCATACAACGTTCTATAATTCTCAAATTCTGCTTGCGTATTAAATACAAAATAATGAGCATCCTGTTTAAATTCCCCCGCTTCTTTAATTTCTTCTCTGATTTCATTCCATCTTGGATTCCAACCTTTCCAACTTTTTGTAACAGCAGCCTTTTGAACATCTTCATCCGTCAATCTATCATTGGTTTCAAATATTACCTCACTATTTTTATAAACCGTATAAGACGTATCTGTTCGTTTTTGTTTTTCATTATAGGTACTTGTTAACTCTATGTAATGATTGGGATTAATCGCATCTACTACATAATAATTTTGACCTCTCGAATAGTCTCTACGAGCATTTTTGTTCATTACTATTGTAAAATTATTCTTTTCTCCTCCTTTTGCCTGTTCCGGAGAATTATAAAATTTTATTTTTTCATCTTTCATTACTTTTTCCAGCATAGAATAATCTTTTTCTTCATATGCTTTCTTTAATGCCTCATGAAATTCTTTATTTCTTACAACAGTCTCTTTCACAACTTTCTCATTATCTCCAAATGTATTTTCTGCATTTATATCATCATGTAACTGATCTTTTTCTTCTGGCATTAAATCTGATTTTTCAACTATTTCATGTTGCCTGTCTCTGTTCAGTGTCTGAACAAAAATATTCATTTTATCGAGATCTGATTGTAAAACAAAATATGTTCTTTTTACTTTGGGATAGCCTTCTTCATCTAATACCAGATTGCCATCTCTATCTACGATTTCTTCTTCTAAAAATGTATATGGAAAATTCATCATTTCTGCATACATGGCTAACTTGTCAAGTTCCGCTTCGGACATCTCTCTTCCATTTTCCAATGCAATTGGAACCATGCACTCTCCAGTTTTTTCCATAATTTTTTTCATTTGCTTTGCCTGTAAATAACCGTTGCGTCGCTGACGTTGTGCCTTATTCATCTCTTCATATTTCATGTTAAACTCTTTGCTTTTTTCATACCTTGCAATTAAAAAATTTACAAATCGTAACATTAATTCTAATGTATCTTTTGCTAATCTTAATCCGGTGCTAACACCAAATTCCATTGTCCTAAGTACGCCATCTACCTGTCTCTTATACACATCTCCGAGCCCACGAGACACTCGCTAATCTCG
>ENA-UAON01000829-UAON01000829.1-human-gut-metagenome-genome-assembly--contig:-NODE-829-length-10492-cov-4.556194_pt1 | contig 10492 bp, 9 predicted proteins | sample MGYA00243469_ERZ654557 | MGnify/ENA primary metagenome ERZ654557 (study PRJEB26926, sample SAMN06164571) | human gut metagenome | biome: ENVO:00009003; feature: ENVO:2100002; material: ENVO:00002003...
AGATTAGCGAGTGTCTCGTGGGCTCGGAGATGTGTATAAGAGACAGGTCATACCCCGTTTGGCGATATCTTCTTAAGTGAGAGCCCGGATATGACCTACTGGGGTAAACATCGTCACGTTATGGGACGCAGCAGTGAATGGTGGGAATCTGTAAAGATTGGCGGCGGAGCTGCTCCAATCGAGACCTCCGAGGGATGGCTGTTGTTCTATCATGGTGTATCCGGAACCTGTAATGGATTTGTATACAGCATTGGTGGAGCAATTCTTGATATTGATAACCCATCTGTTGTAAAATATCGTTGTGAGAATTATCTTCTGACACCGGAGGAATGGTATGAGGAGCGCGGATTTGTACCAAACGTATGCTTCCCATGTGCAACTCTTCAGGATGCCGATACCGGAAGAATCGCGATTTATTATGGTGCTGCCGATAGCTATGTAGGTGTAGCATTTACAAAGCTGGATGAGATTGTGGCTTATATTAAAGAACATAGCGTTGTAACAGAGGCTGATACCGAGATCGGGATCCGATAGGTGCTAGTCCGTATAAATACAGGAAACAATGGAGGAGAATCAGATGTTACATCCACAGTATTATGTAGAACTTGACAAATACAATCGTTTGATTGAGCGAAAGAACCAGAAAAGCACCTTCTACAATGGTGTATTTGATCGATATGAATATCCGGTTCTGACCAGAGAACATATTCCGCTTACCTGGAAATATGATCTGGATCCGGAGACCAATCCATACTTTATGGAGCGGTTGGGTGTCAATGCAGTCATGAATTCCGGAGCAATCGAGCTGAACGGAAAGTTTTATCTGGTTGCCCGTATCGAAGGCAATGACCGGAAATCGTTCTTTGGTGTAGCGGAGAGTGACAACGGAATCGATGGCTTCAGATTCTGGGATTATCCGATTCTTCTGCCGGATACCTGTAAAGAAGAAACCAATGTATATGATATGCGTCTGACAAAGCATGAGGACGGATATATATATGGAGTGTTCTGCTCTGAGAGTAAGGATACTTCAACCAATGATTTAAGTGCAGCAGTTGCAGCGGCCGGAATCGTTCGTACAAAGGACTTAAAGACCTGGGAGCGTCTGGATAATCTGAAAACCCTCCGGTCTCCACAGCAGAGAAACGTAGTATTGCATCCGGAATTTGTGAATGGCAAATATGCCTTCTATACCCGGCCGATGGATGATTTCATTGACACCGGTTCCGGCGGCGGTATCGGATTCGGACTGTGTGATGACATTGAACATGCGGTGATCGACGAGGAAGTGATTACCAGCAAGCGTGTTTACCATACGATTACAGAGGCGAAAAATGGTGCCGGTGCTGTACCGATTAAGACAGAAAAGGGATGGATCCATATTGCACATGGCGTACGGAACACGGCAGCCGGACTCCGGTATGTACTGTATGCATTTGCAACCGACCTGAACGATCCGACTAAGGTAATCGCAGAGCCGTCCGGATATTTCCTGGCACCGCTTGGAAGCGAACGGGTGGGAGATGTATCCAATGTGGTATTTACCAATGGTCTGATCGCAAGAGACAATGGCGAAGTGTATCTGTACTATGCATCTTCCGATACCAGAATGCATGTAGCAACAACAACTGTAGACAGACTTCTGGACTATGTATTCCAGACTCCGGAGGATCCGCATCGAAGTGTTGAGTGTGTGGCACAGAGATGTGACCTGATTCGGAAGAATCTGGAGTATTTGAAAAAAGAAAATAAATAAAGACGACAGAATTCTTGAAGAAACAGCTGAAAATCCCTTAGCGCCCGCGTATGCGGGCGTTTACTTTCCATAAAAACAGAAAACAGGAGGAAAATGATATGGAGAAGAACCGATTTACGGTATCACAGATGTTCAGTGATCATATGGTATTGCAGCGGAATAAGAAGATCAATCTGTGGGGAACCGGCATAGAAGGAAAGACAATTCAGGCAAAAATAGAAGGACAGAATGTAGAGACGAAGGTGGCAGACGGCAGGTGGAGCCTGCAGCTGGAACCGATGACGGCAGGTGGTCCGTATGAGTTACAGGTGATCTGTGATGGCGAAACCAGAATCTTCCGGGATGTTCTGGTCGGAGAGGTCTGGCTGGCCGGTGGACAGTCCAATATGGAGCTGGAGCTGATAAACAGTGATGATGGTGCGAATCAGGTAAAGGCTGCGGATCATGAGCTGCTCCGGTTCTATAATGTGGTTAAGACAGGTGCGCTGACAGATGAGGTTCTTGCACAACAGGAGAAGCAGCTATGGAAAGTATGTACACCGGAGCAGGCGGGAGATGTATCGGCGGTTGCCTATTTCTGTGCAAGACGGTTACAGGAAGAACTTCAGGTGCCGGTGGGCGTGGTCGACTGCTATATCGGTGGCACATCGGTTACCTGCTGGATGGACAATGATACGTTAAACCTGACAGAAGAAGGACGTGGATACATCAGACGTTATGCAGAGCAGATTGGGGATAAGACAGAAGAAGAATATCAGGCAGAAATGGCAGAGTACAATCGTCAGTGGAAGACCTGGGATGACGGAGTGCAGGCAGAGCGGGCGAAGAATCCGGATGTGACCTGGGAGTATTTAAATGAGCATGTCGGAATCTGTCCATGGCCACAGCCGGCAGGGCTTACTTCGAATTTCAGACCGACAAACCCTTATTACGGCATGATGGAGAGAGTGATTCCATATACACTGCGAGGATTCTGGTATTATCAGGGAGAAGAGGACACGTATCTTCCGGAAGCATATGGAATTCTGATGGAATCCTTGATCCGCTGCTGGAGAGAGAAATGGAGAGAGGCAGATGCGCCGTTTGTGCTGACACAGCTTCCGATGTATATTGCAAATCATGAAGCGGATGACAGAAACTGGGCAAGATTAAGAGAACAACAGGCGAAGATCGCAGAACAGATTCCGAATACTTATATGAATGTACTGATCGATTGTGGTGAGTTCGATAATATTCATCCGACAGATAAGTTAACCGTCGGTGACCGGATGGCTGCTCTTTGTCTGGAGCATGTATATGGCAGACCATGCCATGCGGATGGACCGAAGATGCAGACAGTAGCCGGAGAGGATGCACAGGTCCGGGTTACCTTCAGCGGACAGCCGTTACAGGTGAAGGGAACAGAGATCGCATTATTTGAGCTGGCGGGAGCGGATGAAGCTTATTACCCGGCACAGGCAGAATTATGCGGAGAGCATGAGGTGATCGTGCACAGTGCTGAAGTTTCCGCACCGCAGTATGTAAGATATGCATATGTGAATTTTGGACAGGTAACGTTATTTGACATCTATGGTTTACCGGTAGCACCGTTCCGAAGAAAGCTGTAAAAGAAATCAAGGGGTGGAGTTATGGAAAACAAGCGATTAACAGTTGGATTATTTCTGGCAGATGTGGCAGATGACTTTAGCCGGGGAATCTGCCGGGGGGCTATGCAGGCAGCGGAGGAGCTGGATGTAAATATGATTATTTTTCCGGGAAAATATATTGACCGGAATCTTGAGATATTCGATGGAATCCAGTATGACTATCAGTATAATACATTATTTACATATGTAAATCCGGAAGAAATCGATTTGTTAGTCGTAACGATCGGTTCCATTGGATATTTGTCTACAGACAAGCGGCGTAAAAAGTTCCTGGACTATTTTGGTTCGATACCGATCATAACGATTGCTTCAGAGATTGAGGGATATGAGAATATCATGTATGATAATGCATCCGGCTGTCTGGCAGCTGTAGAATATCTGCTTTCTATGGGAAGAAGGAAGATAACCTGTATGGCCGGATATATGGATAACTGTGAGGCACGTGAGAGACTTACAGCCTGGAAGGAAACCTTGGAACGGCATGGGCTGGAGCTGGGTGAGCGGCAGATCAGGTATTGTAATATGTCCAGATTCTGCCGGGAAGAGGTAGAACAGCTGATTGACCGGAATCCGGAGCTGGATGCTATTCTATGCGTAAATGATGAAGTGGCATATTGTGTTTATGAGGTTTTGCAGGGGCGGGGAGTCCGGATTGGTGAGGATATCGCAGTTGTGGGATATGATGATCTATCTTATGCATATCGGTTGCAGCCTTCATTGTCGACTGTACGTGCAGATGCAACCGGACTGGGGGGACAGGCGGTGCGTGAAGGCATCTGTCATTTACTGAAGGGACAGCCGATTGAGCACCGCGTACCGGTTACGTTTATTCCGAGGGCGTCGGCAGGGGCACCGGAGGAAACGATGTCTGTAGAGTATGAACCGTTAACGGATATGTCGATTGAACGGTTTTTGGCAGACAATCATGCGGTAAATATGATAACCAGAGATATGTTTAATTTTGATAAATATGCGGATCAGAATTACGCGACTCTGTTGGAAAGACTTTATATGCTGCAGATACAGAATGCGTATCTGTGGCTGTTTCCTGTGCCTGTGATCCATCTGCAGGAAGAGAACTGGAGGAAACCGGAGCGACTGTTGCTAAAGGCCTATTCCTGTGAAGGAAATGTAATGGCAATCCCGAAACATTGCCAGGAATATTCGGTACAGGAGCTATGCAGTCATGAATATTTGCCGAACAGGCGGTATACGATGGTATTGTTGGATCTGTTTACGACAGATACCCAGTATGGACTGCTGATGATGGAGATGAATTATGATAAGAATTATTATCTGGAGTCCTTATCTTATCAGATGAGTGCAGCAGTCCGTATGTTAAAGCTCCTTCATAATCAGGAGGATATTCAGAAACAGCTGGAAGACAGCTTATATCAGTTGGAGCTACATAATATCCAGCTTGATAGTGCGTCTAAGCGGGATGAACTGACCGGACTCTTAAACCGCCGCGGTCTGGAGAGCCAGGTGGAACGGGTACTGCGGGATGTACGGAATCAGGGGAAATACCTGCTGGCTGTGTATGCGGATATGGATAATTTAAAGATTGTAAATGACCGGTTCGGACATAAGGAAGGAGATTTTGCCCTGCGGTCTATTGCAGGGATGTTAAAGCAGATCTTCGACCGAAATACGGATATTATCGGACGAATTGGCGGAGATGAGTTCGTGGTATTTGTAATCCGGGAGACTCCGATCGATATGAATCACTTAAGAAAGCAGGCTGCGGAATGCATGGCAGCATTTAATGAAAAATGTGAAAAGCCGTACTATGTACGGATGACGCTGGGTGGATATACGCAGAGCTTTACGACGGGATGTCGGTTTTCTGATTTGCTGGAATATGCAGATAGTGATCTCTATGAGGCAAAGAAGCTGCGGACGAAAGATATTATGAAAGCATAAAGGTAGCATACGTAGCCGGTATGAATCAGGCAGTTTCATTGACTTTACAAAAGGAATTGATTAAAATGATAACACATGGTAAAGATAGATTTTGTAAGGAATTAATGGAGAAACGAATATGAAGATTCAGATGCCGGAGGCAGCGAAATATATAATCGAGACACTGACGCAGAATGGATATGAGGCATATATTGTAGGAGGATGCGTCCGGGACAGTATCCTGAACAAACAGCCACAGGACTGGGATATTACAACCTCGGCGACGCCGGAGCAGACAAAGAGTCTGTTCCGAAGGACAATAGATACGGGGATCGAGCATGGAACCGTAACGGTAATGATGAACAAGACGGGATATGAGGTTACCACTTATCGGGTGGATGGGAAATATCAGGATCATCGCAGACCGACTGAAGTAACATTTACCGCCAGTTTGACAGAGGATCTGAAACGACGTGACTTTACGATCAATGCAATGGCATATAATGATCAGGACGGAGTCATAGATGAGTTTGGCGGACTTGCAGATCTGGAGAGAGGAATCATACGGTGTGTCGGAGTACCACAGGAACGGTTTGATGAAGATGCCCTGCGGATCCTGCGGGCAGTGCGGTTTGCAGCACAGCTGGATTTTGCGATAGAAGAAGATACCGGACAGGCAATCCGGGAACAGGCGCAGTTCTTAAAAGATATCAGTGCAGAGCGGATTCAGACAGAGCTTACCAAGCTGATCACATCCGATCATCCGGAGAGGATTCTGGATGCCTGGGAACTGGGAATTACCGCCATTGTGTTACCGGAGTTTGACGTTATGATGAAGACTCCGCAGCATACAATGTATCATAAGTATGATGTGGGACGGCATACGGTTGCCGTGATGCAGAATATAGAAGCGGATCCGGTGCTTCGATGGGCGGCGCTGTTACATGATTCGGCAAAGCCGATGTGCCGGACAACGGATGAGAATGGTACGGATCATTTCTACGGACATCCGAAGGCGGGTAGTGAAATCGCACGTCAGGTGCTCCGTCGGATGAAACTGGATAACGATACGATTCACAGAGTGGAACGACTGGTAGCCTGGCATGATTATGGAATCGATGGCAGGGTGACGAAGAAGTCTCTGCGTCATGCCCTGAATCAGATGGGACCGAATCTATTTGAAGATTATGCGAAGCTCCGCCGGGCGGATATGCTGGGACAGAGCGATTACGAAGCGGAGAAGAAGCAGGCAGACTATGAGAAATTATTGGAACTATATCATGAAATTGTGAAAGATGGTGAATGTCTGGCAATTAAAGATTTGAGGATCGATGGTAAGGCTCTGATCCGGATGGGTGTACAGCCGGGACCTGCCATGGGACAGATTCTGAATGACCTGTTACAGCAGGTACTGGAAGATCCGCAGTTGAACACAGTAGAGAAGCTGGAAGATATCGTACGGCAGAAGTATCTGAAGGACAAAGTTTTATAACCCGGAATGAATTATGACATCCCCTCATAAGATAGAACGTAGAAAGGCTTATGGGGGGATGATTTTGTCTGAGAAATTATCGGAAGTATGGGAATGCTATGAGATGAGCATTTCAAGTATGTATAAGGGGCGTGGTATGACCGTTCTGCGTACCGATCAGGGGATTCGGGCACTCCGGCCATTAGAAACCTCTGAGAGCCGGCTGGAGCAGGAGGCCCAGTTAAAAGAAGCATTATATGCAACAGGCTATCATAACACGGACCGCCTGATCCGAAACAAAGATGGGGAACTGATCACCTGTGACCGATATCATACACCGTATGTTCTGAAAGAGTATTTTGAGGGCAGAGAGTGTAATATTCATCAGGAAGGAGATATGATCGCAGCAGTTCTGAACCTGAGCGATCTACATATGGCATTGAAGGAGATTCAACCGGAAAATGCGGGGAAAGATCTGAAGGTGCTGAAAACATTTGAACGGCATAATCAGGAAATGCGGCGGGTGCGTAGCTATATGCGTAAGATTGCAACAAAGTCAGAGTTTGATTATCTTTATCTTTCCTGTTTTGATGATTTCTACAATCAGGGTGAAGCTGCACTCCGGCAGCTGGCAGCAGTGCATACGGAGGAAGGAGCGGGACGGAGGTATTATTGTCATGGCGCATATCATCAGCATAATGTTCTGATTTTAAAAGATGGCATGGCAACTGTTAACTTTGAACATTTTATGGTCGATAATCAATTAACGGATCTTTATACATTTCTTCGCAAGGCTATGGAGAAGAATGATTATCAGCCGGAGCTGCTATTCCGGCTGATCGAAGCATATCAACAGCGGATTCCGTTAGGCAGAGCGGATTATCAGTTTATTTATTATCTGCTGTGGTATCCGGAGAAGTTCTGGAAAATCTCCAATCAATATAACAATATGAATAAGGCCTGGGTGCCGCCGAAGACTTATGAGAAGCTGCAGACGATTATTCGGCAGGAGTCCGGCAAGCGGGAATTGTTAAGATGCTATCGGGAGCGGTTTGGCTTAAATTTACAAATAACTTAAGAAATGGTACAATAGTTACAATTTGAAGACGCATTATGAGAATGTGAGGTAACATATGAAGATAAGAGGATATATTGGAATACTTGGACTGCTATGTCTGCTGTTACTCTGTGGTGGCTGCGGACGGCAGCCGGCGGAGGATATGACCGAGGCATATGATCCATATGCACAGTCGGCAGATGCGGTTGCGGTGATCAAGAGCATGGATCTGGAAGCGGGAATCATGTCATTCGTATCCGTAACAGACGGGAAGGAATATGACCTGCTGTATAACAATGGCGTGGATGTCCGGAATAAGCACAAGGAGATCATATCCGGTTCTCAGTTAAAGGTGGGACAGATCGTAGATATTGTTTATAACACATTGAACAATAAGCTTCTGGAGGTACAGATCGATCCGGATGCATGGGAGGTGCGGAATATTTCCGGATTTGAGTTCGATACCGGCAATCGGCAGGCAACGATCCTAAATCAGATTTACCAGTATACCAATGATCTGATTGTAGTGTCCGGGGATGAGCTGATCCGGAATAATGAGATCTGCAAGGAGGATCAGCTGACGGCCAGAGGCTACGGAGGCAAGCTCTGTTCCCTGACGGTTGATCTGGGGCATGGATATGTAAAGCTTGAGAATTATGATACTTATATCGGCGGCATGATCGAGATTGGCTATGATGTGATCGTGCCGGTAACGGAGGATATGCTTCTGACAGTGCGGGAAGGCACTTATAAGTTAAAGATTACCAAGGGAAGCCATAGCGGTTATAAGAATGTAGTAGTTACCAGAGATCAGGAATGTGTGGCGAATCTGATGGAGCTGCAGATCGCACCGGATCCGGTCGGAAGCTTGTTCTTTAATGTGACTCCGGCAACAGCTAAAGTGATCGTAGACGGAGAAGTGATTAATACTGCAGATGTTGTGGAGCTGACCTATGGTAAACATCATATTCGCGTGAGCGCAGATGGTTATGAGACCAAAGAAGGATATTTCAAGGTTGATGCAGCGTATAAGATATTCAATATAGAGCTGGTACGTTCAGAAGAGTCCTCATCATCTTCCGGAACTACGGCAGGTGCGGGTACGAGAACGACCTCCGGCGGCGGTACGGGAACCGGAACTACAAGCGGTATGGGAGTTGTGACAACGGAAGGGTCTTCCGGAACCACAGAATCCGGCAGTACAACGGCAGGAGAGACTACAACATCCACATCCGGTGGTTCTGCCACAACGACAGAAAGCTCTACCGGAACAACGGAGATAAAGAAAACCGGTAATACGGTGACGATCACCGCACCGGTTGGCGCATATTGTTATGTGGATGGAGACTTAAAAGGAACAGTGCCTTGTACATTTGACAAAACAGTAGGCAGCCATGTCGTTACATTCAGCAAGACCGGCTGCCTGGTTAAGAGTTATACGATTCAGTGTAAGGATGATGGTAAGGATGAAACCTATTCCTTCGATCCATTGAAAACATTTGATTCACTTATGACAAGAAGATAATTAATTTTCTGAACCTGACTCGGAGGAAGAATCGGAAGCGGCGGAGGTATCTTCGCCGTTTTCGTTTACCTGTTTGGAAGCAAGCATTGCCTTATCCAGAGCGAGGAAGTCGTCATCACTGATATAGTAATACTCACCGTTATCCTGGATCGTAACAGTTACATCAACGCCATCGCCATTACCGATATTAGGAACGGCAGCAGTTAGGATGTCTAAAATACCCTGTGCATATTCTGTCTCATAGGCATCCAGTTCATAATCATTATAATCTCCGGCGGCAACACGCTTGTTCATGTTTTCAATATATGCCACCACATCATCATAGGTGATCAGAAGAAGGTCGATCGGATATATAGTAACAGTCACAGTATAAGTACCGTCTGTATTTGTGACATTGGATACCTCATAGCCGGCATGGCTGTAAACATCTTTAGCCAGTGTCTTGAACTGATCCTTAATGTCGGAACCTTCGACATCTTTGATCCCGTAGGCGGTCATCAGTGCATCAGCTAGATAATCGATGCCATCATCATAGACAGACTGTGCTTCTTCTTCCGTTGCTTTTGTAATCTTCATATAATTCGTAAAATCTGCTTTGTAGTTTGCATCTAACAGGCTGGTCACATAGTTGGCATAGGTCTTTTTGCTGTTGCCGAGCAGAGAACAGCCGGCCAGTGAAAAAATCATAACAGCAGTGAAAATGCCTGCGAGCATTCGTTTTGCAATGAAACCTGATTTTAATTTCATATGGATTCCTCCTGATAATTCGATTAGTGTTTAAGGTCCTGTCCGTAAACAAAAGTAGTATACCATACTTGTATATGTTTTGCGATAGGAATATTATGAAGTTTTACTTGCAATTCCTTCATGAATGAATTAGCATGATGGAAGCAGAGACTGTAGAACAAGCGGAAATTATGACAGAAATGCATAACAGGAATTGCGGAAATAGTGAGGAACAGATATGATTTTTGATACGCATGCACATTATGATGATGAAGCATTTGACGGGGATCGGGATTGTCTTTTAAATAGTATGCAGGCCGGTGGCGTAGGCCGGATCGTCAATGTCGGAGCCGGCATGGAGACCTGTCTCTTATACACATCTCCGAGCCCACGAGACACTCGCTAATCT
>ENA-UAON01000836-UAON01000836.1-human-gut-metagenome-genome-assembly--contig:-NODE-836-length-10432-cov-3.969644_pt1 | contig 10432 bp, 11 predicted proteins | sample MGYA00243469_ERZ654557 | MGnify/ENA primary metagenome ERZ654557 (study PRJEB26926, sample SAMN06164571) | human gut metagenome | biome: ENVO:00009003; feature: ENVO:2100002; material: ENVO:00002003...
GGTGTCCAGCCGGGACGCTGCAAAGCTCATCACCGGCAGCAGCTCCCAGCCCTGCCGCACCAGCCGCCCGGCCTGTGCCGTGGCCGTGCCCAGCGTACAAAAGCTCCCGCAGACCGCAAACGCGATCCGCCCTCGCGGTGTGTTCATGCTCTCCCCTCCCGCTCCTGTATCATCGCGCAGACCGTCTGCGCCACAAACCCACCCGCCGTTTCCGGCGCACAGGCGGCGGGCAGACTCAGCGCATGGACCGCCGTATGGCCCAGCCGCTGCGCCGCCGCAAAGTCTGTTCCACCGGGCCGCGATGCCAGATCAACGATCAGGCTCCCCGGCCGCAGGGCTGCCAGCACCGGCTCGGTCAGCACCGGGGCGGGGACGGTGTTCACCACCGTATCAAATGCCGGGGCCGCCCCGGCCACCGCCATCAGCGGAATGCTGCGCAGCCCCAGACTTTCGGCCAGCGCCCGCGGCCCGGCCCGCCGCGCGGCCACCGTCACCTGTGCGCCCAGCGCGGCCAGCCGCACCCCCAGTGCTTGCCCTACCGGCCCGAACCCGGCCAGCAGCACGCCGCTGCCCCAGAGCGTCTGGGACCGCCGCGCCAGCAAAATGCCGATGCACCCCTCCGCCGTGGGGATGGCGTTCCGCACGGTCAGCTCCTCCCGCGTGAAGTAATCCACCAGCTCTACCCCGGCCTCCCGCGCAATCTGCTGCGCCTCCGCCGACAGCTTCCCGCCCAGCGCCAGTGCCCCCGGCTTCGCAGCCCGCAGCAGCGCGGCAAGCGGCGTCCGCGCCTCGTCCAGCGGGAGCGGCAGCAGGATGTAATCCGCTCGTGCCACCTCTTCCGCGCCGCACACTTCGTATCCCGCCCGCGCCAGCGCCCGGCCCGCCGCCGCTTGCCGCGCGTCCCCGCCGATCACCGCAAACCGTTTCCGTTCCTCCATGCCCGCTCCCCCTCCCAAGGTTTACGACAGGCTATGCAGGGAGACGCCAAGATGTGAAACCGCACCAAACCAAAAAAGCCCCGGAACGAAACCGTGTGGCTCCTTCCGGGGAACGTCTCAATATCTTATTGCGTTCTGTCGATTTTTGTGTTACCCTGTAATTGCCATCTCACGATGGCAGAAAGGCACTGCGCCCTAAACGCAGGCGGCAGCCCCTTACCGGTTCCCTAGGCGCCGGGACGGGCGATTTTCTCTTGTTGTTGCGCTTCCCCGGACGCCAAAAGCGAAAGGGGGGATTCCACCATGACATTTGAACAGGTCGTTCTCCTGCTCAGCCTGATCGGCGGGGCGGTGTACGTTACATTTCAGATCACATGGACTGTTTCTCACAGCGATGAACACAAGAAAAAATGACCGCCTCACAGCTTCCAACCTGAGCGGTCATCTTTTTCTTGACTAAACCGGTAAGGAGCTAGCCGTTTGCGGGCCAGCGCCTTTTCTGTTTGTAGTATAACCTTCCTACGTCCAATTGTCAAGCGCCCGGCTTGCTTTGGGCGTTTCTTTTTGTACAAAAAGCCCCGGAGTGAGGCCGCAAGGCTCATTCCGGGGCAAAGGGTGGTGTTCAGTTTTTGATGCCTGTTTTTAGCGGGGCAGTTAATTACTTAGCGGCCTGAACCAGAACGATGACGAGGAAAGTGGTGTCGCCGATCTTCTGGGTTGCAATGCTGGCGGTAGCAGTATCGCCAAGCTCGGCCTCAGTCTTATTCAGCTTTGCACCACCTTCGCTGTGCATCTGCGTCATCATCGCATTGATGAATTCCTGATTGTTCTGGAATTCCTTGCTCTTATATTCGTCAACCGTGGTCCACAGCAATCTATACTGATCCTTCGTGTCAGTCGGGACAATGGAACGAATTTTGGCGCAATCCGTATCTTCATTATCATTTCTATTACTAACTCGTGCACCGCTCAGTGCTGTAACAACGCACATATCAACTGTCGGGTAAAGATCCTGACTGTGATTTTCGGCATAAACCTTTGCCTTGCTCAAGACCTCTTTGGCAAGTGCACTATCGCCCGCCTCAATGGTAACATCTTCGCCAAGAATCTTCATCACGTCATTCAGGGCATTGACATATTCTTTCTTATTGATAGTGCCCGCGCAGCCAGTCAAAACAGTCAGAGCCATCACACCGGCGAGGGCAACAGCCATCAGCTTCTTAAACATTTTCATAATGTTATCCTCCAAATCGTTTTGCTTGTACAATCGCCAAAGCGTGATCAAGCAACAACCTTAAACACAACCACCAGATACTCGGTGCTGCCCAGAGTAACCGTGTTGATGCTGACCGTGCCATTATTACCCTCTGCGTTAACATGATTCAGGGTCTTACGAGCGTTCAACACGTCCGTTGCCAGAACTGTAGTTGCATGATCCTGATTATACTGGCTGCTGTACTTCTTCAGCTCAACGATTGCAAAGCTATACTCGTCCTCGGTCTTGTCATCAATGCCAAGAGCCTTCTTCACTTCCGGGTAGAGTTTATAGCGATTATCCCAATTATTCTCGATCTCTTTATCACGAAGTGCATCCATCGGATCGAAGTTTGCCTTCTCTTCGTCCTTCGTGTTGTTATAGGCCTTCTGAACCAGATCGATCACCTTGTTTGCCTGATCCTTGCTGGTTTCTTTGTACTCAACCTTATTGGAACCAATGGAATCAAAGTCACTCAGCAGTGCCACGAGTTCCTTCTTGTTGACCGATGCGGCGCAACCGGTCAAAACCACCAGTGCCATCACGCCCGCCAGCGCAACAGCCATGAGCTTTTTAAACATTTTCATAATCGTATCCTCCGCATAAAATACTGCGTTCTTTGATTGTAAGATCGTTTTATGGAACTGGTGCAGTCTTGTTTATTCCGCAAGCTTCATTTACTCAGCTGCCGGAACACGGATAATAGCGACAATATAAGTATCATCGCCAATCTTATCGATCTTCATGCTGATCGTACCCTCAGAGCCGAGCTCAACGTAATTGTCCTGCAGATCATACAGATCACCAATAAGCTCACTTGCAATTTGCGCATTCTGCATCTCTTTCAGGGTCTTGCTCTGATAAGTTTCAATCTTCACAGCGCTGATTCCGACGTATTCGTTTTCTTTAATATCCAACTTTTCTTTGATCTCCGGCATGCAAGGAGCAAAGTCTTCATACCACTCCGCATCCTTATGCGCCGCCTTATAGGTCTGAAGGACCTGCACGGCCTTCACTGCGTCGTCTTCAGCAGCCGACTTCAAAGTAACTTTGTAGCCCCAGATGGAAACAGGATTGTTGTCCGTAATATTTGCCATGATTTCCTTGGTGCTTACCGCATTGCTTGCGCAGCCGGTCAAAACCACCAGTGCCATCACGCCCGCCAGCGCAACAGCCATGAGCTTTTTAAACATTTTCATAATCGTATCCTCCAAAATAGTTTCACACTGCACCCATACGGACGGTAGACCTTCTACACGCCCGGTTTGTTAAGCTCATATTACCATTTTGTCACTATTTATTCAATACCCAATTTCTTTTTTGTTTTATTTGACAATTTCAGGTGGATTCTACTGGGCATTTTGCTGGAAGTCAAAGGAAAAATGGGCGGACAGAAAAAGCCCCTTGGCGGGGGTACAGCCAAGGGGCGAAGGCCTTTTGCAATGCCTTTTGCAATCACACATATTGCGTGGGCCTCCGGTCTTATCGAATGCCAAATTCTTTTATTAACTGATCGCGGTACACTTCATCTTCAGAAGCCCGCTTGACATCATCAATACGGCCTTGATCGAGGAGTTTCTTGACAAGGAGCGCCATTTGATTTTTGCCTTCAATTTCACCCTCGGCCTTACCTTTCGCAACGCCTTTTGCAATGCCTCTGCTTTCCACTTTATCAAGCACATCACACATATTGCGTGGGCCTCCTTTCCTGTCATCGGTGCTGGTATTATATGCGTCTTCAAATCGGTGGTCATTCGTCATGATGCTCAACAACTGAAGCGTCTCCTGCACATGCGTCAGATCCTGTGAACTTGGCACATAATCGCCATTCTCTCTTTTCTGCACAAAGTAGTCTGCAACCACCTTGAAATCGCTTTGGAACAGCTCTACCTGCTCACGGTTTAGATACGCGATCTGGAACAGGTTGATTTTATAATCGTTGACGTATGGCTCAAACTCGTTTGGAACGTTCAGCCGTTCTTTCAGAGAAAGTGGCCCGCTCCACGGTTTCTCATGACCAAAATAGAGCACCAGCGTCACGACTGGGTAGCGGCTTCCTGTATCATGATCTCCCAGAAGCTGCGCCCGATACTCTGCACCATCATAGCCTATCACTCGGAGCGGCATATCCGGGTCGGATGCAGTCTGGTTTTCAAAGCTGATACACGCCACCCGGATATTACCGTTCTTCCAGCGTTTGGCAACATCGCGTTCAATTTCATGGAGTCTGCCATCCGCTTTATAATAGGTGCGCGGAGCCTGATCTTCCAATTCATCTGCGCCTAAAACTTGCTTTCCGTTGAATAACAGCACGTTTACGATATCAGAGAATACATCATTGTAGGATTCCAGAATCTTTTCCGACGCGTCTTTTTCTGCCACAGACTCACCGCCTTCCTTTTTCTTATATTACCACAGCGCACAGATCGAATCAATCATATCCATGTAAACTTTTCAACACCTTTAAGCTGCACATTGCTGGCTGTCAGTGAGTCATAGAGATGTTCAGCATGGTATCACCTCGCAGATGTGAGTCACTTGCTATTGTTGTACGTTCTTTTCGCCCGCAAAACAAGACGCAAAAAGCCCTCCGGCTTCCTATCACAGAAACCGGGGCGGTCATATACTTTATTGGTACTTTCTCAAGCCCTCACGCAATACCTTGCGGGGGTCTTGATCGCCGTCTGGGCGGGTGCCAAAATTGCAGAGCGTTCGCAACAGTGATCTGCCGTTTCTTTAACACGCTGTATCACCAAAGAACGGCTTCACTGTACTAAGAGAAACGCCGTTACGCTTTGCTTTTTCCTGCTCATAGGTCACACGAGTAGCTTCTTCAATAAAAGCTTTAACTTCCGGTGTTGCTGTTGACCATGTGACGTTAAAGCGTCTGCAGATCCGATAGAATGTGCAATAAAATGCTTCTCGCTCCGCATCACGCTGAAAATATTCTTTTGCACTCATCAACCTCACCCCACTTCAAGTAAGTCACAAAGATGTTCATTGCTGCCTCACCAGAGAGTTCATAACGCGGTGCTCCGCCAAAACTCGGCAATGGACAAGCTCCATAGTCCCGGACATAATGCTCTGCCAGCTCCGGAACCTTTGCCTCGAACGTGACCGTCCCGCCGCATTCATGGTCAATCGACAGCTTGATTCCGTACGCAATCAACACCCGGCCAATGCCCTGATACTTTTTAGAATGCCCGACAATTGTCGGATTGCTTTCCGGCTGGCTCTCAATGTAGGTAATGTGAACCATCACGTCATTTTCCAATATTTCGTATGCAGCCAGCGCAACTAATTCGCCATCACTCGTCTTTAAGGCATACTTTTCAAAGGCATCATCCTGAATATAATCTGACAACCAGCTTGTTTGCCAGACGGGTTCTTTTTCAGTCTGTACCGCGTCAGACTTTTTCATGCGCACGATTTTCACACTGATATTCTGACTGCCGTCTGTTTTTATGATAAATGGTACAAACCTTGCCATATAGACCCCTTTTCAAGCTGAAGTGTCGTTCTCCTTATTATTATACTCATCCATTCGTAATTTTTCAAGCTACACAAAAAGCCCCTCGGCCTTCCATTACAGAAAGCGATGGGCTTGATTTGCTTTTGAACTGTTTTATCTCGTTGGAAAGATTTTATCTTCTCAGGTTTTTGATTGCAGTTCGGATAGCTGTCAAAATTGCTGATCCTTCAAAATCAATCCAGTTCTTCTCCATTGGTTTTAATCACATGCTGATACCAGTAAAATGATTTTTTACGGGAACGCTTCAATGTGCCATGGCCTTTGTCGTCCATATCCACATAGATCATACCATAGCGCTTTGCCATTTCGCCGGTGCCTGCCGAAACGATATCAATGCATCCCCAGGGCGTATAGCCCATTACCGGCACATGGTCCTTTTCAATGGCTTCCTTGATGGCACGGATATGGCCGCGCAGGTAGTCGATGCGGTAGTCGTCCTCAATGGTACCGTCCGCATTGACCGTATCCTTTGCACCCATGCCGTTCTCTACAATAAACAGCGGCTTCTGGTAACGGTCGTACAGCTCGTTCAGCACATAGCGCAAGCCGTCCGGGTCGATGGGCCAGCCCCATGCCGTGGTTTGCAGGTAGGGGTTGGGCGCGCCTTGCTGGCCGCCGGTGGTCGTGGTGTTGGCCGAGAAGCGGTCAAACACGGTGGTTCGGTAATAGGAAAAGGCCAGGAAATCCGAGGGATACGCTTTTAAAATTTCTGCATCCCCCTGCTCCATTTTTAACGTAAAGCCATATTCGTCAAAAATCGACTGTGCATAGTTGGGATACTCACCATGGAACAATACATCCGAAAACAGCAGTGCCTTGCGCCGGAACGCATAGGCTCCAAACACATCTTCCGGGTGGCAGGTGGCCGGATAAATGCCGGACAGCGCCAGCATCGCGCCCATCTGGAAATCCGGGTTGATGATCTTTGCCGCTTTGTTTGCCAATGCCGAAGCTACCATCAAATGATGCAGTGCCTGGAATTTCAGCCCTGCCTCTGCATCCGGCGTTTCGCCCTGATTATACGATTTTTTGCTTCCGGCCTCCGATGCTGCATCGTTGGAAAGGCCCAGTGTCCAGTAACCACCCAGCACGTTCACCTCGTTCACGGTGACCCAGTATTTGACCTTATTGCGGTAACGCTGGAACACTGTGCTGGCATAGCGCAGATAGAAATCGATCAGCTTCCGGTTTGCCCAGCCGCCATAGGCCGTGGCTAGGTGCACCGGCATATCAAAGTGCAGGATGGTGACCAGCGGCTCAATGCCATGAGTCAGCATTTCGTCAAACACTTTATCGTAGAATGCAAGGCCTGCCTCGTTGGGCTGTTGGTCGTCTCCGTTCGGGAAGATTCGTGTCCAGGAAATGGAGAGCCGCAGCACCTTGAAACCCATCTCTGCAAACAGAGCAATGTCTTCTTTGTAGTGGTGGTAGAAGTCGGTGGCCACATGGCTGGGATAGTAATAGTCATCCTTCAGGATGCCCTGTGCACCCGCCGGGATGCATTCGCCCAGCCCGATCGTTCCCTCACGTCCATCCGGGAAACGGTAGAAGATCCGGCGCGGCTGTTCCTTGTTGCCATCGGTAATAAGATCCGCGACTGCAAGGCCTTTTCCGTCCTCCGCGTAGCCACCCTCATACTGGTTGGCTGCTGTGGCACCGCCCCAGAGAAAATTCTGCGGAAATCCCATTTCGTTCTCCTTTGCTTACTGCTCTTTCTGTGCTTCTTTTTCCGCCATGCGGTTGGACATCAGCACGAACGGGATGTAGGTCAGGGTGCCCACGATCAGGATCACCAGCTGCACAATGGCACCATGCCAGCCATAGGAAATGGTAGCATTGATGAACAGCGGCAGACCGAACGGTGCGTCCACGATGCTGCAGGAGATGAAGCCGATCTTAATGGCAAACAGACCGATAGCAGCTGCAATGCCGGAGTTCAGGATAAAGGGAATGGCGAACACAGGGTTCAGTACCAGCGGCAGGCCAAAGACCATCGGCTCGCCAATGCCGCAGATGCCGGGCAGCAGCGAAAGCTTTGCAATGGCACGGTGATCTTCACGCTTGGAGAACATCAGGATGGCAAAGATCAGGCTCAGGGTCAGGCCAGCGCCGCCCACAACAACAAACACCGTCCAGAAGCCACGGGTCAACGGATAGGCAGGAGTCAGGCCAGCCTGCACGGCAGCAATGTTTTCGGCCAGACCGGCAGCGGAGATGGGACTGCGGATGGGCTCCACCACCAGACCGCCATGGATGCCCAGGAACCAGAACAGCTGGCAGACCACAGCCATGATGACCACGCCTGCGGTGCTCTGCACAGCAGCCGACAGCGGAGCCTGCACAACGGCGTAGATGAACTCGTTGATATAAGAGCCGGTGGCCAGCTGGAACAGGGTGCCAAAAACAGAGCTGAACACGATGATGACAAATACCGGAATCAGGATGTTAAAGGAGTTTGCAATGCCTGCCGGAACAGATGCCGGCATTTTGATCTTGATCTTTTCAATACTGGTGAGCCAATGGAACAGGTTGGTGATGAGCACAGCCACCAACATACCCACGAACAGGCCCTGTGCACCCAGAACGCCGCCGCTCAGGCCACTGGCCTTGCCGGTCGCTTCCTGAATGGTCACTGTGATGGTGTTGGGCACCATGGCGAAATAGCAGATCACCGCCAGCACACCCGTAATGAACGGAGGCATCTTTTTTGCCTTTGCCAGGTTCATGGCAATGAGCAGGATGATGGGGATGGTCATGCAGGAAACGGCTGCAAAGTTCATGGCGGTGAAGGCCGGAGCCAGGTTGCTGAGGGCCGGAACCCACTTTGCCAGGCCGGTGGTCTGGCTGGCGATCAGCGCATTCAGCAACGAACCAAAAGAACCTGCAATGATAAACGGAACATAATCGGTGAATGCATCCTTGATGCTGCGCAGATACACATTGCTGTCCACAAAGTCCGCAATGTCCATCAACGTGTTTTCAAACTTGCTTGTCTTTGCCATGATTTCCTCACTTTCCTGCATACAGATCTTCGGCCTGCTTCAGCACAGCTGCACCATCGCAGCGGCCATAAGAAGGGCCATCGATCACATCCACCACAGCCTGGTCGCCCACCAGCTTGGTCACCCGCCGCAGAATGTGGCGCACCTGCGGGCCCAGCAGCAGCACATCAAAATTGCCCAGTTCGTTCTGGATCTCGCCCTGCTCCACAGCCCAGATCTTGTAATCCTTGCCCTGTGCTTTTGCAGCATCCTGCATCTTTGCCACTACCAGGCTGGTGGACATTCCTGCATTGCAAGCCAACATGATCCTCATTGTTCATTTCCTCCTTTAAGTTCGTTTACGGTATCCTGTAATTCCTTCACCAATCGGTAAAGGTTTATAAATTCCTGTGCGTTGTCCTGCGCCATGGTCGCCATGGTCAGGTGATCCTGTGCGTGGACCAGAACAATGTTCAGCTCCACCGGGTTTCCGTTTGCCTCACCCTGAATCATATCCGACTGTGCCTGATGTGCCAGGTGGAACTCCTGCTGCGATTCCTTGAGCTGCTTTTGCGCTTCCTCAAAGTCGAACTCCCGTGCAGATTCCACCGCCATCAACGCCAGCGACTTTGCGTTGCCCGCATTCATGATCAGTTCAAAGGCTTTTGCGTATTTTGTCTCGTCCATATCATTCCGTCCTTTCGTTGTCCACAGCCTCAAGGCATTCTGCCAGAGTCTGGTAGCTTCGTTTTTGGATCAGCTGCCCAATACGCTGTTCATCCAGCAGCAGCCGTGCCGTTGTGGCGTAAAAATCCTGCAGCTTCTTGTTTTTCTGCCGCGATACCGACACCAGAAAAATCGCCTGCACCTCGTGCTGCTCGTCCCACTGGATGGGCGCTTTCAGGACTGCCACGCTTACAAAGGTATCCTCGGTCAGCACCTGACAGGGATGCGGCATTGCCACACGGTTTCCCATGCAGGTATGTGCCATCTTCTCCCGTTTGCACACCGCCTCGTAAAAGCCGGTTGGCAGCGGGTGGAGCTTTTCCACCTGGAAGACCAGCTTTTGCAGCGCTTCCTCTTTTGTTTGGGCTTCCAGCTCCGGGAAGAACAGCGGCTGGGGGTAATACTGCAGGATATCATGCGCTTCCTCCCGTAGAAAGCCCTTGATGGCACCGCTGCGCTTTTCGTCCAGGAGCTGCTTCACCTCACAGATGGGCACCGGCACAGGTTCCTGAATGGGCACCATCGTAAAAACGTAGTCGATCTTTGAAAAATCCTGCCTGCCAATGCTGCGCTGGTCACAGATGGCAATCTGATCGATGCGGTCGCCGAACTGTTTCTGCATCTTGTAAGCCATCAGCCGGGCCGTACCGGCGCCCGATGCGCAGACCAGCAGCACATTTTTCTTTTCAATGTGAGAGCGCTTGCGTTCCAGTGAAAGCTGGATGGTCAGCGCAAGATAGGCGACCTCGTTGGAATCCAGAATGCAGCGGTACCGCCGCTCCAGCACGGCGCTTGCCTGCACGGCAATGGTGTACGCCAGGCTATAACGCTGCCGGATCTCCTTCAGCAGCGGATTTTTGAGCCGCATTCCGTACTTGATGCGGATGATCAGCGGTACCAGATGGGTGCTGAGCGAAAGAATCAGCTCCAGATCATCCCGGAAGTCCATCTGGAAGATCTGGTAGATCTCTTCCAGCATTTCTGTCACAGCATCCTGCAC
>ENA-UAON01000843-UAON01000843.1-human-gut-metagenome-genome-assembly--contig:-NODE-843-length-10387-cov-4.884437_pt1 | contig 10387 bp, 5 predicted proteins | sample MGYA00243469_ERZ654557 | MGnify/ENA primary metagenome ERZ654557 (study PRJEB26926, sample SAMN06164571) | human gut metagenome | biome: ENVO:00009003; feature: ENVO:2100002; material: ENVO:00002003...
AAGTTGAGCTTCTGTGCAATTTCCGCAAGGGTATCGTTCTGCATACGAAGCAGAATGATTTTTCTGTCCGTGTCCGGCAAAGTCTGCATAAACTGTTTTATCTGTTCCTCATCAAGCAGCTGCTCCTCGAATGATTGCACAGCGGCGTAGCACATCGCATTGACAGGCAGTTCAGTATCATCTCCCTTCATCTGTTCCAAAGACAGCTCGCTTTCGGGACTGCGAGAGTGATACCATGAGCGTTCAAAATCCCGCTGTTTTGTGCTGCTGCCGTTGTAATCCTCATGCGCACGATGTTCCCAGAGCATATCGAATGTTTCCTGCCAATGCTGTTCCTCCACGATTTTCATCGTCATCTGTCCGAAAAAATCATAAAAGTTTTCATAGGGCATCCACGGCACTTCGTAATCTTTCCCCATAGAAAACAGTCGCTGAAAGCAGAATTCCGGCATTTTGTCGAGTTTCTCCCGGATATGTGCGGCCGTTATGTAGGCATACCGCCAAAGCGGGAAGTTGCCGGAGTACAGATAGAAAGAACCGGGGACAGGCATATAGCCGCCGTGCGGTGCAGGCACCTTGAAAAACTGCCAGCTGACCCACGCATAGCAGTCCCAGACCAATTCGAGGAACGTGTCGGAATTGACCATCCGCATCCATTTCTCATTATGGACAACCTCCCGCACTTTCCGAGGCATGGAAAGGAATGCCGGACGTTTCTCCACCAGCTCGCGGGGAAGCGCGTAGAACATAATCAGCCAGCGCAGATTGCTGGAAGACGGGATTTTGAAGAGTGACCCGCCCACGGGGATAAAGTCCTGACTTTCCGTCGTCAAGGTCATCACCTGCTTTCAAGTGTGGTTATGATTATTATAACACAGATTTTCGCATGGCGTGAAGTTGACGGAACGCAAACGACGAGAGGGGGAACGGTATACCTCTGCGGCGGTGATTGTCCGGCATGTGCCCTTTGCTGCTGAAAAACAATCTGCATCCATGCCGCAGACAGCATCAGCAGCACGTCCGGCTGGCGGCCGTCGCCTATCCCCTCCGCAGAGGTATAACACACTATACCTTGCAAGCAAGGTCGTGTGCCAAAGGCGGGCTGCGGCCCCCTTTGGAATCCCCCGGAGAGGTGCAGCCGTCGCAATCTGCTGCACCCCCATTTTTCCGCCAAAAATCCCCCATTTTCCCTACGCCGCATTGTGGAAATGATAGATATATGCTATAATGCTGTTAGTCTTCTGGATGGAGAACGGCTTTACCGAAATAGAAACGGCATGGATTGCCTTGAAGGAGCAACAACGATGGCTGACAGAAAGAACGATCAGGAGCGGGACGAGCTGTTCCGCCGAATCTACAAAATCGCTACCGATCTTGTCCACGCGGGGCATGTGGCGGAGTGGGATTTCAAGTCTTATGTGCTGGGGACGATGTTCTACCGCTACATTTCGGAGAACTTCGCGGCATATATTGACAAGGGTGAACACGAAGCTGGCAACCATGATTTTTCCTATGCCAAGCTGCCCGACGACGAGGCCGAGCCTGCCCGTGACGGTCTGGTGCAGGAAAAGGGCTTCTTCATCCTGCCCTCTGAATTGTTCTGCAACGTTCTCGCCTGCGCGGATAAGGACGAGAACCTGAACGAAACGCTGGAACGGGTATTCAACCACATCGAAAGCAGCGCTGCCAGCGGCGAGGCGGAAAGCGACTTCGCCGGTCTGTTTGATGATTTCGACGTGAACAGCAAGGCCATCGGCGAAACCGTCGCCAAGCGGAACAAGGTGCTGGTGGAGCTGCTGAACGGCGTGGCGCAGATGCCGCTGTTCTCCACCGATGGCATAAATCCTGATTTGTTCGGCGATGCCTATGAGTACCTAATGGGCATGTACGCCGCCAATGCGGGCAAGAAGGGTGGGCAGTATTTCACCCCTGCGGATGTTTCGGAGCTGCTGGCGCGCCTTGGCACCATCGGCAAAACGAGCATCAACAAGGTCTATGACCCTGCCTGCGGTTCTGGCTCGCTGCTGCTGAAAGTGGCGAAGGTGCTGGGCAGGGAGAACATCGACCACGGATTCTACGGGCAGGAAATCGACCTGACGACCTACAATCTCTGCCGCATCAATATGTTTTTGCACAACATTTCCCCTGACAAGTTCAGCATCGTGCGGGAGGATACGCTGCTCAGTCCGCAGCATTGGGACGACCAGCCGTTTGAGCTGATTGTCTCCAATCCGCCCTTCTCCGTGCCGTGGGAGGGCGACAAGAACCCGCTGCTCATCAACGACCCGCGCTTTGCCCCTGCCGGTGTGCTGGCTCCGGCTTCCAAGGGGGATATGGCGTTCATTATGCACAGCCTTTCGTGGCTGGCGAACAACGGCGCGGCGGCTATCGTCTGCTTCCCCGGCATTATGTACCGCGGCGGCGCAGAGCAGAAAATCCGCAAATATCTGGTGGACAACAACTTCGTGGACGCCATCATTCAGCTGCCCTCGAACCTGTTCCTGAATGTGACGATTTCCGTGGACATTATGCTGCTGAAAAAGAGCAAGCCGGACAACGCGGTTCTGTTCGTGGATGCGTCGAAGGAGTTTGTGAAGGTCACGAAGAACAACCGCCTTTCCGATGAAAATATTCAGCGCATTGTGTCGGCGGTGGCGGAACGCAAGGACGAACCGCACTTTGCCCGCCTTGTGCCGAACGCGGAAGTCGGCAACGCGCAGAACAACTACAATCTATCTGTTTCCACCTATGTGGAGCAGGAGGACACGCGGGAGCAGATTGACATTGTGCAGCTGAACGCGGAGATTGCCGAGATTGTGGCACGGGAGCAGAAGTTGCGGGAGGAAATTGATAGGATCATTGGGGAGATTGAAAAATAAAAAATGTTGTTAAGAGTCAAGAAAGGAGCTATATATGATAGATTGGATTGTATCTCTGGCATCTCTGCTGGTGTCCATTGTAGCAATCGTTATTTCAATTCAGCAAACCAGATTGAGTAACAAGCAGCAATTATTTGAAAAACGTGCAGACAAGTATATCGAGATTTGCGAGCTGATAAACAATTGTAAAAATACGATGGCATGTTTGAATCAAAAAATGATTTTAAGAACATCTACTTTAGTAATCAGCTATTTACTTAGTCCCCTACGAGTTGAAAGTGAAGATAAACAATTATCTGTTATTACTGCAAATCGACATCTCAAAAAAAGCGCAGTAGAAATATCGTTGCTCTGGAAAGATAAAAATTTCAAGCTCGTAGAAGATTTCTTTAATCTCTATGCAGAATTACTGATGAAGATTTGGAACTATAATTTCTGTTATGATTTAATTAAAGAAGAATTTTCCGAATGCCTTTCGGAAGAAATAGAAGCGCGATTAAATCATGAAGCTGAAGAATTGCAGTTATCCCAACAATGTGATGCACTTTTGAAAGTGGCAAAGCAAATAGAACAAGATGATATTTTGCTAAGCCTTAAAAAAAGTATACGGCTATAAAGGGAGTGAAAGCATGAATAAACTATCAGCATTGATAACAGAATTATGCCCAAATGGCGTAGAATATGTTCCTTTGTGGTCAGTAACAATATGGGATAAGCGTTTCAACTCCGTTGACAGAATAAAACAACCCACTGCCATCACTTATCCATATTTGCTTGCCGCAGATTTATTTGCAATGCAACAAGAAAATGGTGATGTTTTTCTGTTATCCACAGGAGAGCAGACCGGCTGGACAACTGAAGAAATAGCAGGAAAATATCTTTGTACGGGAGAAGTTGTCACGATGCCTTGGGGCAAAACTCGGCCAGTAGCAGACTGTGCAAAATACTATCGTGGAAAATTTGTTACAGCAGACAATCGAATCATGACATCAAATAATACAAGCGTTCTTGATAACAAGTACTTATATTATTGGTTTATAAGTGTTGGTAAAGTCGTTGATACTTTTTATCGTGGTTCGGGAATACAGCATCCAGATATGGCAAAGGTTTTAGATTTACAAATCCCCCTCCCTCCCCTTGAAGTCCAGCGTGAAATCGTCCGTATACTGGATACATTCACAGAGCTTACAGCAGAGCTTACAGCAGAGCTTACAGCAGAGCTTACAGCAAGGAAGCAACAGTATGCGTATTACCGGAATAAGCTGTTAACGTTCAATATTCCCGGCGGTACAAGTAGAACTACATGGAGAAAATTTGGTGAAACCTGTTTTCTTCAAGCTGGCAAGGCAATTAATGCCGAGAATATTTCTAAGGAAAAAACGCCTGAATACTGCATTCCGTGTTACGGAGGAAACGGACTGCGCGGGTATGTACGCGAAGCAAATCAGCAAGGAGACAAACCACTCATTGGGCGGCAGGGCGCTTTGTGTGGGAATGTCTGCTTTGCAAAGGGTGATTATTATGCTACGGAACACGCAGTTGTTGTAACTGACCAAGGGTTCTATAATAGCCGTTTCTTATATCACTTGCTTGTAAACAAAAATCTGAATCAATACAAAACATCAGGAGCACAGCCCGGTCTGTCTGTGGCAAAACTGGAAACCATCTTGCTCCCTGTTCCAGAAATAGAAATTCAAAAGCGGATTGCGGATGTTTTGGACAACTTCGACGCCATCTGCTCCGACCTAAACATCGGCTTACCCGCCGAAATCGAAGCCCGAAAGAAACAATACGAGTTCTACCGCGACCAACTCTTGACGTTTGCCGCACAGGATGAAATTGTCTTGACAGACAGACAGACAGACAGACAGACAGACAGACAGACAGACAGACAGACAGACGAGTATAACGCGCTGATTCGCCTGTGTCAATATGTTTTCGGGTATTTTGTTCTGAATCTTGGAAAAGTAGCAACAATAAAAACTGGAGCTAAACCTGCGGAAATAGTTGAAGAAAAAAACGCGTTTGAATATATCAATGCAGGCACAACAAATTCGGGGTATGTGCAATCGTACAACAATAAAGGTGATGCTGTAACAACACCTTCTCGTGGTCAAGGTGGCATCGGATTTGTTGGGTATCAGAAAAGTCCGTTTTGGCTGGGGCCGCTGTGCTATTGCATTAAGAGCAAGAACGATGATATTATAATGAACAAGTATTTATATTATTATCTTTCTTGCTTTAATGAAAAAATACTTTCCTGTAAAAACGAAGGCGGCACGCCATCGGTCAATGCGTCTGATTTAGCTAATGTAATTGTTATATTCCCTAATATAAAGGAACAAAAACAAATCGTTAGCGTTCTTGACCACTTCTCCACCCTCTGCACCGACCTCACCTCCGGTCTCCCCGCCGAAATTGAAGCAAGACAGAAGCAATACGAATATTACAGGGACAAGCTGCTATCGTTCACCCCGGCAGATTGACCCGGAAGGAGGTAGCCCGTGAGCTACTTTAATATCGTTTCTCAGAGCGACGAAAGTACCGTTGTCGCCGAATATACGCCGCAATCCCAGCGCTCGGAGGCTTACCAGAGCGAAGCTGACTTGGAAAACGAGTTCATCCGCCTGCTTTGCGAGCTTGGCTATGAGCGCCTTGCCATCCACAAAGAAGCCGACCTCATTGCCAATCTGCGCACGCAGCTTGAAAAGCTGAATGATTACCGCTTCACTGACGGCGAATGGCAGCGCTTCTGGAACGAGGTGCTGGCGAATAGCAATTCCGGCATTCTCGAAAAGACCCGCCTGATTCAAGAGGACTATGTGCAGGTGCTTCGCCGGGACAGCGGGGAGAGCAAAAACATTCAGCTCATCGACAAAAAGTGCATTCACCACAACAGCTTGCAGGTCATCCATCAATACGCCATCTCCGCCAAGGAGGGCGCTGCGCATGATAATCGCTATGATGTGACGGTGCTGGTCAACGGTCTGCCGCTGGTTCACATTGAGCTGAAACGCCGCGGTGTGCCCATTCGGGAGGCGTTCAACCAGATTGACCGCTATCAGCGGGATAGCTTCTGGGCATCCAGCGGGCTGTATGAGTTCGTGCAGATTTTCGTCATCTCCAATGGCACGAACACGAAATATTACTCCAACACCACCCGCTTCAACCACATTAAGGACGCGAAGGCGCAGAAAGTCAAGCAGTCAAAAACCAGCAACAGCTTTGAGTTTACGTCCTTCTGGGCGGATGCGAATAACCGCGTTCTCCCCGACCTTGTGGACTTTACCAAGACCTTTTTCTGCAAGCACACCATTCTGAACATCCTCACCCGTTACTGCGTGTTCACAGCAGAAAACATGCTGCTGGTCATGCGCCCCTACCAGATTGTCGCCACCGAGCGCATTTTGAACCGCATCGAAATCGCTAACAACTACAAGAAGTACGGCACCATCGCGGGCGGCGGATATATCTGGCACACCACCGGCAGCGGCAAGACGCTGACATCCTTCAAAACGGCGCAGTTGGCCTCCAAGCTGGACTACATCGACAAGGTGCTGTTCGTCGTTGACCGCAAGGATTTGGACTACCAGACGATGAAGGAGTACGACCGCTTTGAGAAGGGCGCGGCGAACAGCAACACCTCCACGGCAGTCTTGAAGCGTCAGCTTGAGGACGACAACGCAAAAATCATCATCACCACCATTCAGAAGCTCGCCACGTTCATCAAGAAGAATACCGGACATGCAGTGTTTGACAAGCGGTTCGTCATTATCTTCGACGAGTGCCATCGCAGTCAATTCGGCGACATGCACCAAGCCATCACCAAGTACTTCAAGCGGTATCATCTGTTCGGCTTTACCGGCACGCCCATCTTCGCGGTCAATGCCGGCGTGAGCAAGAATCCCACGCTTCGCACAACAGCACAGGCGTTCGGCGACCAGCTTCACGCCTACACCATCGTTGACGCTATCCGTGACAAGAATGTTCTGCCCTTCCGCGCAGAATATCACAAAACGATGGATATCGAGTCGGACATTGATGACAAGGAAGTTTGGGACATCGACCGCGAAAAGGCACTCCTTGCGCCGGAACGCATTCGCCTGATTACGGAATATATTCTGACGCACTTTGACCAGAAAACGTATCGCGGCGACAAAACCTACACGTTTAACGTCCTGCAAAATATCGCTGAAGTCGCTTCCGCGGGCGCTCGGCAGCAAATCGAGGAAATCAAGCAAAAGCAGCGTGTGAGCGGATTCAACTCCATTTTCGCCGTGTCCAGCGTGGACGCTGCCAAGCTGTATTACGCCGAGTTTCAGCGCCAAATGGCAGCGAATCCACAGCAGCGGCTCAAAGTAGCCGTCATTTACAGCTATGGCGCAAACGAGGAAGAAACAGACGGCATTCTTGACGAGGAGAATCCGGAGGATACCTCTGCGCTGGATCAAAGTTCCCGTAACTTTCTGGATGCTGCCATCCGCGACTATAACGAGATGTTCCACACCAATTATTCCACGGACGGCGATAAGTTCCAGAATTACTACAAGGATGTTTCCCTGCGGATGAAGAATCGGGAGCTTGACCTGCTGATTGTGGTCAACATGTTCCTGACCGGCTTTGATGCGACGACGCTGAATACCCTGTGGGTGGACAAGAATCTGAAAATGCACGGGCTGATTCAGGCTTATTCCCGCACAAACCGCATTCTCAATTCCATCAAGGTATGCGGCAATATCGTATGCTTCCGCAATCTGCAAAAGCGCACCGACGATGCTCTTTCCCTTTTCGGCGATAAGAAAGCGGGCGGCATTGCCCTGCTGCGCGGCTATAAGGATTACTATTTCGGCTATACAGACACCGAAGGAATGTACCATCCGGGCTATCGGGACATGATTGAGGAGCTGACGACCGAATTTCCTCTATCCGAGGAGCATATTACCGGCGAACAGCATCAGAAGGACTTTATCGTGCTGTTTGGCGCAGTCCTGCGGATGCGAAATCTTCTATCTTCTTTTGATGACTTTGCTGGGAATGAAATTTTGAGCAAACGTGATTTCCAAGATTATCTCGGTCGCTACCAAGACCTGCAGGATGAATGGAAAAATCGCAAGCCCACCGGCGAAAAAGAGGACATCACCGACGACATTGTTTTTGAAATTGAACTCATCAAGCAGATTGAAATCAATATTGACTACATTCTCATTCTCGTCCAAAAGTATCACGATTCCCACTGCAATGATAAAGAAGTGCTCATTACGATTCAGAAAGCCGTGGATGCCAGCCCAGAACTGCGCAGCAAGAAGGCGCTGATTGAAACCTTCATCGCAGGCATCAACGATACATCGGACGTGCTGCTTGAATGGCGCACCTTGGTGGCCGAGGAAAAAGAGAAACAGCTTGCCGCCCTCATCAAGGAAGAAAACCTGAAAGATGCGGAAACCCGCCACTTTATCGCCCATGCCTTCCGTGACGGCGTTATCAAAACGACCGGCACGGACATCGACAATCTGATGCCGCCGATTTCTCGTTTCGGCGGCGGAAACCGTGCCGCGAAAAAGCAGACGATTATTGAAAAGCTGAAAGTGTTCTTCGATCGGTTCTTCGGCATCTGATACAGAAAAGGGAGTGAACGCCTGCTTGCAGACTTCCACTCCCTTTTTCATTGCCTTCGGAATACATCACTGTTCACTTTATCATCCCGAAGAACCTCAGCGCCTCCACAATCGCCTTTGCCTTTTCTTCCGGACACCCCGGCTGTTTTGCATCCTCTGTCTTTGCCTTATTGTAGCATTCCCGCTCAATGATGCCATACTTGCGCTTGACCTGCGCGATGTTCAGCGTGGACACTTTACACCCGAAGTGTTCCTGCACATACGCCTTAATTTCCTCATAAGTAGCGCTGCTCTCTGCTTCTACCTTCGTCACGTCCAGCTCGCTCATGTCCACATGAATGTCGATATGTTTTGCCTCTTTTAGTTTAGACAATACCATCACATTCTCCACCCCGCTCGTCCAGCAGAACATATCGACGCTCTGCACCTTCTGCACCTTGTACCCCTTCTCCACAAACAGCGCCGCGTCGCGTGCCTGCGTGGCGACGTTGCAGCTCACATAGACCACGCGCTTCGGGGCGGCTTGCGCAATCGCGTCAATGACGGCGGGTTCAACGCCTTTGCGCGGCGGGTCGATCACAATCACGTCCGGTCGCAAGCCCTCCGCCACCAGCTTCGGCAGCAGCGCCTCCGCCGCGCCGCAGCGGAAATTCACGTTTCCGATGCCGTTGCGAACGGCGTTCTCCTTCGCGTTTTCAATCGCCTGCGGAACAATCTCGATGCCCAGCGCCTCCCGGCAATGGCGCGCCATCATCAGCGTAATCGTGCCCGCGCCGCAATACACGTCGCATAGGCGCTCGTCGCCCGTCAGCTCGGCAAAATCCAGCGCCGTCTGGTACAGCACTTCCGTCTGCGCCGGATTAACTTGAAAGAACGCCGCCGGGCTGATTTCAAAGCGCAATCCGCACAGTTCGTCCGTCAGCGTGTCACAGCCGTAGAGGGTGCGGAAGTGCCGACCCATGATGACATTCGTGCGCTCGCGGTTTTCATTCAGAATGACGCTGACCGCGCCCGCCGCCTTCAGCGACGCAACCAGCTCCCCCTCGTGCGGAATTTCACTGCCGTTGATGGCCAGCACCGCCATCGCCTCGCCCTTTCGGTTGACGCGGACGACAATGTGCCGCACCAGCCCCGTGTGCGTCTCCTCAACGTACGGTTCGACGTGAAAACGCTTCATCCACCCCAGTACGCGGCGGCAGATTTCGTCCGCCGGCGGCATGGCGTTCGGGCATTGCGCAATCGGAATAATATCGTGGCTGCGCGGCGCGAAAAAGCCCGCCACGGGTTCCTCCACCGTTCCGCCGACAGGCAGCGCCGTCTTATTGCGGTAGTGCGATGGGTCTGCCATGCCCAGCACCGGGGGCACGTCGATGTCGATATGCCCGATGCGGCGGAAGCAGTCCTGCACCTGCTGGCGTTTCGCTTCCAGCGTCGTTTCGTAGGTCATATGACGCCCCGTGCAGCCGCCGCAGCGGGGGTATGCCGCGCAATCCGGCGCTTTGCGGGCAGGTGACGCCGTCAGCGGCTTTCCCTCCATACGCCCGAACGCGAATCGGGACTGCACCTTGACGATGCGCACCCTCGCCGTCTCGCCGGGCAGCATCCCCGGCACAAAAACGGCCATGCCGTCGGCGCGGCACACGCCTTCCAAGTCCGCCCCAAGGCCATCCGCCGTCAAGGTCAGCAAATCGTTCTTCTTCATCCGCTTCGTCCCCTTCCTGTGTTGGCTTCCATTATAGCAGGGTCGCCTGATTTTGACAAGAAGGCGCAGGGATTTCGCGCCTGCGGGCGCGACAAGGGGGCTTTCCGATCGCCCCCTTGACCCCTTCGGGTTCGCCACTCAAGTTACTTTTGGGTGTGCGTTTCTTGATTTTTCCGTTCCCCGGATAAACA
>ENA-UAON01000846-UAON01000846.1-human-gut-metagenome-genome-assembly--contig:-NODE-846-length-10373-cov-4.118628_pt1 | contig 10373 bp, 7 predicted proteins | sample MGYA00243469_ERZ654557 | MGnify/ENA primary metagenome ERZ654557 (study PRJEB26926, sample SAMN06164571) | human gut metagenome | biome: ENVO:00009003; feature: ENVO:2100002; material: ENVO:00002003...
GTCATAAGATGTATCCATCAGATCCCAGATTCTTTTGATTTCTGTTGATACATTATCTACGAATTCCTTTGGTGTGATTCCAGCCTCCTCGGCTTTGAGCTCGATCTTCTGTCCGTGCTCATCTGTTCCTGTCTGGAAGAATACATCATATCCCTGGCTTCTCTTGTAACGTGCGATTGCATCTGCAAGCACGACCTCGTATGTGTTTCCGATATGCGGTTTACCTGATGTATAGGCGATCGCTGTTGTTATATAATATTTTGGTTTTTCTGACATTTGTCTGCCTCCTTTTCCCACAATGTGGGATTCTTTTCTCAAATTCCAGTGACTACTATTACGACTTTCTGCTGGATCTTTCGCGAAAAAAGAATGTGCCAAGGCACATTCTTGCACTTGCGGCGGTCGCTTGCGACACCTACTTTGTACGCCGCAGCGCATATCCCTAGCGGAGCATTTTTAATATGTTAGGAAAGAACCTAATATATTAAAAAACGCCCTCCCAGGGACTTGCATCCCTGAGAAGACGAATCCTACTTTCGTGTTACCACTTCTCTTCGTTCCTTCCTCGCGGAAAGAAACCTCTATGAGTATCTGCACTTTCATTAGTAAAAACTGCTTTGTTAATTAAAACCTCTTTGAATACTACGGCGTTTCTCACTGTTGATACTCTTCGCTATAAAGGGCGAATCCCTTCACAGACTAACCCGGATCTTTTTATTCGAGATTGCTGCTTAAACAACTCACTTGATCACTCTGTTCAGGCTCATCTGCACTGCTCAGAAGACATCTTCATCTGCTGTCTCTTTTCTTGTGTTTTCTATTCTTACCAGAACTTTGTATTCGTTGTAATATAATCCACTTTCTGTGCAATATAATCTGCGACTCTTTCTGTATCGTCCACAGTCCAAAGTCCTACATTCACTCCACCATCTTTGAATGCCTTGATGTCTGAGAGTGAAATCTTATCACAATTTGCATCCAATTCAATCTTACGTTTCTTGTAATAATTGATCATTCCCTGATCTGGATTATTTGTTACATGCTGTAATTTTACATTTGTGGATGTTGTTGCGTTATCGTCTAAGACTTTTCTCATCTGTACCATTGTTTCAAAGTCATAGGCAATAAACATGTATTCTTTATTCCCCATGATCTGATTTGTTAATGCATACAGATCTTCCATGTTGTTCTTTGTCACTGCCTGCATTCGAGAGTCATTGGTTGTTTCATTTCCGTATTCTACGAATTCCATCTTGATCTCGATAACTGGTACCATGTTGTACTTCTTGCATGTTGTTAAATAATCTTCTAAAGTTGCAACGGTTGTTGCTGATTTTACATTCTTATATTTTGAAATGTTATTTCCAGATTTGATCGTCAGTTTCTGGATCTCTGATAATGTCATATCTTCTGGTTTCTTATCAACTCCGCATAATCTCTTGAATGTCAGGTCGTGCTGCAGAATGAATTTCTTGTCTTTTGTCATACGGACATCTGTTTCTGCTCCCCAGAATCCTGCTCCACCTGCTAATTCATAGGCTTTGATCGTATTCTCTGGTGCTTCGGCACTTAATCCGCGGTGTGCGATAAACTTGGCACTGTTTTTTGTGATCGGTGTTACAACAGTTACTTTGTAACTGTTTTTCTTCTTTGATCCATCGGCTGCTGTTGCTGTAATCGTTGCTGTTCCGACTTTCTTTCCTGTTACAACTCCACTTGTGCTGACTGTTGCCACGCTTGTGTTGGAAGATTTGTATGTTACCTTTTTATTTGCTGCGTAAGTTGGTGTTACGATTGCTGGATTGCTGACCTTTTTCCCTTTCTGTACGGCTATGCTTGCTTTTGCAAATGTGATCGCTGTCACTTTCTGTTTCTTTACTGTGACTTTGCATGTTACTTTCTTTGATTTTTGTGATTTCACGTAACATGTGATCGTTGCTTTTCCTGCTTTGACAGGTGTGACAACTCCTTTTGTACTGACTTTGGCAATCTTCTTATTACTTGTTTTCCATCCAAGCTTCGCTTTGGATGCTTTGGCTGGTGTGATCTTCACTGCAAATCTCTGTGCATTACCAACATACATTGTCTTTCTATATGCTGACCATTTGATCTTTGATACTTTCGTTGCTGCGGATACTGGAATCAGGCTTGTCATAAGAAATACACCTAAGATAGTGATCACTGTGAATTTCTTTAATCCTGCCTGCATCATTTTCTTTACGTTTTTCATAGTTCCTCCCACTCTTTTAACATTTTTGTAACATTTGTCTAAGGGCTATTCTATCATGTTTTTTGTATTTTTACCAGTATCTCTTCCAATTTTAACATTGATTTAACAGCTTTTTTCTGTATTTTTCAAGGTACACTCCATATATTCCCAGTCCGATCCATGCCCCCAAACTAATGCATGCCCCTATTTTTAATCCTGGTGTTTCATAATCTAATTTGACACTTTGTGTTCCTTTTTTCATTATGATCCCCATAAACATCCCGTTTGCCTTATAAATCTTTGTGCGATTTCCATTGACTGTTGCTTTCCATCCTTTGGAGTATGGAATCGTTACACACAGAATCTGGTCTTTTTTCGCATGATAGACTCCCCTGAAATGATTTCCTTCGTATTGGATCTGTTTCATTGAGTTCTCCTTGCGTTCCTTTAATCTGACAAGAACATCTTTTTTAGGAACTGTGATCAAACTGATATCATCAAATTCATATTCACCTGGAGACAAGAAATTTAATCTTACTTTTTCTTTTGCCTTGCTTGTCTGATGATTGATCTTTACAATGTAATCTTTTCTTCCAAAATAGTATGGATTGAAGGTGCTTTGAATATGAATTTTCTGTTGTACATCGTTTTGTGTCACAAGGATTCCTTTTGTTCCCTTTCTTCCAGTCAATATGAAGTTATCGTCTCCATTTTTCTTTCCATGGTAAACGAGATTTTTAAAATAGAGATAAGTTTCCTTGTCTTTCTCTACTGGCACCGTAATATCCGCATATTTCTTCCCTTTTGGAGATGAGATCCTTGTCTCTGGCAATGAGATCGTCTGTATATCAGGATCGTTTCTTTGTTCGTTGTGTTGAATCTCTTTGTCTGCCGGATGCTGATTCAATATGATCTGTGCAAGCATTGTCTGTTCCTTGCCGATTCCATTTAACTGCTCGTATTGCTGCTCTGTCATATAAGAATCATATGCATATGCAAATGGCAGTGCATATTTATTCTTATATAATGTGATATTTCCTTTTTTACTTTGTTTCTCAACTCCGTATGGTACATCCCCCTTGGAACTTACATCTTTTGCAACCTGACTGTTATGTGCTACTGTTATGTATTTTACGCCAGCTAATGACAGGAGTCCCAGTCTTTGATCGACTCCTTTATATTTATCTGCATACTGCATTCCCAACGTATCATATCCTTTGATCGTATCTGTCACACATTTTGCTGTGATACTGTAATATCCGCTGATCGTATTCAAATGGTTGATCAGTCCATAATTTTTATATCGATATCCCTCTGCATGTACTCGATAAACAGATGGATCATTTACCTTACTCAGCATACGGATATTATCTTCCTTCAATGTTCGATATGCTTGTCCCTGATCCATAAATTCCTGTGTATAAGCATATTCTTTTGGATCGAATCTGTAATATCCATGCACTCCCACTGATATCAGGAGCAAGATTGCCATGCTCACTCGCACAATTCTCTTCTGTGTATCATAGCCAAGTCTTTGAAAGATCAACAATAGAATATAAAATACTGCAATTAATCCACAGGCTGCCATGATCCCTTTATTCTTCAGGATTTCTTCTCCTGATGCATTTACGATGATACAAAATACAGTATATATAATGATTCCTGCTCCGATCCCGATCTGCTGTCGTTTTGACATCACAAACAGACGTGGATACATTTCTGCTGTCAACAATGCCACAATAAAGCTCAGTGCAAATGCCCACCGGTTGTTTGCATAGGAAAACCCATTAAATGCATATCCAAAGATTGGGAGAATCAAAGCAATGATACTTGCTATAAATGCCGCTCTGTATTTTTTATGTTTCATTCGCTGTGAAAACAATGTAAATAATACAACGATCCCAACGATCGGCAGATATCCTGCGTTCGTATTGCTGCCCATATTTCCGTATCCAATAAAGTTTTCAATAAACAGCAGATAATATTTCCCTGGGTATACGATCAATGATTTCCAGTCAACTCCATTGCCGTAACGGCCATTTCCTAGGAATCCTATGACGGATGGCAGTAAGATCACTGCTGCCATTGCAATTCCAAGTGTATAATACATTCCAAACTTCAAGATTGTCAGGCAAAAGTTTTTCATCTTGTTTTCTTCGGTGTATTTATAAAAACGGATCCACGCATAGATTACCGCAAATATCGTCAGCATATATAAAAAATAATAATTGCTCATTGCTGATACGCAGACTGCGAAAATAAATACATACGGTCTTTCTCTCTGATAGATCTTCTCAATCCCAAGACATAACAGCGGAAAATAGATCATCGGATTGATGAAGAATGGATGGCGCAGTCCTAGTCGAAAGCAAAATCCGCTGAATACATAGACCAGTGCCCCGATCACTGTTCCATAACTTCGTTTTTTCATTTTTCTTGCATACATGATAAACGTGATCCCTGCCAGATACATTCGTAACACGATCATGAAATCATACATAGTTTCTGTATTCTTTGGCGAAACAAATCCGTAGAGGAGGTTTAACGGATCACCGATCGCATAGTAATTCAATGTTGAGAGGATATCTGCACCATACCCAAGACTCATATCCCACATCACAAGTTTTGGGTGTCCCGCCAGAAGATTACGGAAAAATTCTCTTAGTGCTTCCCCATAATATGCTAATGCTGAAAAATGCTGGCTTAATCCGTCTTCTACTCCTGCTCCCCATACAAAGCTTTTTCCTTCGGTAAAAAATGGCAGAAATGCCACGATACACATCAGTAAAAACATCAGTGTATAGACTCCATAGCAATACTTTCTTTGTTCTTTTATCATTATACTTTTCCTTTATCCTTTACCCTTTTTTGTTCATTATCACGCTTAGTATACCACATTTTGGATTGAAAATTCCTGAAAAATGTCTTAAGATATTGGATGTATGTACATTTTAGAATATTTTATATCTATCGGAGGTAATATGATATGTTAAATTTGATAAAGAAATTATATAATGATTCGCGAATTCGTTATTTGTTTTTTGGTGGATTGACAACCCTCGTTAATCTTGGAATGTTTGCTTTATTAAAAGGACCATGTGGAATTGATTATAAGATCAGCAACTTTTTCTCTGTTGCGATCGCGATCTGTTTTGCATTTGTTGTAAATAAGCTATATGTATTTCAGTCTAAATCTGAATCCTTCACAGATACAATTCATGAATTCATCAAGTTTGTTCTCGGTCGTCTTGTAACCATGGCTGTTGAAGTGGGCGGAGTTCCTTTCTGTGTTGAGATTCTCCATCAGCCACAGATGATCGCCAAGTTAGAAACACAAGTTATTGTTACGATCGTCAATTATTTTATCAGTAAATTTCTTGTTTTTAAATCTCAAAAAAAATGATTCCTTGTATCATATAAAATCCCTGAGATCAGATATTCATCTCATCCGATCTCAGGGATTTGTATTGTTATTCTTTGGATTTGATCACTTCTGAGATAATGTATCTCGGACGCATCTTCACTTCATCGTAAATCTTCGCGATATAATATCCGATCACACCTAAGCTGAACATCAAAATGCTTCCAACCAACAGTAACAACAAGATCACTGTTGTAAATCCTGCAACTGCATGTCCAGAAAAATACATATAAAGCGATTGTATTCCAAGTAGTACTGCAAATACGAAGAATACAACGCCAAAAAATGTGACGATCTGCATTGGTGCGGCGCTAAATGATGTGATATTATTCACTGCATATCGTACTAATGATTTGAATGACCATTTGGATTCTCCTGCTTCTCGTTCCTGCACATCAAATTCTACATATGTTGTCTTGAATCCTACCCAGGATGACAATGCACGGAAAAATACATTTCGTTCTGGAAGTTTCAGAAATTCTTCTGCTGCTTGTCGATCCATCAACTTGAAATCAGATGCTCTGGACATATCGATTCCTGTCGCATCACTGATAATACTGTAAAATGTTTTTGCAAACATCTTGTGAATGAAACTTTCTCTTCCTCTGGATGCTTTCACTCCCTCGATCACCTGATATCCGTCTTCCCATAAACGATACATCTTTATAAGTGTTTCTGGCGGATGCTGAAGATCACAGTCCATTACTGCAATACAGTCTCCTTCTGCCTGTGTGATCCCTGCAAAAACGGCTCCTTCTTTTCCAAAATTTCTGGAAAAGCAGACTCCTTTGATATGTGCTCTTTCTTCCTTGAGTTCTAAGATCTTCTCCCATGTATGATCTTTAGATCCGTCATTTACGAATACTAATTCATATGGGATCTGTTCTTTCTCAAGCAGGTCTCCTACCACCTGTGCTGTTTTCTTGATCATCTGTTCTTCGTTATAAGCTGGAAGAACAACCGATAACATCTTATCCATTGTAAATATCTCTCCTTATATTTTATTCTACCGTGATCTTTGCACTGACGTTCTTCTCAATCGACATATTCTTGATCTTTGTCAGCTGAACCTGTACCGTATGCGTTCCTGGTTCGTACAGCTGCATGTCAATCTTTGGATTTAAATCCTTCACTACAACTTTATCTACTACAGAGCGCAATCCGCTAATCTTCACCTTTAACTCTGAGTCATCAAATTTGACATCATAATTCTTCGTATTATTGATCAATGCGATCTGTTCTGTCGGAATCGTCAATGTACGTTTCGTCTTCTTCTCGATGTTCGCACGGATCACGATATTCTTGATCTTATCTACAGATTTTACAAATGTAATACCATCTGGCAGTTTAATATCGGACGCTTTGATCGTTTTTTCAATACTCTTTGTACTATCACTGATATCTAAATTCGCCAGTTTGATACTGCTGATCTTCTCCAGATCATCTTCAGCTCCAGTAATTTCTATATGTTTTGGTTCATAATCAATGCTTCCAAGTACATATCCCTTGCCCGGCGTTCCTTTTGTTTCCACTGTAAATGGTATTGTCTTCGTTCTTGATAATCCAATCTTTACTTTAATCTTGGTCGTATCAAGTTTGATGCGGTCCTGACTTACTTCATCTCCGTCTTCATCATAACACTTGACATTCTGAGCCATTGTCACATCTTTCTTCAATCCGGATACATCTACTTTCGCTACGATCTGTTTGATCCTGCTTACCACACTCTTTGGCCCAGATACAGAGATCAGATTCGGCGTTGCTGTCTGCGTGCTTACCGTATATCCACTCGCTGGTGTTCCTTTCACCACAACATTGACTGGTATCTGGTCACTCTTCACATCTTCCAATACGACTTTGACTGTTGCACCACCTGTATCAATATCTAACTGACTCTTGTATCGTAAAGCCTCAACTTCGATCTGGATTGCATGAACATCTGACATAGAAGATACATCTGCCGTTGCACGGAAATCTGACTTTGTCAAACGATCTACAACATCTTTCTTTCCCTTCACAGTAAAGCTTACGGTATCTCCAGATTCAATCTTATAAGTCTGATTAAGATCGTCTAAAACCTGTTCATTCAGCATATCAACCGGTACATCGCTGAAAGTCTTCTTGATGACCGGGTTATCGGTGTTGATAACAAACATCCAAAGTAGAAAGGCAAAAACAACAGAAATTATTTTTAAAAGCAGATCACTTTCCATTCTTTTTTTCATTTCGATTCCGCCCCTTCCATAGTTTGAATTTCTTATTCTGTCCTTTTTCTTCTCTCAGGACAGCCAGTTCATCTCTCAATCTCTGTGGATCCAGATGTCTGATGATCTTTCCATCCCTTGCGATAGAAATACCACCAGTTTCTTCGGATACGATCACAGTGATACTGTCTGAAACTTCACTGATCCCTACTGCTGCTCTGTGTCTGGTACCCATTTCCTTTCCAATCTCTACACTATCGCTTAATGGAAGATAGCAGGTTGCTGACACGATCCTGTTGTTGTGAATGATCACCGCGCCATCATGGAGTGGGGTATTGTGTTCAAAGATATTAATCAGAAGCTGGCTGCTGACCTTCGCATCAATTGGAATTCCTGTACGCTCATACTCTCCAAGTGCTACTTCTCTTTGCAGTACGATCAGTGCTCCTGTCTTTACCTTTCCCATCTCAATCGCTGCTCTTGATATCTCTTGCAGAGTTCTTGCTGTATATTCCAGTTCTTCCTGACGGCTATCTGTAGAGAAAATATCAGTTACCCAGTTCTTTCTTCCAAGCTGTTCCAATGCGCTTCGGAGTTCTGGCTGGAAGACGATCAAAATCGCTGTGATTCCCACACTCATTGTATTGGAAAGAATCCATGAAACTGTATGTAATTGCAGTAAATATGCCGCAAATGCAATACAAAGCAAGATAATGATCCCTTTTAATAATACCCAGGCTCTTGTTGTTTTGATCCATTTGACGATCAGATAGATCATAACACTGACGATCAGAATATCTACAATGTCATTCAGACCGATCTTCGGAATCGATGTCCAATATATATATTTTTCAAGTCCATCAAAAAATTTACTCAAATTTCCTCTCCCTTTTCTTTGTCCTGTTCTTTATGTTCTTGTTTATGTTCTTTTCTTTTTAAACTAAATCTATGTGATGGTACCGTGATCTGTGTAACATTAAATTCTTCTTCTTCCACAGTCACTTTCGGTATCGCTCTTACATAATAATAGTATTCTTCATCTTCAAATTCAAATGTTTCTTCTCTGGTATAGTCGATCACATTGTATAAAAACTGTATGATCAGGGCGATCGCAATGCTTCCTATGATCGTTCCGATCTGTGATGTGATATTGATCTCATTGTTAACCAGATATCCTCCTATGAACATGCAGATCAGATATACAACTCCTCCTGCAAGGATTGAAATATTCCATCCATGCGCTGCTCCCCGCTTGCGAATTGCTGTTACGAGTGCTGTCACCAGACAGAATACCACAAAATACAAAAGCAGATCCTTATTGTCGATCGCTCTTGCCGCGATCAGACTGTAGACCTTCCCATGTGCTGATCCTGATGCCAGCTGGTTCATTGTCTGCTGAAGGATATTGGACAGATAATAGATCACTGTTCCCATTAAGATCGCTGGAAGTCCTGCAATTCCACAAAACATCCCAGCAAAGATCGGTAAACATGCAGGTAGTTGAAAATAAAAGAAGATTGGCACCATCATCAGATAAATCCTTGTCTCTGGAAAAACTCTCTGATATACAAGAAAATATAATACAACTACCAGTGCAAAAAATAATGTCACTTCTAACGATACATGAAGTAACTCTAAGAATATAACGACATAAAAGATCAGTGATAATGCTGATATTGGAATAAAGACACTGATCACTCCCATCATAAAGATAAAAAATGGCTGTGAAAAGGTCTCTGTATATCCAAACAATTCCCCTAATACATAAAATAAAACAGTTCCTCCAAGGAATCTCATCCCTGATTGAATATATCTTCCTCTCGCCGTGAGGAATTTCAAAAATCGTTCTCTATATATCAATAATTTTTCCATCTTCGTCTTCCTCCTCGACTATCGTTGGACTAATGTCTTCATTCTCTTTTTCTTTATATAATGTTTCTAGTTCTTCTAAATGCTTGTCATAGATCAGTACCCTTGCCCTTACCTCATCATACTGCCTGGATGCTCGCATCTTCGTAAAATGCAGGTAGACAAAAAATACCGCAACATAAATTCCTATGATCACAGCCGCAGATACTATAACTTTACCTTCTCTCAGCTTCATGATCACAATATCTAACTGCATGATACACAACAATCCTGTCATGATCAGAAATGAGATCAACAAGGCAATGCTTGTCTTGATCTTCTCCGATCTGACATAATCTTTCTTGGTATATTTGTAAATACGGAAATCACCTTTTCCATAATTCTTCTCATACTTGGCCATCTCAGCCATAATCTTTACTTTCTCTTCTGAAATCATATGCTTTCACCTGCTTTTTCAGTCTTATTTTTATTATAGCATGGAATATAGCAAAAAAAAAGGAGGTATGAAAACTCATACCTCCTAAATCAATTCTTCTTATCCGAAGTATCTCTTTAATAATCCTTCAAATGCTTTACCATGACGTGCTTCGTCTCTTGCCATCTCATGAACTGTATCATGGATCTGTCTCTTATACACATCTCCGAGCCCACGAGACACTCGCTAATCTCG
>ENA-UAON01000854-UAON01000854.1-human-gut-metagenome-genome-assembly--contig:-NODE-854-length-10293-cov-5.534382_pt1 | contig 10293 bp, 10 predicted proteins | sample MGYA00243469_ERZ654557 | MGnify/ENA primary metagenome ERZ654557 (study PRJEB26926, sample SAMN06164571) | human gut metagenome | biome: ENVO:00009003; feature: ENVO:2100002; material: ENVO:00002003...
ACGAGATTAGCGAGTGTCTCGTGGGCTCGGAGATGTGTATAAGAGACAGGCCGTGGCAGGAGGGTGGCAGCGCCGTAGCTGCCGACAGCCCGCCCCCGCCGGAAACGGCACTGAAGATTGCCCGGCAGAAGCTGCGGCTCCCGGCGGTGTTCGGCAAAGCGTGGAAGGTGGATAGGGTCATCCGGGAGTTGGAAGCGGATAACCGCAGCCGCCTTGCGGCGTGGCAGCTGTCGCCGCTGCTGCACGGAGAACTGATCCTGCTGCTGGATGAAAACCTGACTGCCCGGCTTGCGGGCATGGAACTTTGTTATGACCGTGAAAACGGCTTATATTACCAAAAGGAGGAGACGGATGAAGGAAATTGAATTCAACCTGCTGACCGAACCGTGGATACGGGTGCGGCTGCGGGACAACACGGTGCGGGAGGTGTCCCTGACCGAGGCGCTGGTGTCGGCGCAGGATTATGTGGACCTTGCGGGTGAGATGCCCACCCAGAACGCCGCCGTGCTGCGGCTGCTGCTGGCGGTGCTGTTCACCGTGTTCTCCCGGGTGGATGCAAAGGGAAAACCCCAACCGCTGGCACAGAGCGATGATGCACTAGAGCGCTGGAGCGAGCTGTGGCAGCTTGGGCATTTCCCGGAAGAGCCTGTCCGGGACTATCTGGAGCAGTGGAAGGACCGTTTCTGGCTGTTCCACCCGACACACCCCTTCTGGCAGGTGCCGCAGGCAAAGATCGGCACGGAATACGGCGCGGCCAAACTCAACGGTGAAATGTCGGAAAGTGGCAATAAACTCCGGCTCTTTCCGCTGTATGCGGGGCAGAGCAAGGAGCAGCTGAGCTATCCACAGGCGGCGCGGTGGCTGCTGTGCGTGAACGGCTATGATGATACCTCCGCGAAGCCAAAAGGAAAGGGACTTCCATCCGTAGGAGCCGGGTGGCTGGGCAAAATCGGTTTTATTCAGGCACAGGGCGATAATCTGTACGAGACTCTGATGCTGAACCTGACGCTGCTGCGCGACGGCCGGGAATGCTGGGGCGAAAGCAAGCCCTGTTGGGAATTGGAAGTACCAAAGAGCGCGGAACGGACAGAAATTTGCTGCCCGGACAACCCGGCACAGCTGCTCACCCTGCAATCCAGAAGGCTGTTGCTGCACAGGACAGGGGAGAATGTGGATGGGTTCTGTCTGCTGGGAGGAGATTTCTTCCCCAGAGAAAACGTCTTTGCCGAACAGATGACCATCTGGCGCACGATGCCAATCAAGAAAAATGAACCGGTGGTGTTTGTGCCCTGTCGTCATGACCCGGCCAAACAATTCTGGCGGGAGTTCCCGGCGGTCTTTTGTCAGGACAGCGGGCATCGACCGGGCGTTGTATGCTGGATCGAAAAGTTGCAGGAAAAGAGATTGAAACTTCTGGATCCTCGCAGAAAGGTACATTTCCGCATCTCCGGTGTCCAATATGGCGATAAGGACTTCTTTGTAAATGATTCTTTCAGCGACAGCCTGACCTTTCAGGCAGGGATTCTGGATGAGATAGGGCGCCCATGGCAGAGCCGGATCGTTAGAGAAATCGAGCGCTGTGAACAGACAGCGGCGCTGATCGGGCATTTTGCACAGGAGCTGGCAATTGCCGCTGGCGACCGGAATGAAAACGCAGGCGGCGCGGTTCGTGCACAATTCTACTTTGCGGTAGACCAGCCTTTCCGGCAGTGGCTGCAGGCGATCGACCCGGAGCAGGACGACCCGGATGAGGCAGCGCTGCGCTGGCAGACGCAGGCGCGAAACATCGCGGAAAAACTGGGAAAACAGATGGTGATGGAGGCCGGAAATGCCGCCCTGAAGGGACACCGCATTGTGGTGGATAAGGACAAAAAGACCGAGCGCACCATCCTGTATACCTCGCCAAAGGCCTATAACTGTTTTCGCGCAAGACTTTGGGAGATCTATCCCAAAATAGAACCATAAAGGGGGAATTGTATGAAAACACAGGACGTCAAACTATATGCGGCGCAGCGGCTGGACTGGCTTTGGGCCCTGCGGGACAACCAGCGGCGGGCAGAACTGGCAAAGCTGCGTCGGGGCATCGGCCACGCACCCGGCGAGCTGCCGGAACTATGGGGAAGTTTTTTGCTGGGAATGCCGGAAAGCTTTCAGGGCCGCAGTGCTCCCTCGGCGGCAGAGTGGGCGGTCTACCTTGCCCTGACCCTGTATGCTGTGCATCAGCAGGGGAACGACCGCCCCATGAACTGCCCCGGCAACACGCTGGGGCGTGCGGTGCGGCAGCTGGCAGAGCGGAACAGTGCCGGACAGGACTGGACCGAGGCCAGTGTGCTCCGGCGGTTCAACGCGCTGGCCACCGCAGAAGAAATCACCGAGATCAGCCACCATCTGCGGGGCATGATCCAGCTGCTGAGCGCCGCAAAGGATGGCGCGATTCCGCTGGACTATCCGCAGCTTGCGGCAGACCTGTATGAATTGCAATGCACCGACCCGCGGTATGCGCAGACCCCCGCCAATGTCCGTCTGCGGTGGGGGCAGGACCTGTACCGCGACCCGAAGCCTGCACCGGATGAGAAAGAAAAGGAGAATTGATTATGAATAAGCGCCTGTATGTTGATTTCCACATTTTGCAGACCGTCCCGCCCAGCTGCATCAACCGGGACGATACCGGCAGCCCCAAAACGGCTGTGTACGGCGGTGTGCTCCGCGCCAGAGTTTCCTCGCAGGCATGGAAGCACGCCATGCGCGCAGCCTTTGCGGAGAATGCTCAGCTGGATGTGGGCAAGCGCACCAAAAAGGCAGCAGAACTGGTGAAGGAGCAGATCCTTGCACTGGCCCCGGAACTGGATGCAGACAAGCTGGCAAAGAAAGCGCTGGAGAATGCGGGCATCAAGAGCGACGACAAGGGCACCAAGGCTCTGTTCTTCATGAGCACTGCACAGGCAAAGGCATTGGCAGAACTGGCTGTGGAGGGCTCTGCGGATAAAAAGCAGTATCGGGATGCTCTGAAAGCAGCCCCCTCGATGGACATGGCACTGTTTGGCCGCATGGTGGCAGATGACCCTTCCCTGAACTATGACGCCGCCGCGCAGGTGGCCCACAGCATCTCTACCCATGCCGTGCAGAACGAGTACGATTACTTTACCGCAGTGGACGATTGTCAGGCAGAGGACAATGCCGGTGCAGGCCATCTGGGCACGGTGGAGTACAACTCCTCCACCCTGTACCGCTATGCCACGGTGAACGTGATGGAACTGGCCGGGCAGCTAGGCGCAGAGCAGGCAGCGGAAACGGTGCGGGCCTTTGGTGAGGCGTTCCTCTTCTCCATGCCCACCGGCAAGCAGAACACCTTTGCAAACCGCACTCTGCCGGATGCGGTATATGTGACCCTGCGGGAGGATCAGCCGGTGAACCTGTGCGGCGCATTCGAGCGTGCCGTGCCCCGCAGTGTGCAGGGGTACGTCGTGCCCTCCAAGGCGGCACTGGCACAGTATGCGCAGCAGATGTACAGCAGCTTTGCCGAGGCCCCGGCGCAAAGCTTTACCGTGGGCAGCGGGCTGGAGGAACTGGCTCCGGCGCAGACGGCAAAGGCTATGCTGGACGCACTGGAGAAGGCTGTCCGGGATGCACTTGCCGGAAATGAGGTGGGGTAATGGCAACGCTGTTGCTTCGGCTGGCAGCGCCTTTGCAGGCGTGGGGCGCGGACTCCAAATTTGAGACCCGCAAGACGAGCCGGGAACCCACCAAGAGCGGCGTGATCGGTCTGCTGGCGGCAGCTCTTGGGCTGCGGCGGGACGAGCGCGAAGCACTGCTCCGATTGACCGGGCTGCGGTTCGGCGTCCGCGTGGAGCGGGAAGGGCAGCTGCTGGTGGACTACCACACGGCAAAGACGCAGGATGAAAAGACCTCTTATGTGACCTACCGCCATTATTTGCAGGACGCCGTATTTCTGGCCGGTATTGAAAGCGAGGATGCCGCCCTTTTGCAGCAGCTGCAGCAGGCGCTGCTGCACCCGGCGTTTCCGCTGTATCTCGGCCGCCGCTGCTGCCCGCCTACCCTGCCGCTCTGTCTGGGAGTACGCCCGGGCAGCTTGCAGGAGGTGCTGCAAGCGGAACCGCCCCTGTGTCCGGGACGGCAGAGCCGGATCTTGTTGGACGCCGACCCGCTGGAGCCGGGCACAGCTCCGCAGCGGGATGTGCCGGTGAGCTTTGACCCGCATCATCGGCAGTACGGCTACCGCTCGGTACGGGAGCTTTGGCAGAAAGTGCCGGACAGCCCGGAGACTACGGAGCACGATCCGTTCCGGGAATTGTAAAAAGGGGGCGAGAAAATGTATTTATCACGGGTAGAACTCAATCTCACCCGCCGCAGCACCATGGCTGCGCTGGCGGCACCGCAAAAACTGCATGGCGCAGTGGAAAGCGCTTTTGCAGGGGAGCGCCGCCGCAGACTGTGGCGGTTGGATCGTCTGGGAGAGCGGTTGTATCTGCTGCTGCTCAGCGAGGATGCGCCGGAGCTGTCCGGCGTGGTGGAGCAGTTTGGCACCGGAGCGGCTGCGGAGACCCGCAGCTACGACCCGCTTTTGCAGCGGGTGGAGCCGGGCAGCTGCTGGCAGTTTCGGCTGACTGCAAACCCCACCAAAAGCTGCAAAGACCCCCAAAACCCCGCAGCGCGGGGAACTGTAGCCGCACATTGCACGACACAGTACCAGAAGCAGTGGCTGTTGGAGCGCGCCGCAAAGCACGGCTTTGCCCTGCGGGAGGAGGAATTTACCGTGACCCGGGTGCAGTGGCAGCACTTTGCCAAGCACGGCACCCGGCCGGTGACCCTGTTGGCAGTGACCTATGAGGGCATTTTGCAGGTGACCGATGCAGAGCGGTTCCGGGCACTGCTGTGTCAGGGCATGGGGCGCGGCAAGGCCTATGGCCTTGGACTGATGACCGTTATGCGCGGAGGAAACTGAGATGGACGAGATGCCGGGCATGATCCGGCCGGACCTGCAGGCGCTGCCGCAGGTGAAAGACCGGATGACCTTTCTGTATCTGGAACACTGCACCCTTGGCCGACAGGACGGCGCAATCACCGTTACAGACGAAAAAGGGATCGTTCAGATCCCGGCGGCGGGCATCTCGGTGCTGCTGCTGGGGCCGGGTACACGGGTGACCCACCGTGCCATGGAACTTATGGGTGACACGGGCGTGGGTGCTGTCTGGGTAGGTGAGCACGGTGTGCGGTATTACGCCCATGGCCGTCCCCTGACAACCCACTCGCAGCTGTTGCTGCGGCAGGCAGAGCTTGTCAGCAACACCCGCAAGCACTTGGATGTGGTACGCAAGATGTATCAGCTCCGTTTCCCGGACGAAGATATCTCCCGGCTGACTATGCAGCAGCTGCGGGGACGCGAGGGCAGCCGTGTGCGGCAGGTATACCGCAAAGCTTCCAAGGATACCGGTGTTCCGTGGAGCGGCCGACTGTACCGCCCGGAGGATTTTGCATCGGGAGATGCCGTCAATCAGGCGCTTTCTGCCGGGCACGCCTGTTTGTACGGTCTGGCGCACGCGGTGATCGTGGCATTGGGCTGCGCCCCGGGTCTTGGCTTTGTTCATGTGGGGCACGAGTGCTCTTTTGTGTACGATATTGCCGACCTGTACAAGGCCGAGGTGACCATTCCCATCGCCTTTGAAGTGGCGGCACAGGCTCCGGACGACCTGCCGACCGCAGTGCGCCGCCGGGTGCGGGATGCCATGGTAGAGCATCATATTCTGGAGCGCATGGTGCACGATATCCGGTATCTGCTCCTGAATGCGGATGAGCGGGAACAGGAGCCGGAAGCTGTTTATCTGTGGGACAACAAAGTGGGCACCGTGGCCAACGGCATCAATTATTTTGAAGAAGAGGGTGATGAAACATCGTAGTTCTCACAATGACGAACTGCCCGCCAAAACTGCGCGGGGATCTGTCCAAATGGTTGTGCGAGATCAACACGGGCGTTTATGTGGGCAATGTGAGCAGCCGCGTGCGGGATGCCTTGTGGGAGCGGGTGTGTCAGAACCTGAAAAACGGACAGGCAACACTGGTGTTCACCACGGCGGGAGAGCAGCGGATGGATTTTCGCACCCACAATACCGCATGGGAAACCGTGGACTTTGACGGGATCAAACTGATGCGACGACCGCTGCCGCAGGCCGAACAAAACCAAATCGACCTGAAACCCGGGTTCAGCAAAGCGGCACAGCAGCAAATGGCGCGGAAAGTGGGCAGAACAAAGCCGAGCACAGGCAATTACACCGTGATCGATCTGGAAACCACCGGCCTGAAAGCCGCGTCCGATTCCATCATCGAATATGGAGCGCTGCGGGTCCGGGACGGTGCACCGGTGGAGGAGCTGACCATGCTGGTCTGCGTGGAAGAAAACGTTCCGGCAGAGATCACAGCCCTGACAGGACTCAGCGCTGCAGAATTGCAGCAGGGAACAGAACCACGGGAAGCGCTGAATAGCTTTTTGTTGTTTATTGGCAAAGACCCACTGGTGGGACATAATATTGCCTTTGATCTGGAGTTTCTGCGCATGACCTGCAAACGATATGGCTTTCCGGCACCGACCAACCGCCAGATCGACCTTGCACAACTTGCCCGCCGAAACCTTACAAGGATCGCAAATTATAAGCTGGTGACGCTGGCACAGCATTTTCAACTGGCAGAAAAAGTGGAGCATCGCGCCCTGCCGGACTGCCGTCTGATACAACAGGTTTATTGCAAACTGAAGGAAACAGCGGTACAATAGCAACAGGAGGCACGGTGCTGCGGGATCTTTTTAGTCTTTTCCCCGCATACGCGGGGGTGATCCTAAACGTAAACTTAACTGACCGTGAACTAACAGCTTTTCCCCGCATACGCGGGGGTGATCCCTGTACAAGGCCGGTACAAACGACATATTCAACCTTTTCCCCGCATACGCGGGGGTGATCCCTGGGTGTAAGAGTCCAGCCCGATAAAAAAGAACTTTTCCCCGCATACGCGGGGGTGATCCCAGGCGGCGCGGTTCCTTGACCGTGCCCGCAGACTTTTCCCCGCATACGCGGGGGTGATCCCAAATGCTTTTGAGTCAAGAAACCGATTGCGAACTTTTCCCCGCATACGCGGGGGTGATCCTGATAGCAACCGCGCAAGTAAACGCGATGAAGCCTTTTCCCCGCATACGCGGGGGTGATCCTGCGTGTTGTCCAGTCTTCCCGCTGTCTGATTCCTTTTCCCCGCATACGCGGGGGTGATCCTATCTTCTAAACCGTTTTTTCGATTAACTCTAACTTTTCCCCGCATACGCGGGGGTGATCCCATGAAGGACAAGACCATGAAGCTGGATCTGCACTTTTCCCCGCATACGCGGGGGTGATCCTCCTCAGGTGGACATTGGGCGCAGCTCCTTTAGCTTTTCCCCGCATACGCGGGGGTGATCCTGCTGCCGGATAGGTCGGGCTATCCCGGTAGGTCTTTTCCCCGCATACGCGGGGGTGATCCCGTAGCCGCCCACGTGCGGCGGCAACTCATAGGCTTTTCCCCGCATACGCGGGGGTGATCCTATAGATAACTAGACGGCGATTTTCAGATACACCTTTTCCCCGCATACGCGGGGGTGATCCTACCGGCATTGTAATTGAAGCTGTTAACCGCGACTTTTCCCCGCATACGCGGGGGTGATCCCTTGGGCCCGCGCGGTGATGCCCGCCCGAAGGCCTTTTCCCCGCATACGCGGGGGTGATCCCTACTGCCAGTTGTCAATTGTAGGATTGTCAAACTTTTCCCCGCATACGCGGGGGTGATCCCAGTTGCGCTGTCGGCATCGGTCAAGGCTGTGTCTTTTCCCCGCATACGCGGGGGTGATCCTCACACGATAGATTACGGAAAGAATAACAGGAACTTTTCCCCGCATACGCGGGGGTGATCCCCACACTTGTTCTTTTGGATAGCCTCTTGCTTCCTTTTCCCCGCATACGCGGGGGTGATCCCTTGATATCCTGCGGTCGGCTGAATCTGCTTCGCGTTTCCCCGCATACGCGGGGGTGATCCCCTACGATGACCCCTACCTGCCGGAGGACATGGCGTTTCCCCGCATACGCGGGGGTGATCCCGGGTGCGGCTGCTGGGCGGCAAAGGCCCAGAGCGTTTCCCCGCATACGCGGGGGTGATCCCTACAACAGTGCAGAGGCCGCAAAAAATCGAGACGTTTCCCCGCATACGCGGGGGTGATCCCGGTTCAGATTCCTGAATGTCTAGGCGGACAGCACGTTTCCCCGCATACGCGGGGGTGATCCTTGCGTACCACCTACGCAGACCGGGCGCAGATGCGTTTCCCCGCATACGCGGGGGTGATCCTACGGCGTAGAGCTGGCAAATCAAGCAGCAAACCGTTTCCCCGCATACGCGGGGGTGATCCCTGTGAACCATTTTCTTGGCCTCCTTACAGTCTCTTTTCCCCGCATACGCGGGGGTGATCCCAAGCCGTCGTCTCTGCTCTGCGCAAGCTAGAGCTTTTCCCCGCATACGCGGGGGTGATCCCGGTGCGGTTTGCGGGCATCAGTGCCGCGAGTACTTTTCCCCGCATACGCGGGGGTGATCCCTTCCTGCGATTCTTCGCAAGCAACAAGCACTCCTTTTCCCCGCATACGCGGGGGTGATCCCGACCTTGCCCGCGAGACCGGGCTCAGCAGAAGCTTTTCCCCGCATATGCGGGGGTGATCCCAGTTCCGGTTCAAGAACAGGCGGGTCATTAAACTTTTCCCCGCATACGCGGGGCTTACAAAAAAGAAACACGGGCGCAACGGAAAGTGAAATAATATTTCTGGAAAGGAGAACTCTGCAATTTTATCGCCCGCCAAGGCTGCGATCAAAAATCCCCGCAAGTAATTGCGTGAGGGCTTGAGAAAGCGCGAATAAAAAACCATAACGCAAATGAACCGCCCCGGTTTCCGTAACAGGAGATCGGGGCGGTTTTTATATCGTGGATTATCAATGAATTGATTCCCAGTTACGCATCATCCGTCTCGGACGGGGATCTCTTAATGTCGCACTCAATTTTTGCAAGTGGAAGTTGAACCATTGATATGTTCTTGAAGTTGATTAGAGTCTCGACTTCATCGCAGGCCTCAATCGTTACAATGCTATTATCAAGTGATTCGCCCATTTCATAAATTTGCTGCACAGCAGTGGCTAAAGAGTCCGAGACATCGTAAGACAAAGAGAGGTGCTGAATTCGACCATTCGAGAATATAACAGTGGCGGTGTTCAGTTTAGAAGCGAACGCTTCGGAATCGATTTTACAAATATCAATAATGTGGTCGATGGCCCCTACCAGTAATGCAGAAAGACCGTAGTGGGAAGGAGTGTCTCCGACGTCTTTGTATGTCATATAATCATCAAACGCTTCATACACAACCGCCGGAATTTCGCCCTCACTTACAGTGCTGTCCCAATCCATGTCAACAGGAGAGCCGCAGGCCTCATCAAGGAGCACCAGCTCTTCAATTTTATCGCAGTTGATCAGCAAAAGAGAGTTGTCCATACAAGGAATGGCCATATATTTTTCAGTGCTGTTTTTATAAACTAGCTGCCGGGTATAGGACGTTATCGGAAACCACAAATATTTTGGCTGACCTTGGACTAAGATGCCTAAGTGTCCCCAAAATCCACCGGGAGACTGGATTGTTGTTGGATCGTTTTTGACAAAGTAATCCATGCTGCTTACCGGAGTTTGAAAATAACCGTCGCCCAGTACACCAGTTACACCGGTTCCAAGGCAATAGGCGACATCTCGCAGTTCTGCGAGGGGGACATCTTCGCCAGCTTCAATTTTTTGCAGTTCATCAATGGAAAGTCCACATCGTTGGCTCAATTGTTGAAGATCGAGGTGGAGTGCATCACGCAACGTTTTAGAGTCAGTGAAAGGGTTGGCGATGCCACCCATCAGTTCACTGGGCGTGAGGGAAAGAAATGCAAGCAGCTTTGAAATGTGCTTTTCAAAATTGTCAATATTTATTTTATACATTTACACAAAAAGATTTGAAAAGAGGGAACGGTGACTGGTTGAAAAATTACGAATGACTGAGTATAATAAAACTACGAGTTCAAAGTTTGCTCTAGCGGGAAAAGAGGTCTGTATGGCAAAGTTTGTACCATTTATTATAAAAACAGACGGCAGTCAGAATATCAGTGTGAAAATCGTGCGCATGAAAAAGCCTGACGCGATACAGACGGAAAAAGAACCCGTGTGGCAAACAAGCTGGCTGAGCATTATGT
>ENA-UAON01000865-UAON01000865.1-human-gut-metagenome-genome-assembly--contig:-NODE-865-length-10139-cov-4.249306_pt1 | contig 10139 bp, 6 predicted proteins | sample MGYA00243469_ERZ654557 | MGnify/ENA primary metagenome ERZ654557 (study PRJEB26926, sample SAMN06164571) | human gut metagenome | biome: ENVO:00009003; feature: ENVO:2100002; material: ENVO:00002003...
TTACATGCTTCCACCAAATAGTCAATGCCTTTTCGCTTATCTGTGATTTTTACCGAGCCGAAGAGCAATAATTTCTTGTCTTGCGGCAGATGGCATTTCTCCCGTGCCTGTTTCTTGTTGCGCGGTTTGAACAGGTTGGTGTTGATGGCATTGGGAATATTGGTAATGGTCTGTCCTTTCAGCAGTTCACTTTGTTTGGCCATTCCTTCCAGCCAACGGCTGCATGCTACGAATGTGATGTTTGCCCCGTCAAAAAGCTTTCTTTTTTTCTCGAAAGTGCGATAGGAAAGGTCTTTCTTTCCTCCTTTGAATAACAAAGGGCAGTAATGGCATTCTTTGGTATATTTATCACAATCACTTGCGTAATGGCAAATGCCTGTAAAAGGCCACATATCGTGCATGGTCCATACGATGGGCTTTCCCGACTCGATGATGCGGCGTATATCTGTCAGTGAGAGCATACCTTGGTTAATCCAATGCAGATGAATCACATCTGCCTGATTGAACTCGGGGAGTGCGGAAATGTTTGTACCCGTGTTGGCAATGTCGACAGCAAAAAGATTATGTTTTTTAAATCGGTTTGCTTTCCAGATGACGATGCGCTCCCAGATGAATTGCCATACTTTCCACCACGATTTTTTCAGTTGCACCACACTGATTTGGTCAGTCTGCTTGTCGCGGACAAGCATCTTGGCTTTTATACCATTGTTCTTCAGGGCTTCCATCAGGCGGTGGGCTGCAATGGCGGCTCCTCCTATTCGCTCAGACGTATTGATGATAAGTACTCTCATGTGCATTAACGTTTATGCAAAGGTACGTTTTTTAGAAGAAATGTTTGGTATCTTTTTGCCTTTTTATGCTCCGAAATCTCCTTTTAAAGTTCGTTTGATACGCCGGATGGCTTTGGCCATAAATGAGTTGGTCCGTGCATAATAGTTGACATAGGCCTGGCGTGCCTGTAAATTCTCAACGACCGGAGTGATGGGAACGAGAGGCAATTCTTTCATATATAAATTGGAAGCGTAAAGATTTCCTCCCCCACAATTTGTTCCGCTTCCGTCAAATCCGTTGTTCTGTATCAGTGATTTGCCTACATTTAACGATAGAATGTCTTTTAGAAATAAAGATGCATTCCAGCGAATAGCCCATGAGTTATTTTTGCCTTCCGTTTGCCGGCGAAGCATACGGGTATAACCATATTTACCATTGAAATCAAAGGTATAGGTTAACTTTCGTTTTTCCAGCTCATTTAAGAGTGCTTTACCGTCAGGATTGAAATATTTCCAAGCGCGATCCCAGGTTGCCCAGCCCCAGCTTCCGGTCCATTTAATAAGAAAAGTATCCGGTAACGATGGGTCCTGAGTAAAGTCGCAAGCTTGTATATGTCCTATCCGGGGCTCGTCTTTATACATTTCCAGTGCGCTGTTCATAAATTGCAGGAAGTAAGGGGCGGTTACCAGATCATCTTCCAATACAATGGTGCGTCCGTATGCATTGACTTGTGTGGTAACTCCGCCAATAATACTTCGTGCCAAACCATAGTTCTTTTCACGTTCTATGATGTGTACCTTTTTAAATCCATTGACGGAGTGGATAAAACTGCGCACTTCGTTTACCGATTTGCAATCTTCGGGGCTACGGGCCGCATCCGAGTAAATAAACAGCTCGCTTTCGGCAGCCAAAGTATTGTGCAACAGTGCTTCTATTGCACGTTTTGCATGTGCAGGACGATTATATACAAATAGAAGAATGGGGGCTAACATCATATTATCTGAGTTTTAGGAAATATAAGTTATCAAATAATCTGTTCCATCGGCTATAAGTCCTTGGTTTGGATAATCCTCGTTTTTCTTTTAGGCAGTTGATGAGTGATTGAAGTGGTGCGTCAAAAAAGTAAGTGTGCAGTACCTGACGTTGCTTCTGCTGTAAAGTCCGGTATAATTCGGGGTCATTTTCTAGTCGGTTGATGAGTGATATCATTTCATCCATGGTTTTCACATTGCATTCATCAATAATCAGCTCGTGGTGAATTACCTCATCACGGTTCATGATAGCGAGTGTGCCAAGTGATACGGCTTCGGCTACGGAGTTTCCTCGGATACTCCGACCTCCCATTTTGACAAAATATTTGGCATCATAAATGTTTTTCAGGTTATCTGCTATTTTCTGTTGATGCAGGATAATTTCATATCCGGCATCCGCCAGCGGTTGAAAATGGTCGGGTATGCGTGTTACCGGTCGTTCTGTAGTTGAATTGATTTCCATAAAGATACCTTTTCTTGCAGAAGGTCTGCCTAAGTATTGTTGCATAATTTTCTCTAAAGTATCTTTTGCAACAAAGGTATAGGGAAAATCTATAGCGCCACATTTATGCGATATTCTGCCCCTTGCCATTTGGTTGAGAGTGGCATCGTATCCAAACCTGGCTTTTCCGGTAGCCATATTAGCCTCGCCTATCATATAAGCGAAAAGCGTTTGTGGATATTTCAATATCAATTGTGTGGGAAGACTTATATTGATGGAAATAACAATATCGTATTGTCCCCAGTCTATAGTATAGCAGCTGACAGCATATTTCCCGTTCGGGTACGGACTTCCCGGACTTTTAAATTCTTGCCCGGGTATTTTATCCAGCGTTTCGGTTTTAAGCAAATGCAAATAAGGAGCTATATGTGGGATGACTTTCTGATAAATCCGGGTTTCTTTATTGGACTCTTCTTTTACAATATAGAAATCCGCATTCAGGTCGCTCATTAGTGCTATGGGACCTACACGTCCCATAGATGAGAACAAAATTTGACCCGGATCTTTTTCTGTAACAGGACAAACGTACAGATCTTGATAGACCTCTTGCTTAACTAATGCTATTTTGAGTTTATTCATGATTCTGTCAGTTAAAAACGTTGTTAATAGCTTTTAATAGAGCTTCCAGATAGCCTCTTCCGAACTTTAAATCCGGTTCCATGTAGTTTCCTTCTGCCCATTCATTCCAAGATTTCAGAAAGACAATGCGTTCTTCCTTCGGTTTGTGTATGACATTACGGAAAGTTCTTTCCGCATGTTCCTCAAACTTTTTCGGCGTGGAATTGATTAATATATGTCCGGATCGTCCCGAACGGGGAGAATGGTCCCAGTTGGGAATCAGTGTAGGGTAACAGTCTGTGTTTTGGTCTTCCGGTCCTGAAAAGTATCGGGCGGCTCTTTCATAGTCTATTCTTTGTCCCTGATGGAAGGTGATGCGCTGGAATTTGGTTTTGATACGTCCTAAGAGGCTATAGTTCTTTTGGAACACATCAAACAGACGTACCAGATTGGTGGCATTAAACCCCCATTGGCGGAATAAAGGCAATTCATCTGTTTTACTGGTATGCCCCACAAAATGAATGCGGAAACCATGAGGCTCGGCCAGTTTTTGCCAAAGTTCGATAAAGTGTGCTATATCAGGCACTTTCATGGGAGCATAAATCATAAACAGTGGCTCACCGTTTACACGGATATAGCGCGGATCTTTGAATGCCGGGAGAACAGCATTGAAATGGGCGATATAATCTTCGTCACCCGGATATAATTGCTCCATTAACATTTTGTTCCCTCCCTCTTTGTTAAACTGTTTATCTTCCCAGCTATGGTTGGCCCATGCCAGGCAAAAGGGGAAATCAGGCTCTCCCGAAGCCAAAACTTCTTGAAACGGACGTTGTAATAATTGTCTGCCGTTACCGAACCAGTAATGCCAATAGCAGAAGCCTTCTATTCCATATTGACGTGCTAATTCTGCTTGCTCACGGCGGGTTTCGGGAACTCTCAAATCATAATATCCTAAGTCGGCCGGAACCTTGGGTTGGTAATGCCCTTTAAACAAAGGTTTGGCTTTGCCCACATTGGTCCATTCCGTAAATCCTTTCCCCCACCATTTATCGTTCTCGGGGGTAGGATGGAACTGTGGCAGGTAAAATGCAATGACCCGTACTTTATATTTATTCTTTTCCATTTTTAATTAGTTCTATCAGTTGACTCGCCTCGGCCGGAGTGTGCAGAGGAGTATACAGTTGTTTCAAGTTCTTTTTTAATATATCGTGTGAAATATCTTTCAGATATGTATCTTTTACAAGCTCTATCACTTCCCGGGGTAAACGATAGCGGATTATCTTGGCCGGATTTCCTCCTACAATGGCATAAGGAGGCACATCACGGGTGACTACTGAACCGGCGGCTATAATGCTTCCTTTCCCGATGGTTACTCCTGATAAGATGAGGGCGCCATAACCAATCCAAACTTCATCTTCTATTATAACGGCCCCTTTGCTCACACTGTCTTTCGGACAGTGTCCATTGGTTAACAATGATTGAATAGGGTAAGTGAAAAGCGTTTCTGTCTGATGGTTTCCACTCAAAATGAAGTGAACATCGGGAGCAATGGACACATAATTTCCTATTTGCAGGAATTCTGTTTCGGGCAAATAACTTAAAATATGCAGTTCGCCATACGTGTCTTTTCCTACTTGCACAGATTTTATGGGAAAACGGTTCATGGCAACAGTGCGATTATGGCGGTTTTGCTTTCGCCATTTTTTCTGAAAACAGGCAAACTCCCATTTCCGTGCATAATGGCGTATGAGCGGAATACGATGCAGAATATTAACCATGGTATTTCTTTTTTATTTTTCTGATAAAGCGGGATAAGCTGTATTTTTTCAGTCTTTGTGTAAAGAATAAGGGCTGCATGAGCAGATAGTAACCAAGTTGGTTGGCTTGGTGACAACCGGTCAGCCATTCTTTGTATTTGTATACGAAAGGTGAGTTCCATGGCTTTTCTCTTCCCGGGTAATGCAATTGTACCACTTGTTCACGCATCTCGTTGTAAGCTTTTATGGCAACTTGTTTGTCTTGAAAGGAGGCATTATTGGGGTTGAATTTCACCCTTTGCGGGTCTTCATGGAATTGAAACGCACAAACTACATATTTGTAAGGCATGAAACGAAGATATGGAGCACAGCATAATGCAATGCAGTCTTGTTCAGGCAGTATCAGGCGGTTTAAATTGTTATGGAAAAACTGTGTCAGTTCTATTTGCTTGTTGTCCTCACGTATGCATTTCAGGTTTATAAGCATATAGCCGGCCGATATTTCATAATCAGATATCAACCGGATTTCTTCCTGTGTAAATTCTTTAGCATAACGCGGCAAGTTTGTATTTTCCTGAATAGGACGTGTGCCGGCATAATAAAATTTCTCATTCGGATAAAGAAAGAAGGAAGAAGATATATCGGCTGTAAAGAGTACATCTACATCAGAAAAGAGAATTCGCTCATACTGAGGAAACATTTCCGCAGCTGTCAGTTTATAGAATATCTCTTTTGAAAAATGCGACTTATTACGCAATTTATCCCATGCCGTGTCATAATGGGAAGCATTTTTAAACTGTATATTGGCATTATGGAAGTGAGAGACAACTTTTTTTATTCGTTGTATATGATGTGGCTGGAGGTCGGTATGTACTACGTAGAGCTGATACTGATATTCGGGTGCGGCATTAGTCAACAAAGAATGGAAAGCAACACAGGCTGCAAGTACATAATAACGGTCGAATGTAAAGAATATAGGTATTGTTTCCATATCTTTTCTTTGTTGAAATGCTATTTTGCTACAAAGTAAAGGAGATTTTATCAGAAAGTCAAATATTATTTCTTTTTTGACAGATAGTTTATGACTTCTTTAAAAGTTGCAGACTTGCTCAATTGCATGATTATAATGTATAGTCCGGCTGCAATGGCAATTTTGGCTGTTAAGATTAGATAGAGGTTATCGATAGATCGGGTGAGAAAGTAGGCAGCACCCATGCAGCTTACTGCAATAACTCCGAAAGGAACGACATCTTTTAGTGCATCCCATAAAGTGAGGTGTATCTCTTTCCATATAAAGTAATGCCACACGAACAGCCAACTGATATTGATGCTGATATAGGCAAAAATCATCGTTCGGATGCCATAAGGGTAGCATAGCAGGGCAGTTGCAATTTGTATGATTCCCAGGAAAATGGTATTCCACATGAAGATATCCGATTTTCCCTTACTGATTACAAGGTTGGAATAAAGATTCTGAATGGGAAGAAAAGCACTTCCGATACAAAGAATCTGCATGATGATTGCACTTTCGTTCCATTTGTCTGTAATGGTTATTGTGATGAGTTCGGGAGCGATGAGTGAAAGACCGAACAAAGCGGGGAATGATATAAAAGCTGTAAAGCGGAGCATCTTGCGAAACACGCGGCATTGGCGTTCTGTATCTTCCGACACATTGCGCAATACAGGTTGGGCTATTCCGTTTATCGTACCTAGTATGGTAGAATATCCCATGGATGTCCATTTATTGGCTTGATTGAAATACCCCACTTCCTCTTGACTGTAAAAACGACCTAATATGACAGTCAGCATGTTGTTGTTTATATTCGAGAATATATTGGTTATTAATATCTTACAGCTGAAGTTGATCATGCTTTTCAGTGGCTTGAAAGAAATATGTAGCGTTGGTTTCCAGCCGGAATAGCGCCAAAACAGAATGGTATTGCTGGTCACGTATACCAACCCTTGTGTTGCTATTCCCCAATATGCCATTCCGCAAAGAGCCAATGTGACTCCTGTTATGTTTGACAGTATCAGACCGGTCAGTTGGATAAAAGCTTTCTGTTTTACTTTAAGATTACGGAATAAATAGGCATTGTGTGCTATGCCGAGACTGGCTATAAAAAAGCCAAGGAAAGTATACCGTGCCAATGGTATCAATGCCGGAGTGTGGTAAAACTCTGCAATGTATGGGGATAAGAAAAATAATAATATGTAAAGCAGCCCACTTGTAAACAAACTGAACCAAAAGACTGCATTGTAGTCTTCATGGCTGATATTTTTCTTATTGGCAAGTGCGGCGGTAAATCCGCTTTCCTGCAGGGTGGAAGCAATCAGTGAGAATATGCTGAGCATTCCTATCATACCATAGTCTTCGGCATCAAGGATACGGGCTAATGCAATCCCGAAAATAAGATTGAGCAACTGCTGCATGCCGTTGCTCAGCCCTCCCCAAAAAAGTCCTTTTGCGGTCTTGTCTTTCAAAGATTGCTCTGTCATAATCTGTTCTTATCGTTTGCCTATGGTATGCTTCTTCAGCTTCTTTGTCTGAAGACAATGCTGATGAAAACCAATGAGGATGTGCCAAAAGTAATCAGCCTATCATTTTGACACACCCTCACGAAGAGTATCTCTTCTTATAATGATTATTTAACTTCACTTCCCGGTTTTACCTCTTTTAATAGAGAGGTAACGGCCAGTGAACCGTCAAAGTTCTCGGCGCTTAGAATCATGCCTTCGCTTACCAAGCCGTTTTTGAATTGGCGGGGAGCCAGGTTTGCAATGAACAACACTTGTTTTCCTACCAGTTCTTCCGGGGCGTAGTGCTGGGCGATACCGCTGACAATGGTACGGTTCTCCAGTCCGTCGGCAATCTTGAACTTCAGCAGTTTCTTCATCTTGGGAACTGTTTCACATTCCAGTACGGTTCCTACACGGATATCCAACTTCTCGAACTCTTCAAAAGAAATAGTCGGTTTGATAGGATTAGCCTTATAGCTTGCAGCCTCATTCTCTTTTTTAGTAGCCAACAATTTGTCTACCTGTGCCTGAATTGTTTCGTCTTCTATCTTCTCGAACAGCAATTCAGCCTTATTCAGTTGATGACCTTCTGCCAACAGGTCGGTACGTCCCAACTGCTCCCATTCAAAGGTATCCATATTCAACATCTTACGAAGTTTTTCGCTGCTGAACGGCAGGAACGGTTCGAATGCAATGGCCAGATTAGCTACCAGTTGCAATGCTATATTCAGGATAGTGGCCACGCGCGGCATATCGGTCTTGGCAAGTTTCCACGGTTCGGTGTCTGCCAGATATTTGTTACCGATACGTGCCAGATTCATTGCTTCTTTCTGAGCATCGCGGAACTTGAAGACATTCAGCAGTTTTTCTACTTCCGCTTTTACATCTGCAAATTCCTTCAGTGTATCCTTGTCATATTCTGTCAACTCTCCGCAGGCGGGAACGCATCCGTTAAAGTATTTCTGAGTCAGCACCAAAGCACGGTTCACAAAGTTGCCGTACACGGCTACCAACTCATTGTTGTTGCGTGCCTGAAAGTCTTTCCATGTGAAGTCATTGTCCTTCGTTTCGGGAGCATTGGCAGTCAGTACATAGCGAAGCACATCCTGCTTTCCGGGGAAGTCCTGTAAATATTCGTGCAGCCATACAGCCCAATTGCGGGATGTGGAAATCTTATCTCCTTCCAAGTTCAGGAATTCGTTGCTTGGCACATTATCGGGCAAAATGTAACTGCCTTCCGCTTTCAGCATAGCCGGAAATACGATGCAATGGAACACGATATTGTCTTTTCCGATGAAATGAATCAGACGTGTTTCGGGGTCTTTCCACCATGTTTCCCAACTGTCGGGCAGTAATTCTTTGGTATTTGAAATGTACCCGATAGGAGCGTCAAACCATACATAAAGCACTTTCCCTTCCGCTCCTTCCACGGGAACGGGGATACCCCAATCCAGGTCACGGCTTACGGCACGCGGCTGCAAGCCCATGTCCAGCCAGCTCTTGCACTGTCCGTACACGTTGGGACGCCATTCTTTGTGGTCTTCCAGAATCCATTTGCGCAACCAGCCTTCGTGCTTGTCCAACGGCAAATACCAATGTTTGGTTTCACGCATCACGGGCTTACTGCCACTGATGGCACTTTTCGGATTAATCAAATCGGTAGGTGATAATGAAGTACCACACTTTTCGCATTGGTCACCGTATGCACCTTCTGCGTGACAATGGGGACATTCACCTGTGATATATCGGTCGGCCAGAAACTGGTGAGCCTCTTCATCATAATATTGTTCAGATGTCTTTTCGATGAATTCTCCTTTGTCATACAGCGTTTTGAAAAACTCGGAAGCCAGTTCGTGATGTGTCTTTGATGAAGTACGGGAGTAAACATCGAAAGAAATTCCGAATTCTTTAAAAGAGTCTTTAATCAGTGTATGATAGCGGTCGACCACATCCTGAGGGGTAATTCCTTCTTTTTTGGCACGGATGGTGATGGGCACCCCATGTTCATCTGAACCTCCGATGAACAGTACGTCTTCTTTTTTCAGGCGAAGATAGCGTACATAGATATCTGCAGGAACATATACACCTGCCAAATGGCCAATGTGCACCGGACCGTTGGCATAAGGCAGTGCCGAGGTGACGGTGGTTCTTTTGAATTTCTTTTCCATATTATGTATGTGCTTTTTGTTATTTCTGATAGTAAGGTGCAAAGGTAATGATTTTTAGTGAAGTAAATGGAATATGAGGCTATTTCTTTCTGTATTTTTGGTTGGGATGTCCGGGGATTTCGGGATATCCGTAACTTTCCTTTTCATCGTTTTGATTTTATTGTTTATTCTTTCCGGTTTTACCGTTGATATGTGGCAGTCACACCAAGCTAATATTCGAACTGGCTACAATGCCTTATCATATAATGAGTGAATCCACAAAAAAACAACTGTTTTTTTCGTGCTACAAGCGGAAATCCGCTTTTTCTTTTCTCCTTTCATTAGCGGTTGAAACGCCCTGTTGATGGGGGATCCGGTAGTGAATGGGCATCTTGTCACCACCCTTTCAGCCTCCTTTCATTCGTAAAACTTCTTCCTGTGAGACAAATGCTGAAGGTAGATTTTGAAGGGAGTTGAAGAGTACAGCTGAAACGAGGATGAGGGGATGTCCTGTCATTTTTAATAGATTGATTATCTGAATGTTTTGGTTAAAATGTAAGGATGAAGGGAAAAGAAGGTATGACCGGCCTAATGAGGGGATGATCCTTTTGCCCCCACATGAAAATCATGCCGGCATTTTTGAAAACCTCAAAATGTGTACGTACGCATCGGGCTACACGTACGTACGCATCGGGCCACAGGTACGTACGCATCAGGCTACACGTACGTACGCATGAGCCTATACGTATATATGTCATTGTGTCAGGCTGTTCCGAATAAATATAAAGTAGAGCGTTTCTGGTGCTGTCTCTTATACACATCTCCGAGCCCACGAGACACTCGCTAATCTCGT
>ENA-UAON01000874-UAON01000874.1-human-gut-metagenome-genome-assembly--contig:-NODE-874-length-10071-cov-3.512879_pt1 | contig 10071 bp, 10 predicted proteins | sample MGYA00243469_ERZ654557 | MGnify/ENA primary metagenome ERZ654557 (study PRJEB26926, sample SAMN06164571) | human gut metagenome | biome: ENVO:00009003; feature: ENVO:2100002; material: ENVO:00002003...
CAGCGTCAGATGTGTATAAGAGACAGTATTTACACTCATCGTATTGTTCAAAAACGCGCAATTACTTCCGGTTAATCGGCTATTTGGCGTAACAATGCTGGTGGTTGCGTCGATTCTCTGGGAGCCAATCTCCACGCTTACTGGTGGCGGCAGCATTGCGGATTTCGGCGCGCTGATGAATGACTTGGGCATCGCACTGGTGTGCTATATTGGGCTGCGCGCAGGATACGATTCCTTCATCGAAGGTGTCGCAAAAGTTTCGGGCGCATATGTGCTCATCAACTGCCTGACCGTGATTTTGTTCCCGGCAGGGATGTATGCAACAACGAAGTATTCGCAAAACTTCTTCCTGAGTTACCGGACAGCGTGGTTCGTCATTTACCTGCTGGCGTTGACAACCACGCTGCTTTGGAATGCAAACGTTGGTTCGCACTTTACGAAGCGGTTTGCGATTGCCGTGGCTGTCGCGGCGACTCTGTCGATGATCTTGCAGTGGACGGCGACGGGGCTGTTCTGCTTTAGCATCGGCGGTCTCGTGCTGCTCTACTGCACATGGAAAAAAAGAAATCCGTTCAAGATTACGACGGTGATGCTCACGGAAGCGGCGGCGTTCTGGGCAATCGTCATTGCCCGCCTGATGGACATGTTTTCGTTCCTTCTGGTGAACATTCTGCACAAGGACGTGACGCTGACGTTCAGAACGCGCATTTGGGATAACGCACTTGCAGCCATCCAGCAGAATTTACTAACAGGGGTTGGACGACTGGACGCAGCGCAGATGGAAGCTATTCTCGGCTATGGCGTGTCACATCCGCACAATCGTTACTTGTATGTCACCCTTTGCTTCGGCATCATTGGGCTGGCTTTATTCCTTCTGATTGTTTACTATGCAAACAAAGGCACAATCAACCCGCATAGGGTGCGTGAAGGCAGAATTATGATGGCTGCCTTCATTGCTCTGCTGAGCGCTGCGCAGGTGGAATCGCTCTCTGCCACGGGCGGTTATGCGATTCCGCTGTATCTCATTGCTGCGGCGCTCCATTGCAGGGAAGGCAGAAGAAAGGAAATGGGGGAGACTCTCCGCAGCACATGTTGACGGCGCGCGGAAAAACAACCATTTATAGTAGAAAAATCTAAGTGCTGAGACGGGATGCGCGTCGTGAAGGGAAATTAATATGGAGAAGAGAGTAACTTCCGCATTTGGCTGGAAGTTTTTTGAAAGGATATCCGTACAAGGAACTAACTTTCTGGTTACATTGCTGCTTGCCAGACTGCTTACACCGTCCGACTATGGAACAGTGTCAGTTGTAACAATTTTTATTGCGTTAGCAACGACATTTGTTCAGGGCGGATTTAACACAGCGTTAATTCAGAAGAAAGACGTTGATGGCAATGATTATCTCACGATTCTCATGTTCTCTGAGATTGTCGCAGCGGCGCTGTATCTTGTGATTTTTTTCACTGCACCTTTTATTAGCAATATTTATCATACACCGGAGCTAAGCAGCCTCCTGCGCGTTATGGCAATCGTTCTATTTCCGGGGGCGTTTAATGCGGTGCAGGTTGCCTATGTAACAAGAGATTTGCGTTTCAAAGTGCTGACCATTTCAAGCTTTGTGTCCGCTTTGCTGGCGGCGGCTGTCGGAATTGGCTTGGCGGTCGCAGGATTTGGCGCATGGGCACTGGTGATACAGCAGTTGGTGAACCAAACCGCGACCTGCTTTGTCACATATTGTATTGTTCGGTGGATTCCTAAAGGAAGATTTTCAGTCCAGAGCCTGCGGCGACTTTTGCCGTTTGGCGCAAAAGTGTTCGCATCCAATTTCATTGTCGCCCTGTTTCTTGACATAAGAAGTTTGCTGATTGGCCAGATTTATTCATCAGAAGCTCTTGGATTTTTCAATCGTGGCAAGCAGTTTCCGCAAGCCGTTATGGAAAGTGTGAATGGCACGATTCAGACGGTGTTACTTCCCGTTTATTCAAAGAAACAGGATTCTGTTAGCAGTGTCGCGAAAATGGTTTCCAAAACGGTGAGAATATCCAGTCTCCTGCTGTTTCCTATGATGGTTGGATTGGCAGCGGTTGCTGAACCGTTGGTTTCACTGCTGTTGACGGACAAGTGGCTGGAATGCGTCCCGTATTTGCAGATTTTCGCTATTGGATACCTCTTTCAGGCGATACAGCTGGCGATTATTCAAGCGATTAAGGCGATTGGCGACAGCGGCACACCGCTAAAGCTGGAAATCATCAAAAAATGTGTGGAAGTCTTTTTCCTGATTGTTACGATTCGGCAAGGCGTGCTGATTTTCGCGTCTTCCTTGCTGATTTGCAGTGTGATTTCTCATCTGCTGAATGTGTTCGCAGCCAAAAGAATTCTAAACTATACGGTTAAGCAGCAATTGATAGACATTCTCCCGGCCACCCTGTTTTCGGCAGTGATGGCGGCTTGCGTCAAGTGTGTTACTCAGCTTTTGAATGGCGCATTTGTAAGCCTTGTTGCAGGAATTGCAACTGGCGTGGCTGTCTACCTTCTGCTGTGCATGCTGTTCCGCGTTCCCGAAATCAAGCAGCTGAAAAATAAGCTATTCAAACGTAAGCATGCTTAAAACGATGATGGTAGAAAGTGGCGGGCAAACGTCGTGTTTCATAGCTGTCGCCACAAAATATGGGAGGCAATACGCTATATGAAGGGGATTATCCTTGCGGGCGGCTCCGGCACGCGCCTTTACCCGCTGACGAAAGTAACGTCAAAGCAACTTTTGCCGGTTTACGATAAACCGATGATTTACTATCCGATGTCCGTGCTGATGAATGCGGGCATTCGCGATATCCTGATTATCTCCACGCCGCAGGACACGCCGCGCTTTGAGAATCTGCTGGGGGATGGCCGGCAGTTCGGCGTGCATCTGACGTACGCGGTTCAGCCGTCGCCGGACGGGCTGGCGCAGGCGTTCATCATCGGTGAGGATTTCATCGGCAGTGACTCCGTGGCGATGGTGCTTGGCGACAACATTTTCAGCGGACATGGACTAAACAAGCGGTTACATGCGGCGGTACGGAACGCGGAAAACGGCAGGGGCGCCACCGTTTTCGGCTACTATGTGGATGACCCGGAACGCTTCGGCGTTGTTGAGTTTGACAAGGCCGGAAAGGCGATTTCCATTGAAGAAAAGCCGGCGCATCCGAAAAGCAACTATTGTGTGACAGGCTTGTATTTTTACGACAACCGCGTGGTTGAGTTCGCCAAAAACCTCAAGCCGTCCGCCCGTGGTGAACTGGAAATTACGGATTTGAACCGCATTTATCTGGAGGATGGTTCGCTGAACGTTGAACTTTTAGGTCAAGGATTCACTTGGCTGGACACGGGCACGCACGAAAGCCTGGTGGATGCGACGAACTTCGTGAAGACGGTAGAACAGCATCAGCACCGTAAAATCGGCTGTCTGGAAGAAATTGCGTATCTCAGCGGCTGGATCAGCAAAGAGGAGCTGATGGAGGTCTATGAAGTGATGAAGAAGAATCAGTACGGGCAGTACCTGAAAGATGTCATGGATGGGAAATATCAGGAACGTTTGTACTAAGAGGAGAAGCACAATGACGATTATTGTTACTGGCGGCGCAGGTTTTATTGGCAGCAACTTCATCTTCCATATGCTCAAGAAGTACCCGGACGATCGGATTATCTGCCTTGACAAGCTGACGTATGCGGGCAATCTGTCCACGCTTGCGCCCATTATGGATAACCCGAATTTCCGTTTCGTGAAGGCAGATATTTGCGACCGGGAAGCAGTCTACAAGCTGTTTGAGGAAGAACATCCTGATATTGTTGTCAATTTTGCGGCGGAATCGCATGTTGACCGCTCGATTGAGAACCCGGAAATCTTCCTGAAAACCAATATTATTGGTACGGCGACGCTCATGGATGCTTGCCGCAAGTATGGCATCCAGCGTTACCATCAGGTTTCGACAGACGAGGTGTATGGCGACCTGCCACTGGACCGCCCCGACCTGTTTTTTACCGAAGAAACGCCGATTCACACCAGTTCGCCGTACAGCAGTTCCAAGGCAGGCGCTGACCTTCTGGTTCAATCGTATTACCGCACCTATGGTCTGCCGGTGTCAATTTCCCGCTGCTCCAACAACTACGGGCCGTATCATTTTCCGGAAAAACTGATTCCGCTGATGATTGTCAACGCGCTGGCGGATAAGCCACTGCCGGTCTACGGCGAAGGCTTGAACGTCCGCGACTGGCTGTATGTGGAAGATCACTGCAAGGCGATTGACCTGATTATCCACAAGGGCCGCGTGGGCGAGGTTTACAACGTCGGCGGGCACAACGAGAAGCAGAATATCGAGATTGTGAAAATCATCTGCAAAGAGCTGGGCAAACCCGAAAGTTTAATCACGCATGTCGGCGACCGCAAAGGGCATGATATGCGCTACGCCATCGATCCGACGAAAATCCACAATGAGTTGGGCTGGCTGCCGGAAACGAAGTTCGAGGACGGCATCAAAAAGACGATCCAATGGTATATCAACAACCGCGAATGGTGGGAGACAATCATCAGCGGCGAGTATCAGCATTACTACGCGAAGATGTACGGCAACCGCTGAACCGGAGGAAATGAACGTGAAGTTTTTTGTAACGGGTGTTGGCGGACAGCTGGGGCATGACGTGATGAATGAGCTGCTCAAACGCGGGCATGAAGGTGTCGGCTCGGACATTCAGACGGCTTATAGCGGCATCATAGACAATTCACCGGTGTCAAAAGCGCCGTATATACCGCTGGATATCACAGATGTTGACGCGGTGGAGAGGGTCATCACGGCAGTCAATCCCGACGCAGTGATTCACTGCGCAGCATGGACGGCAGTTGATCTGGCGGAGAATGCGGAGAATCAGGAAAAGGTTCGCGCCATCAACGCGGGCGGCACGCAGAACATCGCAAATGTATGCAAAAAGTTAAATTGCAAGATGACTTACATCAGCACGGATTATGTGTTTGATGGGCAGGGAACTGCGCCGTGGAAGCCGGATTGCAAGGATTACAAGCCGCTGAACGTCTACGGTCAAACGAAACTGGAGGGTGAATTGGCAGTCAGCCGGACGCTCGATAAATACTTCATCGTGCGCATTGCGTGGGTGTTCGGCTTGAATGGGAAAAACTTCATCAAGACGATGCTGAACGTTGGCAAAACGCACGACACCGTCCGCGTTGTCAACGACCAGATCGGCACGCCGACGTACACGCTGGACTTGGCACGCTTGCTGATTGACATGAACGAAACCGACAAGTACGGATACTATCACGCGACCAACGAAGGCGGTTACATCAGCTGGTACGATTTCACGAAGGAAATCTATCGGCAGGCGGGGTATACGACGCAAGTTGTGCCTGTGACAACCGCTGAATACGGGCTGAGCAAAGCGGCGCGGCCGTTCAACAGTCGGCTGGACAAGAGCAAGCTGGTGGAAGCTGGGTTTACGCCGCTGCCGACGTGGCAGGATGCACTGCACCGTTATCTGCGGGAAATTGGGCAGTAAGGAGAACGCCAAAATGGGACAGATTCGAGTCGAAAAGAACATGAACGGCATTGCAGGACTTTGCGTGATTGAACCAGCGGTTCATGGAGATGCGCGCGGCTACTTCATGGAGACGTACAACGAGCGCGACATGCGGGAGGCGGGCATCGACGTTCACTTCGTGCAGGACAACCAGTCGATGTCAACGAAGGGTGTTCTGCGCGGACTGCACTTCCAGAAAAAGTATCCGCAGTGCAAGCTGGTGCGCGTCGTGCGGGGCACGGTCTTCGACGTGGCAGTGGATTTGCGCGCCGATTCCGAAACTTATGGGAAATGGTACGGCGTCACGCTGTCAGCGGAAAATAAGAAGCAATTCCTGATTCCGGAAGGCTTTGCGCATGGTTTCCTTGTGCTGAGCGACGAAGCGGAATTCTGCTATAAGGTTAGTGACTTCTGGCACCCGAACGATGAGGGCGGCTTGGCATGGAATGACCCGACAATTGGCATCGACTGGCATGTGCGGGGCGAATATCGCGGCAGCGCAAGTGCGGATGGCTGCACGCTGGCGGACGGCACGCCGCTGAATTTGAGCGAGAAAGATCAGCAGTGGCTGGGGCTGAAAGATACCTTTAAGTTTTAAGACGAATATTATCGTAGGAGGAAGCTATGGCAAACGGGCACTTCCTCCTTTTTATTTTGCGGCAGCGGGAAAAATCGGCCATCAGCGTGCGGAAAAAACACAAATTCCAAACGGAAAACAAAACTTTGCATAAAATGTTCGGAAAAACGCTTGACAGCGGCGGAAGAATACGGTACAATAAAGTGTACCCAAACGGCGCGGGATGTGCAGTCTGGGAAATCGGCGAAGGGGGAGGAAACGTCATGACGAAGTGCAAGGGTGCAGTTATGATGGGTTCTCTTTCTTTCCGGGGACAAGCAGTTGCAGGAGCGCACCGTTCAGGGGACTGAACAGGCGGCGCTCTTTTGTTTGCCTGACGGCGAAGGAGGTTTCGACTTTCATGAAGAAAGTTGCAGTCATCATGGGCAGCGACAGTGACCTGCCGGTGCTGAAAGGGGCGTTTGAGCAGCTGAAAAAGCTGGGCATTCCCTTTGAGGCGCATGTTTATTCGGCGCATCGGACGCCTGCTGAGGCGGCGGCGTTTGCCGCATCCGCGCGGAAAAGCGGTTTCGGCGTGCTGATTGCGGCGGCGGGCAAGGCGGCGCACCTCGCGGGGGCGCTCGCGGCGCAGACGACGCTGCCGGTGATTGGTATTCCGGTTAAGTCCTCGACGCTCGACGGGCTGGACGCGCTGCTATCCACCGTGCAGATGCCAAGCGGGATGCCTGTGGCGACGGTTGCCATCGACGGTGCGGCGAATGCGGCGCTGCTCGCGGCGCAAATTCTTGCGGTCGAAGACGAGACCCTGGCGGAAAAGCTGCTGGCGATGCGCAAGGCGCAGCATGACGCGGTCATCGCCAAGGACGCGGCGCTGGTTGTTGAATAACATAAAACACGAACATTCTAAATCTGCAAGCATCAACTGCTGCGGCAGACAACCGTGATATAATAGGAGGAAACAGCAATGAAGAAGCTCGAACAGCTCTATGAAGGCAAGGCGAAGAAAGTTTTTGCGACGGATGATCCGAACGTTGTGCTGGTGGACTACAAGGACGACGCGACCGCGTTCAACGGCCTCAAGAAGGGCACGATTATGGGCAAGGGCGTCATCAACAACCGCGTGACGAATTTCCTGATGAAGATGCTGGAGAAGAACGGCATCCCGACGCATTATATTGAAGAGATTTCCGACCGCGAGACGCTGGTGAAGAAGGTTCACATCGTGCCGCTGGAAGTCATTGTGCGCAATATCGCCGCCGGTTCGCTGTCCAAGCGCCTCGGTCTGCCCGAAGGCACGAAACTCAAGCAGACTGTGCTGGAATACTGCTACAAGGACGACGAGCTGGGCGACCCGATGGTCAACGAGTACCATATTATGGCGATGGGCTGGGTCTCCAAGCCGGTGCTTGACCAGATTGCCGCCTATGCCCTGCGCATCAACGAGCTGCTGACGGCGTATTTGAAGGAAGTCAACATTGAGCTAATTGACTTCAAGCTGGAGTTCGGCATCACGAATGACGGTCAGCTGGTGCTGGCGGACGAAATCAGCCCGGACACCTGCCGCTTCTGGGATACCCGCACGGGCGAAAAGCTGGATAAAGACCGCTTCCGCCGCGATTTGGGCAACGTGGAAGACGCTTACATCGAAATCCGCAAGCGCCTGATGGGCGAATAAGAATATCTGCACCCCGGATGGCAATCGACTGTCCGGGGCGCTTGTGTGGTAATCAAACACTGGTCAGCATGAAGGAGCAATGAAGATGAACAAGCTGGAGTCAGCCTGCTATCTTGCGGAGGCGGACGAAGCGCCGTTTGACAAGCTGCACGAGGAGTGCGGCGTGTTCGGCATTTACCGCGCGGATTCCGCCAACAAGAGCGTCGTCGCGGAGACGTATCATGCGCTGTATGCCTTGCAGCACCGCGGTCAGGAGAGCTGCGGCATTGTCGTCAACGATGATGGCGTGATGAAGGCGCACAAGGACAACGGACTGGTGACGGAGGTGTTCACGCGCGACGCGCTGAGCAAAATCCACGAGGGCACGATGGCGGTCGGCCACTGCCGCTATGGTACAACGGGGATGCACAGCCGTTCCAATGCCCAGCCGCTGCTGATTAACCATCAAAAAGGCGCGATGGCGCTGGCGCACAACGGAAATTTGACCAACGCGGCGGAGCTTCGCGAACAGCTGGAGAAGAACGGCGCGATTTTCCACTGCACGTCGGATACCGAGGTGATTGCCTACATCATCACGCAGGAGCGCCTGAAGTGCGGTTCGATTGAACAGGCGGTTTTGAACGCCATGCAGGTCATCAAGGGCGCGTATTCGCTCGTCGTCATGAGTCCGACGAAGCTGATTGCCTGCCGCGACCCGCATGGCTTCCGCCCGCTGTGCATGGGCAGAATCGGCGACGATGTGGTGTTTGCGTCGGAGAGCTGCGCGCTGGATGCCATCGGCGCGACGTTCGAGCGCGATATTGAGGCGGGTGAAGTCGTCGTCGTCAACGAAGAGGGGATTCATTCCTATAAGATGCCCGGCGCGTGCCACGACGGCATGTGCATCTTCGAGTTCATTTATTTCGCGCGGCCCGATTCCGTCATTGACGGCAGCAGCGTCCACGAGGCGCGCATCCGGGCGGGCAGCTTCCTCGCGCTTGACCATCCGGTTCAGGCGGATGTGGTCATCGGCGTGCCGGATTCCGGGCTGGATGCCGCCATTGGGTACAGCCGCACCAGCGGGATTCCCTACGGTATCGGCTTCATCAAGAACAAGTACATCGGGCGCACATTCATCCAGCCGGGGCAGAAGCAGCGGCAGGATGCCGTGCGCATCAAGCTGAACGCCATTTCCGCCACCGTCAAGGGCAAGCGCGTCGTCATGGTGGATGATTCCATCGTCCGCGGCACAACCTGCGCGCGCATCGTCCGCCTTCTGCGCGAAGCGGGCGCGACGGAGGTGCATGTGCGCCTGTCCGCCCCGCCGTTCACCGACCCCTGCTTCTTCGGCACGGACGTGGACAGCAAGGAGAACCTGATTGCCGCACACCATTCGGTGGAAGAAATCGGCAAAATCATCGGCGCGGACTCCATCGGCTTTTTGTCCCTGGAGGCGTGCGACAAGCTGGCGGCGGACAGCCACTGCGGATTCTGCAAAGGCTGCTTCTGCGGCAAATACCCGGTTGACCCGCCGCTGGTGACGGAGAAGAACAAATTCGACCAGCCCATTCACGGCGGCAAGGTGCAGGACGACGACTAACGCGACGAATGCGACAAAGGAGCAGACAACCATGATGAAGAGCGAGAGCGAAAGCTACAAGGCAGCGGGTGTTGACATTACCGCCGGTTACGCGTCGGTGGAACTGATGAAGAAGCATGTCGCGCGGACGATGACGGCGGGCTGTGTCGAGGGCATCGGCGGCTTCGGCGGCCTGTTTGCGCTGGACGCGGCGGGCATGGAAGAGCCGGTGCTCGTTTCCGGCACGGATGGCGTCGGCACGAAGCTGAAAATCGCCATGCTGCTGGACAAGCATGATACCATCGGCATTGACTGCGTGGCGATGTGCGTCAACGACGTCATTTGCTGCGGCGCGAAGCCGTTGTTCTTCCTTGATTATATCGCCTGCGGCAAGAATGTGCCGGAGAAAATCGCGTCCATCGTCGCGGGCGTGGCGGAAGGCTGCGTGCAGGCGGAATCCGCGCTCATCGGCGGCGAAACGGCGGAGCATCCCGGCATGATGCCGGAGGATGATTACGACCTCGCGGGCTTCTCCGTCGGCATTGTGGACAAGAAGCGCATCATCAACCGCGAAATGGTTCGTCCGGGCGACGTGATGCTGGCGCTGCCCTCCACGGGTGTGCATTCCAACGGCTTCTCGCTCGTGCGCAAGGTGTTCGCGCTGTCTCTTATACACATCTGACGCTGCCGACGAA
>ENA-UAON01000879-UAON01000879.1-human-gut-metagenome-genome-assembly--contig:-NODE-879-length-10008-cov-4.924445_pt1 | contig 10008 bp, 9 predicted proteins | sample MGYA00243469_ERZ654557 | MGnify/ENA primary metagenome ERZ654557 (study PRJEB26926, sample SAMN06164571) | human gut metagenome | biome: ENVO:00009003; feature: ENVO:2100002; material: ENVO:00002003...
CCAAGGGGCGCTGCCCCTTGACCCCGCCAAAGGGTCTTCGACCCTCTGGACTCCCCTTTTCGCGATTGAGTTGAGCGCAGCTGCATACTGCATGCGCGTGTTAAGTTCTGCGCGGTTTACTTGCGATTGGCGGTTTCCGCCAGTTCCAGCCCTGCGTTGTTCTCGCAGGCAAGGCGGATGCTCCACTCGTTCTCAAACAGCAGCACATCGCGGTCGCGGCTGTCCTTTGCGCGCCCGGACGTGGATGTCAGCTTCAGCTGGTCGATGGGCTTGGGCGTGCTCACCACCCACCGCACGAAGCGGAAGGGCATGGACTCCATCACAATGTCCACCTGATACTCGGTTTTCAGCCGGTGCTCCAGCACTTCAAACTGCAGCACGCCAACGACGCCGACCATGAATTCTTCGCGCCCCGTCTCTGTGCGGATGAAGGTCTGAATGGCGCCCTCTTCCGCCAGCTGGGTGATGCCCTTCTGGAACTGCTTGCGCTTCATGGAATCCGCCGGACGCACGCGGGAGAAGAATTCCGGCGCAAAGACCGGGATGTTCTCGTAGTGCAGCTTCGGGCCGCCGGAGAGCGTATCGCCAAGCTGATAGATGCCGGGGTCGAACAGGCCGATAATGTCGCCCGCCCATGCTTCCTCCACGGCTTCGCGTTCGTCCGCCATGAACTGCTGGGGCTGCTTGAGCGCGACGGTCTTGTTCGTCCCGGAGTGCCAGACCTCCATGCCTTTCTCGAACGCGCCGGACACGATGCGCATGAATGCCAGCCGGTCGCGGTGCGCGGGGTTCATGTTCGCCTGAATCTTGAAGATGAAACCGGAGAAGTACGGCTCTTCGGGCTGAATGTCACCGATGTCGCTCTTGCGGGGCAGGGGCGGCGGCGTGTATTGCAGGAAGCGCTCAAGGAACGGCTCAACGCCGAAGTTGGTGACGGCGGAACCGAAGAACATCGGCGTCAGCTCACCGCGGCGCACCTTGTCGAGGTCGAAAGCGTCGCCCGCTTCGTCCAGCAGGTCGATTTCCTCCGCCAGCCGCTCGCGGTAGTGCTTTGCCAGCACATGCTCCAGCGCGGGGTCGTCAATGGCGATGTCAGTCTTCTGCACCATCGATTTGCCGTGGTCGCCGCCCGTGTACAGCTCGACCATCTTTGTGTCGCGGTGGTAAACGCCTTGGAAATCGCCGTCCGTGCCGATGGGCCAGTTGATGGGGCAGGAGCGGATGCCAAGCACCTGTTCCAGCTCCTCCATCAGCGCGAAGGGGTCTTTCGCCGCGCGGTCCATTTTGTTCACGAACGTGAAAATCGGGATGTTGCGCATCCGGCAGACCTTGAACAGCTTGATGGTCTGCGCCTCAACGCCCTTCGCCGCGTCAATCAGCATGACGGCTGCGTCCGCCGCAACCAGCACGCGGTAGGTGTCCTCAGAGAAGTCCTGATGGCCCGGTGTGTCCAGAATGTTGATGCGGAAGCCGTCAAACTCAAACTGCATCGCGGAGGATGTGACCGAGATGCCGCGCTGCTTCTCGATGTCCATCCAGTCGGACGTGGCGTGCTTATCGCTTTTGCGCGCCTTGACGCTGCCCGCCGAGCGGATTGCGCCGCCGTACAGCAGCAGCTTTTCGGTCAGCGTAGTTTTGCCCGCGTCCGGGTGCGAGATGATGGCAAAGGTTCGCCGTTTTTCCACCTGCTGGTGGAGCAGCTCCCGGAAAGCCGGCGTGTCGTGGGCTGGCAGCATGAATCGTCCTCCTCGTAAAGTGTCTGTCGCTCCTTGAAAGTGGATATTTCTTCCAACTCAAAACGTGCAAAATGCACGAAAAAGACAAGAATGTCCGAAAAGATATTTTACCGCCAAGAACGTGCCTTGTCAAGCCATTTTCCGCGCCTTCATGGCGTTCATGGTGCTATTTTTTCCGATTTCTCAGCAAACGGGAAAAAAAGTTTCAAGCAGCTTTTTGATTGCCCTTTTTGCGTGACTGGGCTGATGATACTTTCATGCAATGTTCATGTGCGGCGCAGGGGTTTCCCCCCTGCAACGAAAAAGTCAAGCCGCATAGGTGCAGCGTGAAGGGGCTTCATTGGGGACAACCCCACTGCCATTGGAGTTATCCCCAATTTATCCACTTTTCATCCCCAAATCATTCACAGATACACCACTTTATCCCCAGCCCCGTCCGACGAAAAACGCGGTGAAAAGGCACGTTTCGCCACATTGTCCTCCGCGGGGAGCGCTCATGCCATTTGGGACAAGCACCAAAGAACGTTTATGCACAGAAATGAATAATTATACGCAAAATGCGAACATCCGACACCATTTTCTGGTTATCTGCAAAAGAATCCACAAGACGCGCAGGGGGTGGACAACTTCTGTGGATAACCCTGTGGACAATGTGGATAATTTGCGGTCATACGCGGTTTGTCAAGGCAAAATCGGCAAAAAACACTGTGGATAATCCTGTGGAAACTGTGGATGCTTTCGCCCAATTTGAAACGATTTGAAGGACGGGATACATATACAGCGGATGGATAGCAGGCTTGGATACATCAACAAAAGCATAATCATGCGTCAATTTGGTGTGCTTCGGACATGCCCATACCGTATCCGACATAGACTGGAGAGAGGAGGTGGGTTCCTTGGCAGAAAAATCGCCCTTTTTCCGCAATTTTGCATCGCACATCCTGCCGGTGCTGACTTTTGCAACGCTGCTTGTCGGTACGGCGCTGGTGGGTGTTGCGCTGACCCGAATTCCCCAAAGACCGACGGACGCAGCACCCCCGTCTCCCGCGCCGGAAATGACATATATCGCCGCGGGCAGCCTGACTGGGCGGACGATCCTCGTTGACCCCGGCCACGGCGGCTATGACGGCGGCGCGCGCTGCCGTGATTCCGGCGTGTGGGAGAAAGAGGTCAACCTCGCCGTAGCGCTGGCGGTGGAAAAGAGCCTGACGCAGCGCGGCGCGACGGTGCTGATGACCCGCCGGACAGACACCGATCTCTGCGACGACACAACCCGTCCGGCAAATGTGACGAAGAAGCGGCAGGACATGCAGTGCCGCGTGAACATGGCGGTCCAGGGGCAGGCGGACATGGTGCTGTCCATCCACATGAACGAATACCGCGTGCGGTCGGAATCCGGGCCGCAAGTGTTCTACCGCGCGGGCAGCGGCGCGGGGCGTCTGCTCGCCGGAACGATGCAGGAAGCGCTCATTACCGCCCTTTCGCCCCAAAAGGAGCGCGCCGCCATGCCGGGCGACTACTTCATTCTTCAGCTGGATACGCCATCGGTGCTGGTGGAATGCGGCTTCATTTCCAATCCGGCGGAGGAAGCGCTGCTGCTCTCGCCTGCTTATCAGGAGAAGTTGGGCGAAGCGATTGCGGATGGCGCGGCGGAGTATTTCCGCTTGGCACAGGCAGAAAAATGAAGGTTGCATTTTTTCGCCGCGCATGGTAAAATAAGAAGAAAAGGAAACGCATTATATCCGGAAAGGAGTATCGAATGAACATTCACGAATCCGCTGAGGACTATTTGGAAGCAATCCTCCGCCTGAAAGAAGCAAAAGGCTATGCACGCTCTGTGGATATTTCTCTGCTGCTGGGGGTCACGAAGCCGTCTGTCAGCGTGGCGATGAAGCGCCTGCGCGAAAACGGCTATCTGACGATGGATGCTGACAACTTGATTACGCTCACGCCCGCCGGGATGGAGATTGCGAGGAGCATTTATGACCGCCACAAGACGCTGTCGAGCTTTCTGGAGAGTTTGGGCGTTGATTCCGATGTCGCCCGCGAGGACGCCTGCAAAATCGAGCATGATATTTCCGAGGAATCGTTTACCGCGATTCGGAAGCTGATGCAGGAGCGGGAGCAGCATCCCGAAAATCCGCAGGAGTAATGGCATATCAAAAACAAAGCCGGGTCGAACCTCCCCTGTTTCGGAGGATTCGCCCCGGTTTTTCTGTATTCCTTACTTCTCCGTTCCCAGTGAGCGGTATGTCCGTACCAGCACGACCGCCGAGAGAATTGCTGTCAGCACATCGGCGGCAGGCATGGAATAGATCACCCCGTCCATCTGGAAAAACTGCGGCAGGAGCAGCACCAGCCCCACGCCGAACACAATCTCCCGCGCCATCGACAAAAGCGTCGAGGCAACCGCTTTCCCCAGCGATTGCAGGAAGATGAACGTCCCTTTGTTGATGCACGCCAGCACAATCATGCTCAGGTACACCCGGAAGCAGCGCCGGGCAAAGAGCGTGTAGTGGATGGACTCGTTCTGCGCGCCGAAGAGCAGCATCACCTGATCGGGCAGCAGCTCCACCACAAGCAGCGCAATCAGCCCGACAACTGCCTCCGCCGCCAGCAGCCGCGTCAAAAGCCCTTTCACACGGTCGTACCGTCCTGCGCCCATGTTGTACCCCGCCACGGGAATGCATCCCGCCGCCAGCCCAATCGCACAGCTGATGACGATTTGGAACACTTTCATGACAATGCCGAAAACCGCCATCGGAATCGCGGAAAATTCCTCCTGCGAGAAAACAGCGTCCTGCGCGCTGCAAATGCGCAGCATCGTGTTCGTCGCCGCCATTGCCGCGACCAGGCTGATTTGCGCCAGGAAGGACGTCATGCCGAGCTTGGCGCATTTCCCCAGTAAATGCGCGCGCGGGCGGAAGCTGTCCTTTTGCAGGTGAATCTGCTTCATCCGCGTTAGATACCAGATGGATAGTCCAGCGGTCAGCGCCTGCCCGGCAACCGTTGCAATCGCCGCGCCCGCCATACCAAAGTAGCAGACGAAAATCAGCAGCGGGTCAAGCACGAGGTTTGCCGCCGCCCCCGCCAGCGTGGCAACCATTGCGAATGTCGGGCTGCCGTCGGAACGGATGACCGGGTTCATTGCCTGCCCAAAGACGTACAGCGGCACGCCCAAGGCAATCCAGAAGAAATATTCCTGCGCCTTCTCGAATGTCCCGGCATTGACGCGCCCGCCGAACCACGTCAGCAGCGTGTCCGGGAACAGCAGGTATGCCGCCATCAGGACAAGCCCCGCGAGGACGCTGACCGTTACCGTTTCGCCGACGGCACGGTGGGCCTCCTCCTGTTTCCCTGCGCCAAGCATCAGGCTGACAAACGCGCAGCAGCCGTCGCCGAGCATGACCGCAATCGCCAGCGCCGCGACCGTCAGCGGAAAGACGACCGTCGTTGCTGCGTTGCCGACGCTGCCCAAGTCGGGCGCGTTCGCAATGAACACCTGATCGACCATGTTGTACAGCGCCGCCACGACCAGAGAGGTCATGCACGGCACGGCGTAGCGCCGCATGAGGCGCCCCAGCGGCTGTGTTGCCAGCGGGCGCGCGTTCTGCGCTATGGAGGTTTCGGATTCTGTCTGCATAAAAAAAGCACTCCTTTTCGTTGATTGGAGCGCAGTGTCAAGGCAAAAAAGACTGCCCCTGCTGCGCGTCCGACAGATGGACTTACGCAGCAAAGGCAGCACTCTGTACCGCTATTTTACCGCATCGGAGCGGATTTGTCAAAGGGGTGTATCATCATTTTTTCCCGCCCGCCACAAGGCTTCCTGCAAGGCACGCACCGCCCGCAATCCAGTACCCCATTACGAAGCGACTCGTCGTGCCGTAAATCTCCAGCGCTCCTTGAAACAGACAGCCGATTGTCAGCGCAATGATGCCCCAGTGGTACAGCCGCACGCACCAGCGCCCCGGCAGCGCTTTCCCGCGCAGGGCGCGAATCAGCAGCGGACACGCTCCCAGCACCAGCGGCGGCAGGAACGCATACACCATGAAGCCCGAGTAGACCCCGTGGCTGAACTGCTCATACACGAATCCGCCCAGCGCGGTCACGGCGGCAAAAAGCAGATCGTAGAACGCAAGTTTCACGCATTTGCGGTCAATAGCCGATATAGACAATGTCGCTCACGCTCCTTTCGCGGATGCTGCGCCCGTTCGTGGTCGGGTTGTTGACGACGCGCCCCTGAAATACCATCGTCGAAGAACCGCCGCCGTCGAGGTTGTAGGCGACCTGTGCGCCCAGCGACTGCATCAGCTCTGCCAATTGCCGCAAGGAAAGCCCGGCGCTCTCCTTCGTCCGCCCGTCGGAGGCGACCAGCAGGTAATGCCCTTCGCTGATTTGCCCGATGGCGGTGCGCGGGTTGGAGGTCATGGCGCGCCCGACCTCGTCGCTGCTGCTGACGGTCACTTGCCCGCCATTGATCAGCGCCGGGCCGAACGTCAGCACCTGCCACGCGCCCTCACGCACCAGCGTGTCGGCGCTCGTTTCGCCTTCGGTGATGATGCGGAAATTGCCGTCCGCACCGATGACCAGTGCGTCCGTGCCGCTTTGCGCCGATGCGCGGTACAGCACGCCGTTGCGCAGCACATACCCGCGCTCCTGTGCGCCGTAATAGTCGCCGTTGATGGCGAGAATTGCACCCGCGTTTGCCGCCTGCACAGAGGTCGTCTCGGTCAGGTTGCGGGCGTAGGTGTTCCCCGCCAGCGCCGTTTTGAGCAGGGAAATGTCCGCAATCTGCACATCCGCAACGTACACCGTCGTGTTCTCTACGCGCATCGTTGTCAGCACAATGTCGATTTGGTCGTCGTGGTATTCCGTATCGGCGGAAATGGGCGCGGTGGTCGCCTGTTCCGCGGGGGATTCCGTCGCAGTCGGCACGGTGGTCGGAGCTTCCGTCGGCGCGGTGGAGGCTTCAGCGGTTGCCGTCGGCAGCGTGTCCGGCGTCAGCACACGGACAATCACGAACGTGTCCAGCGCCGCATAAACCGTGTATGCCGCCAGAATCAAAGCAAACACCATGTTTGCGAAATGCCGCTTCATGGAGCTTCACTCCTTTCCATGGCTATTATCTCCCCGTCAAGTGACGAACACATGATGAACCCGTGAATGATGCCGGAAGTTTTCCCTTCCCTTGACGCAATCCTGCCAAAGGCGTATACTGGAAGCGGAAATTTCCGCGGATGACCGCGAAAAGGAGAAGAATGATGCAGAAACTACGGGGATACTTGGCACTGGGAATATTCATCATGGGTATTGTATCGCTTTTATGCCTGCTTCTGCCGCTCATCGAGATAACGGATGATGCGCTGCTGCTGATGGTGTTTGCTGTGCCGCCGCTTATCTGCGGATTGTTCATAGCATTGGCACTGCATATGCTGCTGTATACGCTGCTTCTGGTGCTGTACGGCTGCAGAATACAGCTGGTGGCTTTGTACTTTCTTCATATCCGCAGGAAAACCGTCGGCTGGCGCGTGCAGTACCTTCCGGCGGCGGAGCGCAAGGTGGGCATACTGCTGGCGGCTGTTCCGTGGGAGCAGGAAACCGGCGACTTGCAGCAGCGGGCGCAGATTGTCCTGTACTATGTGCAGAGCGTACTGGCAATACTGTTCTATGCGCTGGCAGTCAATTTGTATGGGACAGCATCCGCCATTGCCTGCCTTGTGCTGGCGTGGGGTTATGCGTTTCTCAGCATCATCATGCCGCCAAGCGAAATTCGGAAAGTATTCCAGCCCGAAAAGCGGCGCAAAATGTGGCAGATGCAGTGCCTGCTGGCGGAGAACCTGACGGATCACCTGTTCACGGAAATGCCGGAGGAGTACTTCACGCCGCCGGACAAAATTCAGGATCAGAATGATGCGGCTCTTATGATTAATTGTTCCGCGCGGCTGATGATGCAGAACTGCTATGGTGAGGCGCTGGACATCCTGACCATGCTGGCGCAGGAGCATCGGGAGCAGACGAAGCGCCTTTGGTGGCAGCTGATTCCGCGCGGCGTTCTGTGTGAACTGGCGCTGGACAAGCCGGGATACTTCCTGAAAGAGTATGACACGCTGTACATGCAGAAGGAATTGCGCAAGCATGAAAAGCAGCCGCTTGTCTGGCGCACGGCGTATGCGGTGCATCTGCTGCGCGACGGCGACGAGCAGAAGGCGGAGCAGTGCCGCAAGCAGTTCCTGTGTCGCATCCGCCATACGACCATGCCGCGCTGCTATCAGTGGACGATAGACAGAATGGCGCAGGAAAAGGAAATCTACGAATCAAGAAAGGCAAAGGAAGCGCAAGAATGAAGAATCGGACATTTCAGCGCCTGTTTCCGCTCCTGCGGATGGGCAGCATCCTGCTGGCGGCGGTACTGTTCTGCGCGGCACTAATCGGCGTGAACGCACAGCTGACTGTCGGGACGAATGAAGAGCGGAATCTGGCGACGTATCTGGGGCTGGCACTGACGGCGGTCGTGACGTATCTGCTGCAAGATGTGCCGAAAATGCTGGTCGGCAGGCACTTTGGCTGGAAGCTCGTGCGCTATGAGGCGTTCGGGCGGGTCTATCAGGCGGACGGCACAGGGGCGTTCGTGCGTGTCCCAGTACCGGCGCAAAGTCGTCTGCGCTATCAGCCGTATCTGCTTCCGCCGGAGGATGCCCCTCGGCACGACGTGACGCTGTACACGCTCTGTCCCCTGCTGTATGGCGGGGCGCTGGCGGTGGTGTTTGGCGTGCTGACCCTGCTGACGCTGGGGCAGCCGGTGTCGCTGGTGCTGTGCGAACTGGCGATGGGCGGCGTGGTGCTGGTGATGATGTGCATTCTGCCGATGGATGAGCGGTTTATCGCATCGCCGATGGCAATCGCACGGATGCTTCGAGATCCGGAACAATTGGCGGAGTGGCTGTATTTCGCGCGTATGAAGGCGAATGGCGGGGTGAAGGTGACAGATGTTTCGATTGAAAACATTCCGCAGCCTGCAACAGTGAAGACATGTCAGGATGCAATCTGCGTCTTTCAGCGAGCGCAGATTGCGCTGATGGTTCAGTGTGATGCACAGAAGGCGTATGGGCTGATGAAACAGGTGCTGGAAAGCGAGGCGCGGCTGTCATATACCGCATGGAAACTTCTGCTGAGCGATGGGGTGGTTGCGGAACTTCTGGCAGGTGAACCGGGTGAATTTACGGCGCTCTATCGTGGAAAAGCCGGCGCAGCCATACGGCAGGTGATGTTTCGCATGGTGGACTATGCGCTTCCTGCCTATGCGGTGGCGATGCTGGTGACACATGAAGCGCGGGAAGCAGAGGTTGTGCGGAACACGCTTGCGCCAGTGCGAGAGAAAATGCCGGAGCTTGATGCTTTGATGAAGGCCATCGAAGAAAAAGCCGCACGAATCGAAAGCTGATTCGTGCGGCAGGGGTTTCACCGCTGCGGCGGCGACCAAAGGGCATGAAAACAGGTGAAACCTGCGATCGCCCTTTGGAAACCTTCGGCGCTGCAACTTTTAGGGTTTCATGTTTGTTGGCTTGAACCGAAGGTTCATCGGATAAACACGCGGGCACTGCATGAAAGTGTCACCAACTGAATCGCGCGAAAGGGTCAAGGGAGGGGACTTCGTCCCTTTTCATTCTCCCTTGTTATTGCAGCTTCAGGTCGCCGTCCTTGATCCAGCCCCACTTGCGCAGGAAGAAGGCGAACAGCAGCGTCAGCACGGCGGGGAGAACGAAGCAAATCAGGATAAGCCCAACCCAGTCCATCGGCAGAATCGCGGCTTTCGTGCCGGCGGCAATGTCGTTCAGCCAGCCGGTGTAAACGCCAATCTGCCCGACCAAACCGCAAGTGCCCATGCCGCTGGAAACCGCCGGGCCGTTCATTTCGAGGTGGAACAGGCACGTCGCAATCGGGCCAGTGATGGCGGAAGCAAGCGTCGGGGGAATCCAAGTGCGCGGATTGCGGATGATATTGGGCATTTGCAGCATCGACGTGCCCAGCCCCTGACTGACCAAGCCGCCCACGCCGTTCTCACGGAAGGACATGACCGCGAAGCCGACCATCTGCGCGCAGCAGCCCGCGACGGCTGCGCCGCCGGTCGCCATCGCCGAGAAAATGTAGATCATCAGATTGCTGATCGAGTCGACGAGCGACACCGCGCTGATCGCCGCGTCGCCGACGGTCGCGACCATCAGCGAGTCAGCAAGTCCCACCGCTGTCTCTTATACACATCTGACGCTGCCGA
>ENA-UAON01000888-UAON01000888.1-human-gut-metagenome-genome-assembly--contig:-NODE-888-length-9929-cov-5.255013_pt1 | contig 9929 bp, 15 predicted proteins | sample MGYA00243469_ERZ654557 | MGnify/ENA primary metagenome ERZ654557 (study PRJEB26926, sample SAMN06164571) | human gut metagenome | biome: ENVO:00009003; feature: ENVO:2100002; material: ENVO:00002003...
GTTTCTCTCATAAATTATTCCTTTCTTAATTTTTTAAAAATATAGAGGGCTACAAAACTGTAACCTTTCATGCTTTCTTCAATCAATAACTGATCAGATATACTTTTCCATTTTTAAACTTAATCTCGTAGTCTTTCAACCGGATGCCGTCCAGATCGAAGTCATCGCTGGTCGGTTCGCCGTTAATAAAAATATCCGCTTCACCGGAAACAGCCAGCTTGCGCAATTTCTTCTCTTGATTTTCTCTGGTTTTCTTTTGAGATTCCTGAATGTTCTGTTTAGAATTTACTTTTCCCGGATCTTTAGATTCTTTTTTGTTTTTTGAATTCTTTTCCTGGTTAAGTTGATCTGACAATTGCTCCATCTTTACTACACCAGAGGTAATTGGCAAAAGACTAAATACTCCAATGCCTGTTACAAGTTTTTGAACCATAATGGCAACAAAAGCTGCAAAAATCATGAACAGAAATGCTAAGATGGGAGAAAAACCATGATATTCTTTACGTTCGTTAATTTCATCGCTGGCAGTAGAAATTAAAATAGCCCCCACTATAACTCCTGCTATAATCGCAGGTAAACAAAAAAGTATTATTTTCATTTTAATCATCTTAATTATCCTCGTGTTAGAACATAGCCAGTAGAAATGATGGTTATGCTCTATTTTCAAAAATTTTTATGTAAGTATTTATTGATTGCGTTCTCTACGTCAGATAATCGCACCCATTGGTCTACTTCTTTATCTCCTTTGTAAATGGGTGCATCTTCCTGTTTTGCGGACTCAGCAACTTCTGCCAACACCGCAACAGAATAATTTATAAGGGTATCTGCCTTCAGATTCTTTCCATCCAAGATTTCATAAACTTTTTGAAGTTCATCAAGGGTATATTCTTCACCAAACGAAGATATACGATCTGTCTTTCCCTTAAGTCTTAAAACCAGATCTTTCTTCTGAATAAACTCTTTTGCGGACTGTTCCGTTGGAAAAAGCCGGGAATTGTACCCATCAGTAATATACGTTCTCCCTCCTGAAAGTTCAGAATATTTTCGTTCCATTCCCATTCTTGAAACAGTTACATATTTACGTCCGACTTTAATGACAGACTGTTCAATGATCTCTTCCGTGTTTCCTTTGTGTTCAATGGACCATGCCGGTTTTCCAACATGAAAATCCTTAATTGATATATTGCTCATCGTTTTAAGTCCCCTCCTTATTATATTCGTTCTAATTTGTTCTTGCTAAGCACAGAAATATTGCGGTGCATACACCAGATGTGATTCCTACAAACAATGGAAAAGCACCATTTACAAGCGCCAATTTAAAACTAATCCATGTATCATGTTTTATTAATTTTACTAACAGAGAGCATATTACAAAGAAAATAATCGACAAAACGATGATAAAAGTAAACTTTTCTGCAAATTTTTCCATGATCATTATTCCTTTCACAAATTTTAACATAAACAGGGAATTAGAAATATACCATTAGCACGATAACAATTTAAAATGTAAAGGGATATTTCACTATTATTTCCGCAAATATTCATAAGATCGGACAGACAAGAATCCATAGAAATCCCTAATGTGCGCAGTATGTTCAAGATTTTCTTGGCTTTTTTAGGTTTTTGATATTTTTCCAGATATGCAATCAGATCAGAAACCATAAGATCATTTTTTTTCACACTTGAATTCCATGTGGCTTGTTCGATACAAAATGTCGGATCAGACAGATCAATTATATTTTTGTCAGAGAGGGAGATAATTTTTAAAACCCTATCGAGTACACATATGCGATATTCCGAGAACAATGTAGAAGATCTTCGGAAAAAATCATCTGTAAGTAGTCTGTGAAGGCGACAAAATATACCATTTACGGTTGCCTTCGATACAGTTACATGCGGAAATTCATTGTAATTGATTCCAAATAATTCAAATGCTTCGCCTGGAGCCTCTCGCATACTTATAAAAGAAACAATAAAATCAGCAATAAGGACTGCCTGGGCATCTTCATACACTAGATTGAATGGCACGATGTTGTTATCCTCCAGATATGATTTTTTTAATACTACAAATATTTCATTGGAAATTTCCTCAACCGTAATTTCTTTTTTTGCCGCAAGATGGCTGAAATAGGAATTTAATAAGCTGGCGGTCCACCTAAATGGGTGAGAACCGGTTCCTGTAGTTGGAACAGGATATGGAATTGTATCTGGGGGATTTGAAAATTTATTTTCCATTGTATTTTCCATGGGTAAAACCATCCTTTCGTTCAGATTGGAAAGATTATACCCATAAACCCCCATAAAAAGTCAATGATAATAGAGGATAAAATTAAAAGTTTCAAAAGTTAATATTTGATACTGATATGTGAATAGTCACAGGGAGCAAGATCCAGTCCATCAATAACACCATCAAAACGCGAAACCCATTTTTCGCTGGAGAGGCCGGCATACTTTACCAGATCTGCATTGGTAACACCACCCTGTCGCATATAGATGATTGCTGCATTTCTTATATCCTGAAAGGTGAAAGTTTTGGAAAGATCTGCCCGGTCCATAATGCTTCTTAAACGGTATTGCAGAGTCCGTGTCAGTAATTTTTGATTTTTTGAATTCCGAAACAGAAAGTCTTCACCCGGATACTGATCGACATAACGGAAAAGAATTTCTTTTACATCACCTGGTATTTTTACTACCCTTGGTGATTTTGAACCTTTTACGATAAAACACATGCGCCCAAGATCATCTTCAACTACATCTGAAAATTTTAAATTGCATATTTCCGAAACTGTAAGTGCACAGCGGAAACAGATAGATATGATGGTAAACATCATTATATCATCTTCTGTAGCCGATAAAACCGTATTCATCTGCTTTATAGATGGAATATCTGATTTATGGATATTATCCGAGTATTCCGGAAGATCAACAAAAACAAATGGACTAAGATAGTTCTTAAGATCAAAATGCTGTGCGTTTTTCTCAATATAGGAAGCAACTGATCTGCAGGCACTCAAACGCAAGTGGAGATATTTTGGCTCGTAGCTTTTTGTCTCTGCAAGCTGAGAAAAATAATTCTGTGCCTCTGATTCATCTATAGCCGTAAAATCCTTTTTAAGATAATTGCAAATATCTGAAATGTATTTGAAATAGCTTTTTCTTGTACGGACTTTCTTTAAAGTCATTTCATAATGCGGCCAGATTTTTTTGACAAAATTGTCAGACAAATAGCTGTTTGTTTGCATATCATTCATAGCAGATTCCCCTTCCTATAAAGAAATTATAGTACATGAATCAATAAATGCAAACATATATTCGGAGATATGCTTGCAACTATCATAAAGATGATTTCATTTTCCAAAATGTATTCTATGACTAATCATTATACAGCGATTTGTATTGATTTTCATTATATTTATTTAGTGCATTGTTTAAATTGGAAAGGGATGTATCATTTGAAAGAACATGTTTAATAGATATGCATTTTAAACGCTTGTCAAATACATATATTTCTGCAGTTGCTTTTCTGTCCACCATATCATTCAGCATTTGAAATGCCATTTTATCATCGACCTTTACCAATCCACACGCTGCATATTTTAAAATTGCTTTTTCATTTAAAATCTCATTAGCATATTCAACGGGTATTATCCACACGATAAATGAGTTTATTTGTTCTAAATATTGCACCTCTGTTATAATTGATTCGCTTTTTTTAATCCTTTCTGCTTTTCCAATATCGTCCGTCATGTATAAAAATAACAATACATTATCATCTGTATTAACCGCAGTAAAAGGAACTTCAACCTTCATATTTTCTGATAACTTCTTAAGTTGATCGAATGATAATGATGCTTCCATTATTTCTTACCTCCGCATATTTCTTTCATTACTTCTTTGACTTCTGTTTGTTTGCCAATCTTAATGAAGGAAATTAACGATTTTATAAACCAAATAATATTAATCACCAAGGCAATCCAAAACAGCCCCTCCCATACTCTAGCATCAAGAATTTTATCGGAAAAAGTCGATGTAAACAAAGTTGTAGCGATAGATAAAATAAGTGACAATGGCGTGATGTAATCCCCTTTCGTTTCGACTTTTTTACAGTAATCATTCAATATTAGTTCCAGTTTATCCTCATAAATAAGTACAACTTTTGCATCTATATTTTTAACCATTGTGATTTCCTGTGTTAACTCATCCATTTGTAAAAGATTTGTTTTGTCATCTTCTTTAAGAGTAATACTTTTTGAACTTTTTTTAGATATTCGTCACAATATCTATCTATCATTTCTTCACTAAGATAATGGTTGCGGTTATTTCCCATTTGTAAATCCACCTTAAAATTGCATGACTATAAGTTAACTGTATTATTGATCATCAATACTTAAATGTCAATATTTTGTTTTTACAAAAGTTTCATTGCGATTTGTTTTTATTTAGTATTCTTCGCTGTGAGGAATGTCTGCTGACTATTTCAAGAGTAGATTTATTCTCAAAGGCTACTTTCCAGTTGCAGGGATTCAGGTGGTTTCTTTTTATAAGATCGGCCTGCTCTTTGGTTGGAAAATCGTTTGTCACTTTACATCACCTTCTTTTTGCAATTCGTATATTGTTCGTCATGTGTCTAAAAGAACGAATTCCCCACATTCCCCTCTGCACTTCTCTACTCTCTACTACCCCAAATCCTCTATACACATTCTCAAATAATTCTCATAAAAAAGAGATCCAGACACTACAACAAATTCCACTACTGCTGCTCTTCCAAAGAATGGAATTAAAATGAAAAACATTCCTTGTCTGCCCCCGAAGGGGTCCTCTCCCGAGAATAAGAGAGAGAAAGAGAAAGAAGAATAGAAAGAGGTGCGTGCACACACGCAAAGGGAAAAGGAATAACAATCAGGAGAAAACGCGGCGTAAAGATATTTCGCAGCTTTTGTCACATGGCGAATTGAACACGAATTTATTATTTTTTACTGTTATCATCTTTTTCACGTCTTTCATCATCACATTCCTCACTGTTGCTCTTCCGCGCAAGAACAATAAAAATAAATGCAACCCCTATGCAAATAAGCCATTCATGATTACCTGCATCACCTGCAGATGCTGGTCCACTAACAATTTCTTCTCCTAATGGAATTATTGATCTTGCACAAAATGTTGCTATTACTACAAGACCTCCTCCCAGCACCCACAGCTTTAAATTTTCCTTTGCCTGCATTTTATTTTCCCGGAAAGCTTTTTTCCCCTTCTTATCTTTTTTCACCTTTTTATTTAAAGATATTATGCGATATGCATAACAAATTACGGCCACACATATAATCACAAGGCCAATCCCGTAACCTATTTTAAAGAATTGGTACAATATGCTCATAAACTCTGTTGAACTTTTACTTAACATAAAAAATCTCTCCTTCTGGGTTTACAACCCCAATATCCGACAAATTTAATAATATGTCGGTAGTTGCGAAATATCAAGCTGCTCTTTCGGTATCAATTTTTCTTATGGGCAGCACCATCCTGCCCTTCAGCTTTCCTCTCCATCTGCCGGATCTTAGCCTGCAGACTTCCATATCTTAATAGCCTCTTTATATTTTTGCATGTGTAATGCATTAATTTCCAAAGGGAAAAAGCAATAAGTGGATATATCGGTACCATCAGAATACCTATATTTCTCTCATGAAAACATAAACTCCAAAGCAACACCAGCAGTGTATATCCTCCATATAGGATACTCTTAATAATCATTTTAAATAAAATTTTCTCCCCAAAACCCTCTAAAAGAAATAAGTATGCAGCAGAAAAAACAATTATCATAAATACGATGGTATATATAAAATTCCTTAAATCGTAACCTCCTGGATTATATGTACACCATTTGTAAAATTCATAAAACATCTTTTTCTCCTTTTTTATTTTGATTTTTTGGAAATCTCATTACCAATAATCTCAATTTTTGACAGATTAAGATTAAATGCCGGGGCAACGATAAGGTTAAATTGCTGACGTTGATTGTTGAAAATGATACCTTTTGAATTGGCACACCAAGCACAGTTGCTGCCATAGACACTTCCATGGACAGTACCAAGCCATGTGCCGTAATTGAAATTGAGAAAATCTAGTAAACAATGCTTCTTTGCTGCCTCTATTAAGGCTCTACAGTAGTTATCAGAATCCGGTCCTATGTATGTTTTTTCAGCGGATACGAGATACAATCCTCTGCCATAAGCAGCATTTGTATCCTCTACATCTTTAATGGAATCATACAATGCAACCATTTTTTTATCGTAACCGCTAATATCCTGCCCATCAATATCCGCTCCATAGTAATTATCATTTCCAAACTGCGGCATTATAAAACCAGGCCATGGTCCTTCGGTTACACCATGGGATTGAAGCACGGCTGTCATACCGTCGTTAACAAACTCACAAACTGTCCAATTGCAGCCCATAAAACCATAGGATTTTCCAGATTCAAGACTTGCATCATTTTTCGTAATTTGACTGTTCATATTTTCTCCTTCCTCACTTACAACTTTGGCTGTTCCTATCAATCACACACTCCGCTAATTAAACCCATAGGGATATTCTTATAAGCAAGATAATCCATGAATTTCTTTAACTGCAAATTCGGTTTTGCTTTATTCCATGATTTTGGAAATATACCATTGCTTCGTAATCTCTTATTGTTTCCATTGCCATTCCTCCACAAACTGATATGAAACCCGAATGAAGACCGATCAACTTTTACACTGTATATTCTTCTCTTTTGCCATTTCTATTAACACCAGACAATACGACATGTTTATTAATTATCTCTGCTTTTCCGCAATTCAATATAACCGCATCAGAGAAAAGAATGTTATCTGAAACTTCGTACGCAGTTTCTTGGTTTATCTGAAAAATTGTTCCATTATCAGGAAACACATTCAGACAGGTTATAAGGATTTTCCTAAGATCATCATCGCTAACCTGGAGATTTTCTTTTCCATTTTTGAAACCATAAGTAAGCTTGTTAAGGACATAGGCAAAATATTCATCTGCATTTTTAAATTCCATTTCTTTGACTTCATCCTCCGTAAGCGGTATGTAGCAATAGTTTCTGAAAGCAATCATCTTGCTGACAGAATAAAAAAGACCATAGATAATAAAACAAATTAACGCAACCGCTAATGCCTCAAAGATAGGAAGAACAAAAAATGAGTTTTCTATAAAGTTGGCTTTCTCATGTGTCAACCCTTGCAAGAAAAAATAATGAGGCGTTTCAGTAGACCGCCATTCAGTTGAATGGGCTTCGAGCCACTTTTCAAATGGCATATTAATAAACCCTAGCACTAAGTATGCTAAGATAAAAAATAACACTCTGAATGCAATACTATCATCCCATAACACCATTAACAGATTTTTCTTTTTGGATAATTCTTTTTTCTTTAACATGTACTATTTCTCCTACAATCTCATTTTCTATTATTTTCTTACGGACAAATATGGAACCCGAACGAAAAACGTTCATCGATCTCTTTTCGAATCATATCCATAATTTTCTGGTCGTTTATATAATATTTTCTTACTCCTTTTCCCACTCTGAATTCGAATTGTATAAGTATTTCTCATAAATTCTACTCGCCAAGCTTATCTTTCAGCCTCCGGTTTTCCTCTATGAGATTTTTTACCTGCTCTTTGAGATCTTCAATTTCTTTTAATGTTTTATTTTTTTCAAGGATCTTTTCATCTAGCAGCATGCCCGCTGTTGCTTTTTGCTTTGTGAATTCATAATTAAAAGATTTTGCGATTTCATCAACAACTGTTTCAGTGAACCCTGCTGCCCTTGCTGCATCCTTGATTTCCGCGTCAGTTACAGGCTCATCTGAGCGATCACAGGCATCTTTTTCTTCCTCTATGGCACGCAATTTTTCATGCAAATGAAAAATCTTCTCTTCCGGATTACTTTCTTTGTCTGCTGCAATTTCAATAATTCTGGAAAAAATGCTTTTCTTTTCGGATACGGTTCTCTCCGAGTTACATAGAAAAAGCTGATCCATAAACAAATGATCTGCTTCCCCAGGTTTTCGATTATAAAATAAAACCTCATTTATATCCGGACACCGGTCCGTAAAAGCCGGATACAAAAATCCGGCATCCGGCATTTTAATAACCCAATCCCTCTTTCTGATGCCAACTTTATTTTCATCTGCATAATATTTAAGTCCCGGCTGAGATAATTTTACCGGACATATAGAACATAAAATATACTCATATACGATCTCTGATTCATCCAGTTTTGCATTATCATTTGTTTTACTGATCACATCATAAGCATCATAAAAAAGAACGATATAATATGGCTCTGGGGTATTATATAAATCTATTACACGATCATAAAAAGCATCCAACAAGCCACTATCTTCCAAATGGCTGTCTTTTATACCCAGAAGAAGTTTTGTCATTTCTTCCTGCTCACGCGATCCACCATGTACATCCATACCAAGAAGCGCATCACCTACTTTCCCAGAAAGCGTTTTACCTGCAATATCCAGGTACTTGTGCATAATTTCCTCTTCAAGCATCAAAAACGGCATATTCATGGTTGCCTGTTTATTTTTACTGGCATCAACATATACTCCACATACACGCTGGAAACTTGCTTTATTTATTTTGAATCTCTTTTTCAGTTCCAAAACTTCTTTTTGGATCATACTTCCCTCCTAAAGTAAATTTATTATTTGTTTTTAAGTAATTTCATGTTTATTATTAGATTAGAAGATTGTCTTTTGAAGACGGAAATGGCTTGATCACATCATGGTAAATGATACGTTTTCCTTCCATTTTTCCAGTTATCACACTTTCATTTTCTCCAATCAATTCAGCCGGCATATAATTATACCAATTATGCTGATGCCATCCTCCGTCTTTTGAATCATGGGACATAAAACGAACTTTCATTTCATCGAATATGTAATTCATCGATAATACGCATGCCGGACGATCTTGCGTCATATATGTCTGAATGGGGAAAATTAAAGTATTTGTGTTTTCACATAATCCAACCTTGATTTTTAAAAGCATAATATCCTGCTCGTCCAATTTCATAACGTATGGATATCCTAGTTTACTCACTTTTCTTCCATATTTTCGTGAAATTGTCTGATATCCGGTATTAGGATACCTATGATTTAATTTTTTATCATGAAATTGCTTCCCTCCTAACGAAAAATCAAACGTCAGATCTTCCGTATTTTTATAAGGGAAATAACAACCAAAGTCAAAAATAACACAACATTCATCCTTTGCAAGCTGTATTTCGTTTTTTAATAAATCTCCATGCATAATATTTTCCTTTCACTAATTGAATAAGTACATCAATAACACTTACGCTTCGATTGGACCGGTATATAAATCTGCGACCCGATATGTAGCTTCTAATTCATCAATATCTATACGATCCTTCCAGTTTTCTACTGTCACATCTTCATCCAGTTCAACCTTCCTTCTACAGGCGAGAAGAAACGGCTTGTTTGCTTAATTCTGGATACAATATGTCTTTTATAGACTGTAAACGGGCATTAATACTCTTTTATATATGCTTCTGTATCTCCCTCTCCAAAGTCTGCAACCAATATATTTAGACCCTTATTTTTCCGAATCCACTCGTCTCTGTACTTTTTAAAATCGTTAGATAATTCCCATCCGTCTTTTGAGCAGTCTCCCATAATAACAAAGGTGTATATGCCGTTTACTACACTTGGCAAAATAGGACTTATCATCTGAGTGTTTACATCGTAATCCGGAAAGTCAAATTCATCTCGCTCTTTAACTGCAGATTCGGTTTTGATTTATTCCATGATTTTGGAAATGTTTCACCTGAATGAATATAGGACAAATATTCCATCATATCCTCATAAGAATCCAAGCAATGACTATGTATACAC
>ENA-UAON01000892-UAON01000892.1-human-gut-metagenome-genome-assembly--contig:-NODE-892-length-9902-cov-20.989743_pt1 | contig 9902 bp, 6 predicted proteins | sample MGYA00243469_ERZ654557 | MGnify/ENA primary metagenome ERZ654557 (study PRJEB26926, sample SAMN06164571) | human gut metagenome | biome: ENVO:00009003; feature: ENVO:2100002; material: ENVO:00002003...
AAGAAAAATGGTCGGTGTCCTCTCTGACCAATTACAAAATGGTGCGGTCAATGGCTTGGCTGTACCACAATACCAAGGATGCGGTCAACGAATTTTCCAAGAAATACAACTGCGATCTTGCCCTTGCGGAAGAATATCTGAAAGTTGTCCGTGGAATCCGCAATCAGCAGCCTTTCTATGTCACAGACGAGGACGGCGAAGAAACAGGCGAGGATGTAGCCCTTGACGATAGCTGGAACTATACCGATATCCTCTGGAACGGCATACAGGCAGAAAAGGTGCAGCGGGCATTTGAGAAACTGAATTACCGGGAACAGACCTTGCTTGAAAAACGGTTAGCAATTTGCATGACCTGTGGGCGTGTCAGCTCATGGAAAGACCGCCCCACCTTTGAAGAACTGGCGGTTATGTTTGAGGGCAGTACAGCCAGCGGTGCAGAACGAGCCTACCGAAAAGCAGTGGACAAGTTGACGGAATTGTTGGTTGCCGAGGGCGCAATCCATGCAGTCCGGCTAAAACAGAAATCCAAGATCAAGCGAAAAAAGAAAATCGCCGCCGCAATCTACGAATATCAGGCAGACTGCGACGGCGAATGGGGCGAAATATCATTAGATTTTGAGAACGGCAAGGCAGAGGTCATTTTGCTTGCCGATTGGGATACAGTGAAAACAAACAAATTTGCAAGCAGAGCAATCGCCTATCTTCTGAACTGTGAGAACGAAAAATTACCCAAGGAAATAATGGTGGCCTTTGAATAACGAGGGAGTGAGATACATGGAACAATTATTGATTATTGAAGATGATATAGGGTTGAATCAGGGTTTAAGTAAAGCACTGAAAGCAGATGACCGTCAGATTATATCCTGCCAAGACCTAAAAACGGCGAAGGAACAGCTTCTTTGCGGCGGTGTATCCCTGATCCTGCTGGATATCAATCTGCCGGATGGCAGCGGGCTTGAGCTGCTCCGGGAGGTCAAGGAAAACACACCCTATATTCCTGTTATTCTGCTGACTGCCAATGACACCGATCTGGACATCGTAGACGGACTGGAGAGAGGCGCTGATGATTATATTACCAAGCCCTTTTCTCTTTCGGTTTTGCGGGCAAGGGTGAATACCCAACTGCGAAAGCAAGCGTCAAACCATAAAAATGCGCCGTTCCATATGGATCTATTTCACTTTGACTTTGAGGCTATGACCTTTTATGTGGGAGATTCAAAAGTGGAATTGAGTAAAACAGAACAAAAATTACTGCGTCTGCTTGTTGAAAACCGAGGCCGAACCATGACCCGTGGAGACCTTGTAGACCGGATCTGGACAGATGGCGCAGAATATGTGGATGAAAATGCTTTGTCTGTTACGATCAAGCGTCTGAGGGATAAGCTTGGCGCACAGAAATACATTAAAACCGTCTATGGAATCGGTTATAGCTGGGTGACAAAAGATGAATAAAACCGGCATTGTGATCATACTGCTGTGTTTTCTGGCGGCGGCAGCTGTTGTGTTATGGGAGCGGAGAAAGGCCAGAAAAACGATGGAAGAAATCGAAAGAATGCTGGACGCTGCCATGACCGGCTCCTTTTCTGAAACCAATTTTGATGAAAGCCAGCTATCTGCATTGGAAACGAAGTTTGCGCACTATCTTTCCGCCGCAGAAGCATCTTCTCAAAACATAGCGCAGGAAAAAGACAAAATCAAAACCTTGATTGCGGACATCTCCCACCAGACAAAAACGCCGATTGCAAACCTGCTGTTATACAGCGAGCTTTTGATGGAGGAAACTCTGCCTGCATCGGCGAAGGCAAATGTGGAGGCGCTGTACAAACAATCGGAAAAGCTGCGATTTCTGATCGATTCTCTCGTAAAGCTTTCCAGACTGGAAAACGGGATCATTTCACTCTCCCCCCAGCCGACAGCGCTGCAGCCGCTGCTTGAAAGTGTGGTAGAACAATATACTGCCAAGGCTTCTGAAAAAGGATTGTCTTTGCAAATGCAGGATACAGATGCTTTTGCTGTATTCGACTTCAAATGGACAGCGGAAGCGCTGGCTAATATCGTAGACAACGCCATCAAATATACAGAGCATGGCACCATTACTATTTCTGCCGTAAGCTATGAAATGTTTGCAAGGATCGATATATCGGATACCGGTTCAGGCATCCCGGAAAGTGAGCAAGCGAAGATATTTGCTCGCTTTTACCGCTCAAATAGTGTGCAGAAACAAGAAGGGGTCGGCATCGGCTTATACCTTGCCCGACAGATCATATCCGGCGAGGGCGGTTATATCAAGGTTGCTTCCGTTCCGGGAAAAGGAAGTACGTTTTCCATATTTCTGCCGAAATAACAACAATTCTATCAAAACTGTTAGATTTCATTTTCCGCCGGAAAGAATGTGGAAAGATTCCTATGCGATAATCTGTATGTATCAAAGGATCATTTCCTTTCATACATACAGATTTTTTCATGGAGGTACTCATTTATGGAAGTTTTACAGGCAAAAAACCTGAAAAAGATTTATGGCTCCGGCAATAACGCAGTTCATGCGTTGGATGGAGTTGATTTAAGTGTAAAGAAGGGCGAATTTGTTGCAATTGTCGGCACATCCGGCTCCGGCAAATCCACGCTGCTGCACATGCTGGGCGGGCTGGATCGCCCTACAAGCGGCACGGTCATGGTGGACGGACAGGATATTTTCTCCCTGAAGGAGGAAGCGCTGACCATCTTCCGCCGCAGGAAAATCGGCTTTGTGTTCCAAGCATATAATCTTGTTCCGGTGCTGAATGTGTATGAAAATATTGTTCTACCCATTGAGCTGGACGGTGGCAAGGTCAATAAGGATTTCGTACAGCAGATTGTACAGACACTTGGGCTGGATGATCGTCTGGATGCGCTGCCCAATCAGCTCTCAGGCGGTCAACAGCAGCGAGTAGCCATTGCCCGTGCGCTGGCGGCAGCACCCGCTATCATTCTGGCAGATGAACCCACCGGCAATCTGGATTCCAAAACCAGCCAGGATGTATTGAGCCTTTTGAAAGTCACCAGTCAAAAGTTCGCCCAGACAATCGTAATGATCACTCACAACGAAGAAATTGCGCAGATGGCAGACCGCATTATCCGTATCGAAGATGGTCGGATCGTCTCCCAGAACTAACGGGAGGTGGCTACGATGAATGTCAAAAACAGAAAATGTATTCGAAAGCTCAGCTTAAAATCTCTTTATGCGAACCGTCGCCGCAATCTGATCGCCATTTTTGCCATTGCGCTGACAACGCTGCTATTTACGTCCATGTTCACCATTGTCTTGTCGTTGAACGCCAGCTATGAAACCTACCAGTTTCGGCAGGTAGGCGGCTATGCACACGGCACCTTTAAGGATGTTTCCCCCGAGCAGGCGGAACGCATCGCTGCCCACCCAAAGGTGAAGGCTGCGGGGGTACGGAAGGTAATCGGTATCACTGCGGAGGGGGTCTTTGCCAAAATACCGGCAGAGATCAGCTACATGGATGCCAACTGCACTAAATGGAGCTATGCCACCCCTACTACCGGACGGATGCCCGAAAGCGGCAAAGAGGTAGCCATGGATACGGCAGCGTTGCAGCTGCTTGGCGTAACGCCGGAGCTGGGCGCCGAGGTCACGGTTTCCTATTCCATTACGGACAAGGATCAAACCGCCTTTACTGTAACAGATACCTTTACGCTGGTGGGCTATTGGGACTATGATGAACTAATGCCTGTTCATTACATCAACATCAGCCGTGATTACGCAGATGATATCGAAGCGCAGGCAGTGAAAACAGGTTTACAGCCCTTCCGCACTGACCTGAATGTCATGATGGCTTCCAGTACAAACATTCAAGGGCAGATGGAGCAGGTGGATACCGATCTCGGCTACACATGGGACAGCTATACCGATCCCAACAGCGTCCGGATCGGCGTCAACTGGGGATATACCTCATCCCAGCTGGAGTCGCATCTCGATCCGGAACTTGTGATCGCCATAGCAGCTTTTTTGCTGCTGGTGATTTTCACCGGGTATCTTATCATCTATAACATTTTCCAGATCTCTGTTGCGGGGGATATCCGGTTTTACGGGCTTCTGAAAACCATTGGCACAACGCCCCGGCAGCTCAAACGCATCATTCGCCAGCAGGCACTTCTGCTTTGTCTGATCGGCATTCCGGCGGGGCTGCTGTTGGGCTATGGCATTGGCGCTGTTCTGGTGCCTGTTGTCTTGCGCTCCACCCAGTTGGATGCGGGCATCACCACCATCAGCACTTCGCCTGTGATCTTTGTTGGCTCCGTGCTGTTTGCCCTGCTGACGGTGCTTTTGTCCTGCTCCAAGCCCGGGAAAATGGCAGCCAGGGTTTCTCCGGTGGAGGCTACCAAATATACAGATGCGATGCAGACCAAGAAAAAACAGCGCAGCACCCGGGGAGCGAAGCTCCATCAGATGGCCTTTGCCAATCTGGGACGAAACAAAAAAAAGACGGTGCTGGTGGTGGTGTCTCTGGCACTGTCGGTGACGCTGTTCAATGCACTGTGTGCCTTTGTGGGCGGCTTCAGCATGGAGAAGTATGTATCCTTCATGACCTGCGCCGATTTTATCGTCAGCACGCCCGACTATTTCCGTTACAACCCGGCAGATGAATTCATCACGCCGGAACAGATCGAAGAGATCGCAGCAAATACAAAGTCCAGTCTTTCCGGCACGGGATATGCTGTGCGAAAACCCGTATATCTTTGGATGACGGAGGATGCTCTGCGGCAGGACTATGCAAGGTACGAAAGTGCTGAGCAGTTGGACAGCCATATGAGCCGCATGGAGCACCGGGGCGATATGGTGATGGGAGATACCAGAATCGAGGCTCTGGATAACAGCCTGTTTGACAAGCTGCAAGTGTTCGACGGAGATATTTCTCCTATGCTGGAGCCAAACAATAACGCTATTGCCATTGCGGTTTCCTTAGATGACTACGGTAATCTGCCCAATCCTGAATACTACCCCAAGGTGGGAGACACGATCACCGCCACCTATGCGGACGATGTGAAATATATCGACAGCCGCACCGGGGAACTCCGCACCGAAGATACACCGGAGGAGTACTTTCAGGAAAAACTGTATGGAGCCAGAGATGTAGAGTACACGGTCTGCGCCTTGGTAGAGCTTCCGTATTCCATGAGTTATCGTTATGGTGGTATTGGATATGAGACAGTTTTGTCTGTGGATACCGCACAGAGGGACAGCGGCGGTGCGGCCATTCCGATGCTCTACCTGTTCGACACAGCAGACGACGCAGACGAGGCCGAAGCAGAGCAATATCTATCGAAGCTCACTGCCGGTGAGTTTTCACCCTTGATGTATGAAAGCAAGGCCACGGCTCGCTCTGAGTTTGCTCAGTTCCGGCAGATATTCCTTCTGGTAGGTGGTATCCTCTGTGCTATCATCGGGCTGGTGGGACTCTTAAATTTCTTCAACGCCATGATGACCAGTATTCTTTCCCGCCGCCGTGAATTTGCTGTGCTTCAGGCTGTAGGAATGACGAACCGGCAGCTCAAAACCATGCTGATCTACGAGGGATTGTTTTACGCAATGTCCTCCGTATCGGCGGCCTTTATTCTGTCGCTGGCGGTGGGACCTCTTGCAGGAAAAATGCTGGGCAGTATGTTCTGGTTCTTTGAGTATCGATTCACCATTCTGCCTGTCCTGCTGACAATTCCGGTATTTCTTCTGCTGGGGTGGCTGATTCCTTGCATGATGTATGACAATGCAGCGAAATGCAGTGTTGTAGAGCAATTAAGGGATGCTCAATAACTGTTAAGCAAAAAACGGCCCTCTGCCAAGGAAAAGGCAGAGGGCTGAGTTTTAATCTAAGGGTTTACATTCAGTTACAGTTTTTAGATAAATTTCGGGATCACCGTTCAAGATCAAGTCTGCATATCCAACCGGATCATTGTAGATTAGATAATCCAGTTCTGACCGTTGATACATATTGTCAGCAACCTCATTCTCCACGGCGATGGTATCAATGGCAATCATGCTGCCATCTAAAAATTTCAGTTCCACACAAGCGGTATCCATGTTAAACTCACAAGAAATCAATCTATCCATAAGAAACCTCCATTTTGCGGGATGTTAGATCATCCCAAAATATTTGAATGCTTCTCGGATTGCTTTCTCTTTTTCCTGCGGACACTGGGGCTGTCTGGAATCCTCGGACTTCGGCAGATTATAGTTCTTACCAACCCCAATCCCACATTTTCGTTTAATCTGTGAGATATAGAGGTTGGACACCTTTAACCCGGTATGCTCCAACACATACTCCTTGATCTGCGGATAGGTTGCCCCATCCTGAAATTCGGACATATCCATATCTTCCAAAGAGAACTCAACCCGAATCTTTTTCGAGTCGACCTCACCCTTGGAAAGCAAGACAACCGTCTCAACGGTACTTTCGTTGTCCCAACAAAGTTCCTGTGTCTCCCTGTCTCCAAAATACACCGGAAAACGGAACTTTATGTGCTTCAGGAATCTGCCATCTGGCTGCTCCTGCTCGTAAATGTCCACCTGTTCCACAAAGCTGTTAAGAAATTCTTTCTTCTCCAGGTCGGTGAACTTATCATATAGTTTATCAAAATATAAAAGAAATTGATAGACGTTTTCTTCTGATATTTTCTGTTGCTGAATATTCAGCAGGCGATTCTTTACTTCCTCTATACTGTTCTCCACGCCTTCAATCTCATCATACAAACGGTATAACCTTGTCTCCATATCCTGATATTTCTTCTCATAAAATTTATCCATAATATCCAGACTGTCCATCTGCTGTCCAAGTCTTGCTTTTGCTCCGGTCAACTGCCTGTGCTGCTTTTCCAATCCTTCAATCTCTTTTTCTATTTCTTCTGTATCTATTCTTGAACCGATTTTATTCAGAATTGCTTCTTCAAATTTAGGATTCTTCACCAGCTTCCGAATAACTTCTTCCACTGCATTGTTAATCTTCTCCTCACTCCATTGTTTACGATATCCACATTTATGACCATCTACCAGGCGACGATGTTTGCAGGCATAATAGAAATAATCCTTATATAAGGTTCCGTCTTTCTTTTTCTTTCGGTTCACGTTTCCATACATACCACTTCCACATAATGGGCATCTCAATATTCCGGATAAAATATGCTCATGATCGAGACTATGTGTCTTTTCATATTTCACACCTGTTTTTTCTCGTTTTTGATGGGCCAACTCCCAGTCTGTTTCTGAAACAATCCCTTCATGGATACCATCGTGCAGCATATAATTTTCCTGTTTTACAATGCGATATTCATTTCTTGTTCCTGAAACTTTCTCGTTCTTCCTTCGTCCATAAGCCAGCTTTCCACAGTATACCGGATTATCCAGAACGCCTTTTATAAATGAAGCGGCAAATGCGTCCAGTGTATTATTCTGTCGTTTTTTCTTTTTATATCCATGCTGGTTCAGCCATGCAGCAATCGCAGAGATTCCCATATTTGTATGAATAAATTTGTCATAAATCAGACGAATAATCTCCGCTTCGTCCTCTGCAATCTGTAATTCTCCATTTACCAATTCATAACCATATGGAGCGAATCCTCCGTTCCATTTTCCTTCCCTGGCTTTCTGCTTACGTCCTTCCATTGTCTGAACAAGGATATTCTCTCGTTCAATCTCTGCCACCGCAGACAGAACAGAAATCATCAGCTTTCCACTATCTTTTGAGCTGTCAATTCCATCTTCTACACAAATCAGATTCACTCCAAAATCCTGCATCCTCTGCAAAGAATTTAATACATCTGCCGCATTACGACCGAATCTGGAAAGCTTGAACACCAGTACAAACTGTACCTCATCTGTTCCATTCTCAATATTATCCAACATTCTCTGAAATTCCGGTCTGCCCTCTACGCTCTTTCCAGACTTACCTTCATCGGAATACTCATTTACAATTTCCATATTCTGAAATTCCGCATATCTCTTGAGTTTTTCTTTCTGAGCATCCAGACTGTAGCCATCTACCTGCATGGTTGTGGATACTCTGGTATAGATATCACATTTTATCTTTTTATTCACTTTTCCTCCTCTCCTCAGAACATCCCAAAGCAATTTCCAACAATTCCGTTGCAACTTGTGAATTTCTGATACGCATTAAGTTATCCCAGACATCAGCTTTTCCAAGTAGATTCATCCCGCCATGCCATACTATTTCATCATCAATAACGGCAAAACATTCTTCTACTTCTGTTCTTGTTATCACATTTATTCCTACCAATTGCATTGCTCTGATTAATTCATAACATACATCTGACTTTCCGTAAGTAATATCTTCCGGATCTGTTGTAATAACTGTGACCTTTACCCCTACTTCCTGTCTCTTCTTGACTAGTAATAAAAATCTGTCAATTTTATCCTGTCTGATATCCGGACTGGAAATTACCACCATTTTTTCTGACTCTACAATATCTTGCTCGAATTTTTCGGTATAATTTACAGAATCAAATATTGCATTTATTATTTGTTTAGGTTGCAACTCTTGCGTCCAGATTGAAAATCCCATCTTCCTATATGTTCTCAATCTTTTTGCATACATTTTATCAAAATAACGCACATGCGAATCGATATAATCATACACATAAACGGCTTCTTTTCCGACATAATCTCTGTTTAATCTACCTACATACTGTTCCAGGCGTCCTTCAAAAGATACAGGTGCTGCAAGCATTAATACATCCAGTCTTGGGAAATCAAACCCTTCTCCTATTTTCTGACCAGTTGCCACCAAAATAAGCGATTCATTTTCAGGTATCTGCTTTAATTTTACTCTTATTTCAGCATTTTCCTTATCCGAATTATCCCCATACAGAAGGAATACATGATCTGCTTTTTCCTTTAAGGCATCATGTAAAAATTTTGCATGTTCCTTAAATCTTGTTAAAATTACAGGAGTTTGTTTTCTTGCAACACAAGTTATAACATCATCTATGATCATTTCATTGCGCACCTTACTGGTACTAATCAAATTATATGCTTTATTAATATTATCCTTGCTTTCTGCAGTATCAACTACTCTTGTGTATCTTGGGATAAAATAATGTCCAATCCCTTGCTCCTTAGCCCTCTCCAACGCAGTAAATCTATGTCTCAAAGGTCCCAGCAGCATATAGATAATCCGATCAAGACTGTCACCACGTTTAGGTGTAGCAGAAACACCATATACATATTTTGCATTTATTTTCTGCAATAATTCCATAGATGTGTTAGAAGCTGCGTGATGACATTCATCCATAATTACCATTCCGTAAGAATTAATCCGTTCATTAAATTTTCCTCTGCTGTACATTGAACCAACCATTGCAACATCTATAATCCCTGTCAATGTATTTTTATTTCCGTGCAAAACGCCTATCACACTATTTCTTTTTTTCTTTCTTCCTGTTTTTGTTTCATATTCCGGTGGTTCTTCTCTTATCTCTAAGAAATGATTCAATTCATCAACCCACTGATTAAGCAAATCTTTACTTTGCAGCAAAATGAGCGTATTTACTTTTCGCTCTGCAATAAGGTAACTACATACTACAGTCTTTCCAAATGCAGTTGCCGCACTCAGAACCCCATCTGAATGTGATAATAATTTTTCTGCCGCTAATTCCTGTTTCATTCGCAAATCACCTTTAAAAGATACTCTGATAGGTTGTCCTGTTTCTCTTTGATCTGAAACATCAACTGAAATGCCTGCTTTTTCACATTCCTGTATAATATTTTCCCGCAGTCCTCTCGGAATCTGTATATATCCATCTATATCCTTACCTAAATATACAGCACTGAAATTATAATAACTAAAACTTCCCATACCTAAAATGGGATTCGTTCCTTGAAAATTCAATAT
>ENA-UAON01000897-UAON01000897.1-human-gut-metagenome-genome-assembly--contig:-NODE-897-length-9844-cov-4.044948_pt1 | contig 9844 bp, 8 predicted proteins | sample MGYA00243469_ERZ654557 | MGnify/ENA primary metagenome ERZ654557 (study PRJEB26926, sample SAMN06164571) | human gut metagenome | biome: ENVO:00009003; feature: ENVO:2100002; material: ENVO:00002003...
TATAAGAGACAGGTGCTGACATGGATATTCGGACAGATCTGCCGGAAAATCGGCTGGATCAAGGAAGGAGATCTGAAGTTGTAGGACTATGCTATGTAATTGATAGTATGAGCGAGTGATAAAATGATAAAATCGGCACTTTATGTCAGGTAAGTATGATGTGTATTTTAAGCATCGGGACCCGGCCTCTAAAGGCCGGTTTTTTCAGTTTAAACAGATACAGGAAAGAATTTGTTGGAAAGCAAAATGAAAGATTACGTGATGAAACTGATTGATGTGGGACCAATTTGTGATATAATTAAGAGGTATTTACCGGAAGAAAAGCACATTGAATAAGAAAGGGTGGGATTAAATGGAGTTTGGACTAAGCTTACTGATCGGATATTTATTGGGGAGTGTGAGCCCATCTTATTTTCTGTCGAAGGCCAAGGGAATTGATTTACAGAATCAGGGACGAAAGAATTTAGGAACAACCAATGCATTTATGCTGTTAGGGCGGACAAGTGGAATTATCGTTATGGTTATTGACTTTATGAAAGGGTGTTTTGCAGTCTGGCTGGCACAGGCAATTTTCCCGGAGGTTTCGATCGCAGGAATTACCGCAGGTGTTGCTGCTATTCTCGGACATATCTTTCCGTTTTATCTGAAGTTCCGGGGCGGAAAAGGTCTGGCAACGCTGGGTGGTGTGATATTAAGTACAGACTGGCGGATATTTCTGCTGCTGGCACTGATTGGAATTATTGCTATGCTGATCACGGACTGGGGTTGTGCTGCGTCATTTTCAACTGCAATTTTTTATCCCGTACTGTATTTTGGAAAAACATGGAATTATATCAGTCTGTTTTTACTGGAAATCGGATGCATTTGTGTAATCGTAAAGCATTGTGCGAATATTCCGAAGCTGCGTGCAGGAGAGGAGCCTTCTGTTCGGGAAGCAATTAAGCGATTTCTGCATAAAGCGCAGGAGGCGAAAGAGTAATAGAAAGAACTATAGAAATTTTCGAAGATTCTGAATAAAAAATAAAAAAAAGGTGTTGACATCTTTTTGGGGCAGTGCTATTGTAGCAGTTAACAAAGAGCAAATGCAAAGAACAGAATACGGTCATTTAAAAAGAAGTACTTCAGAGAGCCGGTGGCTGGTGTGAATCGGTGTATGGTTTGAATGATTATCCTCTGCGAGCAGTGCACTGAATTTCTTGTGAAGTGATCATAGAAATGATTATGTTCGGAGAATAGTAGGTGTCACCGGTTTTCTACCGTTACATAGAAGCTTATTTCCGGAAACAGATTCCCGAGATGAGACTAAGTGGTCGCGAAAACGGCAAGTAAAGTGGTAACGCGGAAGTTTTAACCTTCGTCTTTATAAAAGACGGAGGTTTTTTTAGTTTATTTGTCTCTTTGCAATATTAAGAAAGGAGCCACCATTTGGTGGGGAGAAAATGAATGGCTTAATAATTGTTTTAATTGGTATCGTTGCATTAGGAACCGGCTATCTGACATACGGACGATGGCTGGCAAAAAAATGGGGAATTGATCCGAAGGCAAAAACTCCGGCGTTTACACATGAAGATGGACAGGACTATGTGCCATCCTCCAAGTTTACGGTTTTCTCACATCAGTTCTCATCCATTGCAGGAGCAGGTCCTGTTACCGGACCGATCCTGGCATCTGTGTTTGGCTGGGTGCCGGTACTGCTCTGGCTGATCCTTGGTGGTTTGTTCTTCGGAGCAGTTCAGGATTTCGGTGCACTGTATGCATCGGTAAAGAATGAAGGTAAGTCTATTGGTATGGTAATTGAGAAGTATATCGGTAAGGGCGGTAGAAAGCTGTTTATGCTGTTCTGCTGGCTGTTTACACTGCTTGTTATCGCAGCTTTTACCGATATGGTTGCCGGTACCTTCGTCGGAAAAGGAGTAGAAGGTATGACTGCGGAAACCAGTTATGCAAATGCGGCAGCGGCTTCCATCTCCATGTTGTTCATCGTTGCGGCAATTATCTTTGGACTGATCCAGAAGCATGTAAAGAAGATGAATGAGATCGTGCGTGCGATCATCGCAATCGCATTACTGGTTGCAATGTTTGCGATCGGTATGCATTTACCATTATATGCAACAAAGTCTGCATGGATCTACATCGTTATGGCTTATCTGTTTATGGCATCGGTTATGCCAATGTGGTTGTTGATGCAGCCAAGAGATTATATGACAACCTTTATGCTGCTTGGTATGATCGCCGGTGCGGTTGTCGGTGTTGTAGTTGCACATCCATCCATGCAGTTGAATGCATTTAACGGATTTAATGTAAACGGAAGCACGATGTTCCCGACATTGTTTGTCACGATCGCCTGTGGTGCAGTATCCGGATTCCACAGTCTGGTATCCTCCGGCACTTCATCCAAGACGATCAGTAATGAAAAGGATATGCCGATGGTTGGTTATGGAGCCATGGTAGTAGAGTCCTTACTTGGTATTATCTCACTGGTAGTTGTTGGTGCAGTTGCTGTTAACGGAACCAAGCCGGATGGTACACCATTTGCTATTTTCTCAAGCGGCGTTGCCGGATTCCTTGAAAAGCTTGGACTTCCTGTACAGTTTGCAACCGTATTCATGACCATGTGCGTATCTGCACTGGCATTGACCTCTCTGGACTCCGTAGCCAGAATCGGCCGTATGTCATTCCAGGAGCTGTTCTATGGTGATACAACAGATCCTGCGAAGATGCCGGTATGGCAGAGAGTTCTGACCAATAAGTATTTTGCAACTGTGATCACACTGTTCTTCGGATATCTGTTGACTCTGGGTGGATACAGCAATGTATGGCCATTGTTCGGTTCTGCCAACCAGCTGCTGGCAGCTCTGGTGCTGATCGCACTTTCCGTATTCTTAAAGACGACCGGAAGAACCGGCTGGACATTATACGCACCAATGTTTATCATGCTGGCAGTTACCTTTACCGCACTGGTTCAGAAGACGATCGCACTGGTTGCCAATATGGTAAACGGTCAGGCAACTCTGTTGGTAGACGGTCTGCAGTTCATAGTAGCCATCCTGCTGATGGTACTGGGTGTACTGGTCGCATTCAGCTGTCTGAAGAAGCTGTTTACTACAAAGGCACAGCCAAAAACAGAAGCAGAATAGATGATAAACCGCATGGATTTATAGGAATTGACAATTTACATTTAAGCAGATATATGATACGTTAAAAGAGGACATATTATTTGCGATCACGAGTCGGCTGCCGCAAATGACAGAAGCATCCCCATGGGATTCTGAAGCATTTGCGGTAGCTGTTTTTATTTTGCGGCAATTATGGAGACAAGGAAGATGCAGTGTCATCTTATCTCGGTTATGGCAACGAGAGGAATGCGGTATGAGAAAAAGGAAAGGCAGGTAGGTTATATGAGATATGATGTGATTATTATTGGAGCGGGACCGGGAGGAATTTTCTCTGCATATGAGCTGGTGCAGAAGAACCCGGAGATGAAGATTGCTGTATTTGAGGCCGGCCATGCATTGGAGAAGCGCCATTGTCCGATCGACGGAGAGAAGATCAAGAGTTGTATTAATTGTAAGAGCTGTTCGATCATGAGCGGATTTGGCGGAGCCGGCGCATTTTCAGACGGAAAATACAATATCACCAATGCGTTTGGCGGTACGTTATATGAGTATATAGGAAGAAAACAGGCCATTGAATTAATGGAATATGTGGATGAAATCAATATGAAATTCGGCGGTGAAGGAACGAAGCTTTATTCTACCTCCGGCAGTGGGTTTAAGAAGCTCTGCCTGCAGAATAAGTTAAATCTTTTAGATGCATCGGTACGTCATCTGGGAACGGATATTAATTTTATTGTGCTGGAGAACCTGTATGCGGAATTAAAGGAACGGGTGGACTTTTATTTTGATACACCGGTAAAGACGGTAGAAGCTATTGATGGGGAGTATCGTATTTACTGTGAGGATGGACAGAACTATGATGCAGAAAGGTGCATAATTTCCGTAGGACGCAGTGGCAGCAAGTGGATGGAGAAGATCTGTCGGGAGCTGCAGATCCATACGAAGTCCAACCGGGTGGACATTGGTGTCCGGGTAGAGCTGCCGGCTGTTATTTTCTCACATCTGACGGATGAGCTGTATGAGAGTAAGATCGTGTACCGGACACAGAAGTTTGAGGATTCGGTCCGAACCTTCTGCATGAATCCGAAAGGTATCGTAGTAAATGAGAATACAAATGGAATTGTAACCGTAAACGGTCACAGCTATGAGGGCGCAGATAAGCAGACAGAGAATACGAACTTTGCATTGCTGGTATCCAAGCATTTCTCAGAGCCGTTTAAGGACAGTAACGGCTATGGTGAGAGTATTGCACGGCTGTCCAATATGCTGGGTGGCGGCGTGATCGTACAGCGGTTCGGTGATCTGGTCCGGGGACGGCGCAGCAATGACAAGCGGATCGCAGAGGGACTGGTAGAGCCGACCTTAGCTGCGACACCGGGTGATTTGAGCCTGGTACTGCCGAAGCGGATTCTGGATGGTATCATCGAGATGATCTATGCACTGGATAAGATCGCACCGGGAACTGCCAATGATGATACCTTGCTTTATGGTGTGGAAGTGAAGTTTTATAATATGGAAGTAGAACTGGATGAACATCTGGAAAGCTGTTACAAGGGATTATATATTATCGGAGACGGAAGCGGTGTGACACATTCTCTTTCTCATGCTTCCGCCAGTGGTGTATACGTTGCAAGACAGATTGCTGCTGAAATATAAAACCGGAAAGTATACCATTTATAAGCGGATGATCGGATATGCAACTGTCGGTTGACAGATTGCCGTGGATGCTTGATAGACTGCAACCGGAATGATTTGTATGCTGATTTCATCAAGGCAGCCATAGATGGCGGAATGGAGGAGTATATGATATTAGCGGATAAGATTATGAACCTGCGGAAGAAAAATGGATGGTCCCAGGAGGAGCTGGCAGAGAAATTAGGCGTCAGCCGACAGTCAATCTCAAAATACGAAGGCGCGCAGGCGGTACCGGATCTGGATAAGATTCTTAAGCTGAGTCAGATTTTCGGAGTTACGACCGATTACTTGATAAAGGATGAGCTGGAGGAAGAGATTTACAGCGATGAGATAGGACTCGACGAGGAGAGTGAAGAGGACGGAACACACTATAAGGTGACAATGGAGATGGCGAATGAGTTTCTGGAGCTGCGGAAAAAGGCAGCCGTCCGGATCGCATTTGCAACGCTTCTGTGTATCATATCACCGGTAGCGTTACTTATGTTTGCCGTAGCCAGTGAGGTGCCGGCATACGGGATTACAGAGAATATGGCTGCCGGAATCGGACTTTGTATATTAATGCTTCTGATCGTGATCGCAGTAGCTATATTTATAATGACAGATATGAAGTCAAAGAAGTTCGAGTTTTTACAGATGGACACCTTTGAAACAGAGTATGGTGTGGACGGAATGGTAAAGGAGCGGAAAGAACGGTTTCAGGATACCTATGTGAAATACAATGTGCTGGGAGCAATATTCTGTGTGGCTTCCGTGATACCGTTGTTTCTCGGAATTGCATTATTTAAGCAGGATCTGTATATTGTGATGATGGTATGCCTGCTGCTCTGTATGGTGAGTGTCGGTGTGTTTTTCTTCGTCCTGGCTGACGTCATCATGAGTTCCATGAATCAGATTCTGGAAGAAGGGGATTTCACCAGAAAAAACAAACGTGATAATAAAAAAACAGAGAAATTCAGCGGTATTTACTGGATCGTGGCAACAGCCGTCTATCTGGGCTATAGCTTTATCACAAATGACTGGGGAAGAAGCTGGATCATCTGGCCGGTGGTCGGTGTATTGTTTCCTGCCATCCGGCTTCTGGTATTAAGTCTGATGAATTCAAAGGAGAAAAAGGCTTAAAGCAGTGTAAAGGTATTCTTATGACATCGGATCAGACCGTCTGCCTGCATTTTGCCCAGCTCCTTGGAAAGGGCACTGCGGTCAAGATTCAGATAATCGGCCAGCTGCTGACGGTCGAACGGAATCTGGAAGGTGGAGCTTCCGGTCCGGACTGCAATCGCAGACAGATAGGTCAGTAATCTGCCACGGATCGTCTTTGCTGAGGTACAGAAGATCCGGCTGGAAAGTGTCAGATTCTTGCGGGCAGTGATCATCAGGATATTTCGCAGGAGCTGATCATACCAGCCTTGGGAAGCATTGGTCCGTTCAAGCAGGGTATTCAGCTGCAGAAATAAAATCTCACAGTCCTCACCGGCAACCGCATCTACCAGCATGGGCTCCCGACAGAGCACATAGGTCTCTGCAAAGATGTGGCCGGTGGGGATTTTACTTAATAAACTGGTATTACCCCAGGCATCGACATTTTCGATATTAACACTTCCGGACAGGACGATGCCGACTTCCTGAATCAGATCTCCGGTGTGGAAGATCACGGAATGTCTGGTGTAGGTTCTGCGGTGCGTCCGGGCAAGAGTCAGCATATCCCGAATCTCCGGCTCGGTTAATTGTTGAAAGATTGGATTCTCAAAAATTTCCATCATTTAATCTCACTTTTGTGGTCATGACCACATGAATTTTCTTTGTATACTACTATAATCCCATTATAAATTCAAGAATATGAGCAGAAAACGCAAATTCCAGGCTCAGATTCAAAAACAAATGAAACAGAAAGGGAAAACAATGATAAGAAAGATTATACAGATTGATGAGGAAAAATGTAATGGATGTGGTGCCTGCGTGCAGGCATGCCATGAAGGGGCAATCGGCATGGTAAACGGAAAAGCAAAGCTTTTGCGGGATGATTACTGCGATGGTCTGGGAGACTGTCTGCCGAACTGTCCGACCGGAGCGATCACATTCACCGAGCGGGAGGCGGCAGCCTATGATGAGCAGGCGGTTCTTGCGAATAAGAAACAGAATGAGCAGTCACAGCTGGGTCAGTGGCCGTGTCAAATTAAGCTGGTTCCGGTCAATGCTCCGTATTTTAATGGGGCAAAGCTTCTGATCGCGGCGGATTGTACGGCTTATGCCTATGCCAATATTCATCAGGAGTTTATGAAAGGAAAGATTACGATCATCGGCTGCCCGAAATTAGATGATATTGATTACAGTGAAAAGCTGACACAGATCATAGCAGGAAATGATATTCAGAGTGTTACGATATTAAGAATGGAAGTGCCGTGCTGCGGCGGACTGGAGCATGCGGCGAAGCAGGCACTTCAAAACAGCGGAAAGTTTATTCCGTGGCAGGTTGTGACGTTTTCGATTGACGGGAGAATTATGGGGTGATCTCCTGACTGTTGTTTCAGCTCCTGCATCTGTGTCTGAGTCAGGAAATATTTGATTTCATAACGTTTGAATACGGTTTGAATATCCATAAAATAAGGCTCCTTTGCTTTTCTTTCCTAGATGATAGCAAGGGAACCTTAATTTAAGCTTAAAGTAATTGTTAATTTTATGTGTTCTGCATTACAGAGGGAGAATCAATACGAACTGAATGGAATGTGCATCGGCAGCTCTGGCGGAGTCTTTCCCCTTATGAGCTTCTACAATTGTCTTGACTGTGGCTAACCCAATGCCAAATCCTCCGGTCTGTGTATTTCGGGAGGTGTCCGGACGGTAGAAACGTTCAAACAGCTCATTGCGACGGCCGGGTTTGATCTCGACGACCGAATTGGCAAAGGTCAGCCGGGCAATCCGGCCACGCTTCTGCAGGGTATCCGCAATGGTGTCGGTGGTGCCGGAGGTATCAAGGGTTACGGTGAAATATCTGGTATTAAAGGGCGCTTCCGGGGAAAAGGTATCTTCTTTATGCGGAGGGACATCGGCTGACAGAGGGGGATTGTCTGTCGATGGCGGGGTGACTGCCGATGGATGATTGTCAGCCGGCTTCTCCGGTTGTGGAAAAACACCTTCATTATCGGTCAGGATGTTTAAAAGCTGTTCTGCACTCTGCTTTCATAATTCGTGATATTGATGGTACCCATGATGAGCAGCATCATAGTTGCCGCATTCCAGATAATCCAGAGCATCCTGACCGTTGTAGACGGCATCTACAGAGTAGTTATTGTGTTTAAAAATAGCAGTTAAGGCTGCTGACAATCCTATTGAAAGTAGGGTTTATATCCGAAAGCTCAGTGTCATAGCTTATTGGTATCTTATTATAAAATAACACAGAAACCTTAAAGGAACTTAAAAGCTTATTAAAGTATACAATAGGAAGAAATGAGTGTAAATACGGGAAGGAGGATTATGCAGGAATTATACAAAAGAAAAAACAAAATAAATATTGACAAATAGACATAGATACTATATATTAAATATCAAGCAAGTATATATTATCTATTTTTTCTATAGTCAGGAGCGGTTTGTATGGTTCTAAGAAGAAAGTCTTGCGAAATTTCATGAAACAGAAGCAGGATTTTGGAAACATGACAGGCAGCGATTCCTAGTATGGTGAAACTGATGAGGAGTGCTTCCGGAGTCCGGACAGGGTGAAGGAGGACACAGATTGGGAAAGAAGGATGTTGCAGAGAAGCTATATACAGAGAATAATCGAATCTTTGCGGATATTGTAAATTATATTCTATATGATGGGGCAGAGATTGTAGGACCGGAGCATTTGAAAGAGGTCAGCGGCGAAGAGCTGTTTTTAGAGGAAGAAACGGATATAGATCTGTTTGTGGAGTCTGTGGCATCTGCAGATTCCATGGATCGGCAGGTGGGAAACGGAAGGAATACCAGAAAGAATGTAAGAAGACACAGGCAGAAGGATTATGTGGTTCAGCAGAGATACCGGGATGTGTCAAAGCAGATAACCATTCGTCAGGGACAGGACGCAGTTTATATGCTGATAAGTCTGGAGAATCAGTCAGAGGTACATTATGCGATGCCGGTCCGGAATATGCTCAATGATTCCATGCGGTATATGAGACAGGTCAATCAAATCCGGAGTTGCAGGAAAGGGAAGCGGAGTCCGGACAGCGGAGACTTTTTATCCGGCATTGACAGTAGGGATAAGCTGCTTCCGGTGATTACGATCGTGATCCTGTTTCAGAATCGGCCATGGGATGGACCGAGATCCATTCATGAAATGCTGGACATAAAAGACCCAGCGGTTCTGAAATATGTACAGGATTATAAGATACATGTAATTGCACCGGCAGAGTTATCCACCGAGGAACTGAAGCAGTTTCACAGCAGTATGCGGGAGGTTCTGAGCTTCATCAAGTATTCGGAGGATGAGGAGAAGCTGCGACAGATCCTGAAGGAGGATGCGGACCGGTTTAACCGGATGGAACAGGAAGCAGTACAATTGTTAAATCTGGTGACAGGTGCAGAGATAGAGATCAATACGGAACAGGAGGTTGTGGATATGTGTAAAGCGTTAGCGGATATGATCAGTAGAGAACGGAAGCTGGGGTATGATAGTGGCATAGAAGAAGGACAGCGGGAAAAAAGTATTCAGATTATTAAACGTATGCTGGCACATGGATATACGCATGCGGACATTATGGAGATTATCGGATGTGATAGTGAGGAGTTGCTTGCAGTGGCACGGGAGACCGGTGAATACTAAGCTCCGGTCTCGCTATGAAATCACAGAAAAAGAGTTATCAGTATGATGATGACTACAAGGCCGGTGCCGAGTGCATAATGACTGGCAAACTGACTGACGTCTGTTAAACGATGTAGCAGATCGGAATAAATCAGGCATAAATGGACCAGTCCGTTGGCAAGAAGAGGAGCGGCTGCAGTTTTGCACTGCTGATTTATGCTCCGAATATAGGCTGTCTCTTATACACATCTCCGAG
>ENA-UAON01000917-UAON01000917.1-human-gut-metagenome-genome-assembly--contig:-NODE-917-length-9677-cov-10.694658_pt1 | contig 9677 bp, 2 predicted proteins | sample MGYA00243469_ERZ654557 | MGnify/ENA primary metagenome ERZ654557 (study PRJEB26926, sample SAMN06164571) | human gut metagenome | biome: ENVO:00009003; feature: ENVO:2100002; material: ENVO:00002003...
TTATTATAGATTATATGACCTTAAAAAATCTGTCCAGTTAATTGTAACCTATCCAGTTCCGACCTTGTGCGGTTTTTTCTCGATTGTTGTACCAGCGGCAAGCTTTTCACCACAATCCTTACAGTAAGTATCTCCGGTATAGCCCTTCTCTTTGCAGGTTGCTTCCCGCTGATTCCGTATTTCAGTATGTGTGTGATCACATTCGCTTCTTGTAATCGTAATGCTTACACTTTCTGTCTCGTAGTTGCCCTTGTCAGTTCCTGTATAAATTGCATTCGCTGTCACTGCCACACCATCTGCAAGTGCCGTGTCCTTATCAGCCTCCTGCCAGTTCCATCCATCCGGAAGCGTAATATCGCCAACCTTCTTTGTGCTGTGCGCCGGAGCCATTGTAGTTTCCGGCATATTCGGAGCTTTCGCTGCCTTGTTGACCGTAAGACTGAGTTTTATACCAACAGCATTGTAATTAGCTGTATCTGATGGTGTAAATGTCACATCATACTCTGTCTTTCCGCTGTCTGCTGCTGTAGGCTTGATACTGCTGTTCTTCCATGCAAATGCTCCTGTGATTTCAGTTCCATCTGCTGTCTGATAAGCCGCTTTTCCTCCGGTCAGGGTACTGTCTGAAAGTTTCTGTCCGTAGGTAAGTGCGCCTGCTGTCGGCTTCTGTGCAATTACCGGTGTTGCTTTAGTTACTTTAACTGTTATTGTTCTTGTTACTGTATTGTAGTTGTCAGCGTCATCAGGTGTGAATACTGCCTGATAGCCTTTATTATTTACAGTCGGAATGATATTCTTTCCTGTAAAGCTCCATGTTCCGGCAAGTGAATTGCCATCTGCCCCGGTCACACTGCCGCCTGTCATATCTGAATCAGCTAGTGCAACAGCAGGATTGTATACACGCTCTGCTACAGTTGGAACTGTTACTACTGCCGGTGTTGCCCTGGCTACTGTAATAGCCGCTGTTCCGGTAAGGTCCTCGTAATATTTGCTGTCATCAGGCTTGAATACCCAGCCCGCCTGTGTCGTTCCTGCAGTCGGTATGCAATCCGGATCAGCCCATTTGAGTGTTCCCTTTACTTCGGTGTCTGTATCTGCTTCCACAAAGGTAACATCACTAAATCCAAGCTTAGAAAGCTTGTCTCCATATGTAAGTGCATTGCTTCCATTTACAGATACCGTATTTCCGCTCTTTAATGTAACAAGCTTCTTATCCGTAATCTTGATTGTCATAGTATATACAGCATCTTCGTAATTTAGCATAGAAGCTGTCACTGTGATTGTAGCTGTAGCTCCAACCTGAGATTCATCTGCCTCTTTCACTTTATAGGTCAGTTTTCCGTCTTGATCTACTGCTACATCACTCAAAAGCTGCTCGTTATACGTATTTGTTAATGCGTATGCTGTAGTTCCCCTATCTGTCGGGAGCTTTCCTGCAATATCCACACTAATTGCCTTGTCATCTGAACCGGCTACATACGAATAACTCTTTTCCTCATCACCAATGTTCGGTGAAGCTGCTTTGTTAATTGTAAATACGACCGGATCACTTGCAAGTCCTGCATAGTTATCTGTCTCTGCAACATAAGCCTTTACTGCATAGATTCCTGCATTTACAGGTATGGCATCTGTATATGCAGATTCATCCGAAGGTGCCCTATATGCAGTACCATCTGAAGCTGCTGTTGCATACTTATAAGTTACTGTACCGAATTTTGCTGTTGCATTTGGTTCTGGTGTCTCATCCTTCGCATAAGTATAATCAGAACAGCTAAGTTCTGTAGTAAAACTATTTGCTGCCTGTTTTACTGTCAGAATACCACTCTCGCCATCTGAACCGCTTCCGGTAAAGGATACTTCATAATTGGTACTATCTGAGGTTCCTGTAATTGCATAGGTTCCAACACCTGAATTGTCTTTCGCAGTAGTTGATAAGCTGATGCCAAGTGCTTCTTCGGTATCATCTGCTACCAAAACATTGTCCGGGTAGACATCACTTGAGGCAAGACTCCATGTAAGTGCAGGTTTTTTCTCTCCATAGAATTTTTCTTTATCAGCAATGACTACGGTAATCTGCTTCTTGGAAACTTCCGGTGTCACTTCACAGGTCACAGAATCATAAGTATCTGCATCACTTCCTGTCGGTGTAAAGACAAGCGAGTATTTCTCACTTGTGCCGACTGTTGGAAGCTTATCTGCATCCTCAGCTGCCAGAGTCCATGTACCCTCAACCTTCGTGTCACTGTTTAGTCCTGCTGTCACAACTGCCTTTGTCATATCTGCCTTTTCAAACATGGCAGATACCGTATTACCATAAGTACCGGAAAGAACCGGTGCAGTCTTTACATACGGAGTCGTCTTTGCAGTGGTAAATTCAATAGCAGGCTTTGTTAATGCCGTTATATTGCCTGCCTTGTCAATGGCTGCTATCCAGACTGCAGTTTTTTTACTTGGATACAATGGAAAATAAACGTCCGGCTTTCCAAAATTACCTATTTCAATTTTATTATCACCTTTTGTTCCTGTCGTTTTGAAGATTGAAGGTGTCCAACTCGCAACAAAGTTTTGGTTAGCATTACTATACTTAAGTCCCTCCGTACGAACTTCCCATTGTCCACAATAAAGATTTTCGTCCGGTTTAAAATTCCACCCATTGCGGGGCGCCCATTTTCCATCGTTTTCGACAGCGAACTGTGGGTACTTTGGCTCACCTTTCATATAATTTTCAATATCTCTTTTGCAGTCGTCGTAGGTGTAGTCAGTAACCCCGTCAAATACTCCTTCGGATACAAAGAACCACATCAGCGTTGCATCCTCGCTTAAATTAACCTTGAGTATCGCCTCTGTATCCTTCAGGGTACCGTCTTCTTTTTTCGGGTCAGCTATTTTTACTACAGGAGCCTGTGCATCCACCACAATGCCATCGGTACAGATATAATCACTCTGATTTCCCGCACCATCCACTGCATAGGCATAGACCACGTAATTTCCTTCGCTGCTCAGGCTGCCCGAAATGGTTGCGCCGTCTGATGATGGAAGAATAGTGCCTGTTCCTGCGGCTGCTTCCGAAAACTTACCGCCTGCTGCCAGCGCATCCAGTTCATCCTTTGTCTTTACTGATGCCAACGCCGTATCTGAAACCTTCTCAACATAATAGTAATACCTGGAAATGCCGCTGACCTCAGCCACATCGGCTTTCTTATCATTTGCCTGTATCTTAATATCCAGTGTTGCATCATTATAAAGATAGCCAAAGCTGATGGTGTTCAAAAGCGACCGAAACCAGTTTTCCTTAATCTGGATACCATAACCATCCGCCACGCCATCCTTATCCGCCCAGGTCGGCGCGCTCTTATCAATGCAGATAGTTACCTCCACCGGCTCGGAAAGACAGCCCTTTGCCGTATCCTTTCCATAGAGCGTTACCGTATTTTTACCCTCCTGCGTGAAGGCATAGCCCGGATTTTCGCCTGCAACCGCCGCCTCAAGACCTTCATAAATCTCCACGCTGCCGTTTAGCCAGGAATCTGAAGCAGCAGCTTTACTGTTTCTGTATAAAATCTGAGCTGCGTCATTTTGGTCATCAATCGCAAAGCTTACAGGCACATCCGCCCTGTACCATTTATCAGTGCCAGAAACCGGAGTCTGCGCCAGCGTAAAGGAATACGGAATCTCAAAGCGTATCGCCGCATTTCCCGTATAATTGCCCTTGCCGGTAAGGTTAAGCTTTGCCGGCTTTGCATCTGTAGTGGGTCCAGTCGTGTCTTCCTCTGTTACCGTAAAGTCTGTGTCCTTTACCAGAACATAGCTGCCGCCATCCGCACCTGTAACGCCGCTGTCTGTCAGGATCTTTTTAAGGTCTGCAGCTTCCCAGTCAAGGTCATCAAAAGAATACGGCTTTCCGGTGTAGTAAGCACAGCCACTAAGCGGAGTAGGAGGAATTGATAACTTACTTAAATCTCTCGGCGTAATCTTCGCTGTCAGCGGTATCTCAACAGACGGACAACTATTATTTTCCGCCATGACCATAATCGTAAAAGGATAGCTGCCTGCATTGGTAACCGTATACTCATTCGCATTATCATACCCTTTCCCATCTGCCAATTTGCAGGATATTTTCAGCGGAAATTTATCCACATACTCACTGTCAAACCCATCCTTTGCAAGCGTCTTACCCGTGCAGGGTGCAATATAGCCGCCTGTTACCGGAATATGGGCATTCTCATCATACTTATCTGCTTTAAGTGTTACGTTTATCGCATCACTGTCAGCCAATGCCGTATGTGCCTTTCCATCATACTCTGCCGCAGCTGCCGTAGCGCCTGCTGCCTGCATCTCACCCTGTCCGATTGCAAACTTAAATGCAACCGTACCATAGTAAGCGCCGCGTCCGGTAATTATCGCTGTAGGCGCATCAGTTGACTCTTTATTTTCATTACATTTAATGTTGTTTTTATAGATTACTGTATAGTTTGCGTTTGTAATGTCTGCATTGGCAGAGCCTGTGGAGTCCTGTGCCAGCTCTTTTCCAGATTTGTATTCTGGTCCGGTAAGCTTTACAGCTCCTTTTGCAGTCATCAGTGTAATGCCCGTCATTACCTGCGGATAGCCATCGTAGGTACGACCTTCCAGACCTTCGATATGAAGGTAGCCTTTTTTATAGGCTTCCGCAAGGTCAGTCCTTCCGCAGATGCTGCAATAGCCATAGTCATCCTTCGTATGTGCCTTAAGGGTTACTTTAGAAGACGGCATCGTGAAGGAAAGGTCTGTCGTATCTATCGTTACTGCATTGCCGCCATAAGGCTCATAAGAGCAGACTTCGCCCGTGACCTTAATCTTCTGACCTGTCGTACCTCCATTGCTGTACAGTCCGTAGGTTACACCGTCCCTCTTTGTGACATTCGTGTCATTTTCTCCACCTGTGGGCAGAGCGATACCACCAAGCTCTATCGGAAACCATATCTTAAATGCGCCAGCTCCCTTCGTTATTTTGCTGGAAAAATCAGCAGAGTCATGATTACAGTAGATGCTGGCATCCAGATTACTTTCATCTCCCGTAAACGCATCAGGTATTTGTGCTCCCTTCTCTATAACTATCTCAGCCTTGCCAGAAGGAACCGTTACATTCTCTAGTCCAGCTACACCCTCGCCCAGCCGCAGTACAGCGGTATCACCAGGAAAGCTTATGTTTCCGACCACGTTTATATTTTCTATGGTAACATCCTGTCTCCCTGTCATAAACAGGTAGTTTCCCTTACCCGTCAAGGTATGTGGCTCATCACCCTCTGAACGCAGCGTTATCTCAGCCGGCAAATATACTTTATCGAGCATCTTGTTTATACTCTTACCTGCTATCGTATCCTTCAGCAGCAGGATTTCCAGCTTCTTCCATAACTTGTATTCTTCATTCTTTTGATGCTCTTTCGATTCTTCCAGATAGAACATTGCTGCATCCCATGTCAGGAAATACATCGTTTTTGTCTCACCGCTATTTTTTTCTATCTGAAACTTTACAACGGCCTGAGATGTATCCTCCGGCATGTCAGCGCGAAGCACTTTTACACTGCCCTGACTTCTATCCGTTCTGCTTATATCGGTCTTAATACCGGCTGAATAAAAAGCATAGCCTTCTTCCAGCGTATCCGCAATAGCATAACCCTGCGTTTTATCAAGCAGAGAATCATCATTTTTACCAAAATTGCTCAGAGCAATCTCTCCATACTCACCACCTGAAAGCATTACTTTTGCACGTTTTATCTGGCTAAACTCTCTGTGGTCTATATGCAGAGCCTTTATCTTTGCAGTATCTCCGGATACGCTAAGGGTGGCACCTCCACATACCAGAACCTCTTCTCCCTCATACGTACCTCCGGTAATTGTACAGGAAATATCAGTATTGTGCATCTCACTAGCTTTTCCAATATAAATACTGTTGCTGTAATAACCATCTTTTAGCTTTGCAGCCGCACCACCCAAAAACCTCAAGACACCCTTATAATTACCATTCTCTACCGTAAGCTTTGCTTTGTTCTGAATAGAAACTGGGGCGATCAGTGTTCCATTCTGTCCCGTGCCTGCGTCTTTAAAGACTGCCTCCACACCTTCGCCAGTGATATAAAGACCCTTTCCTGTAACGGTACAGCCATTAAGATCCATACAAAAGCTGACCTTTTTTGTACCCCCATCTATTTTCCACTCGCTTTCTGGCTCAGAAATATTTTTCAGGATTTTCAACGTAATTTCAAGGTCTGCATCCGCATCAGCAGTATTTACTGTAGCTTTAACTGCATCGAATGCTTTCGTAAGTGTTGCATAACGTGTTGTATTCCCACCTACCGTAACTTCCGCAACACCTTCTTCTACCGTAAAAGCAGCCTTTTGGGAGGTCGCCGTATATTCACCGCAGGTCGCTACACAGTAGTATTGATAGGTGCCTGCCAAAAGTCCTGTAGGAATCTTGTAGGTCGCAGATGTTGCACCCTGCCCCGTTTGTTCTACTTTGTTTTTTGTTGTTCCATTTATTGTTTCATCGGCATACCACTGATAGGAGATACTGTCACTGCCAGCACTGCCAGATACTGCTTCTACGGTTAGCTCAGGCGCCTCCGCAGCGGTATAGTTTTCCATCACAGTTTCCGCTCCGCTGGCAATCGTTGGATGCGTTGTGAAATAGAGCGGACTTTTAACAGCCGTTACCTTTTTCTTTTTGTCTGTATACTTAGCTGTTAAGTTCGCATAGGTACCATCCTCATACTGTAAGGTATAGCCGACCTTCAGAAGGTCCTGCAGGGTTTTGTTAGAACCATTAGCTTCAATCGCACAGCCTGAAGCAGGGACAAAGGTTCCTCCTGTAATCTGGCTGTTGTCAGGCAGTATAAGACGTCCATTAAAGGTTCCACCCTCGATGACTACGGCTACCTTACCATAGCTGGTATTCATTATAGTACCGCTGCCAGTATTCGCCGTTAAAGTAGCGTCTTTCTCAACTGTAATTTTAACGTTATAATTACCATTGACTTTGACGCAGTAACCCCCACTGTTCTCATTTTTAATAACTGCGCCATCACCAATGGTACAGTCGGAGCAGCTGTCCATAAACATAATAGCGCCATAGCCAGACGCAACATTTCCGGTCACCTCCGTATGGGTAATTGTACAGGCGTTACTGTCACAAATAGTAATGACGCCTTCCTGACTACCATTACTTCCACTAATATTTGCTTTGTCAATGGTACAGGTCGCAGATGCCCTCATCGCAACTGTGGAACCGATTCCTGCATTTTTGATTGTGACATGCTCAATTTTCAACACGCTATCTACAGTTATCAGTCCATCTCCTTTGAATCTATCTTTCCCATATTGATAGCTGCCTGTAATTGTTCCCTCATTCGAGCCGGACGAGGTAATTGTTATATTTGCTCTTTTAAAATATAAACGCGCATTGTCCCCCTGTAGTGTCAATGTATGGCCATTCAAATCCAGCTCTATCTCTTTTGCCAAACCGGTACCAATGGTAAGCGCACTTGTTATGGAGGCATCATCATTCAACAGTTTAATGGAAACTTTTTCCAGGCTTGCGCTTCCATGCCCGCCAATCCATGTTGCAAGGTCCTGAGCGGTATAGGGGGCTTTCTTCGTTCCATTAGCATCCGTTTCTGTTACCTCAATCGTTCCAGCAGCCAGCAGTGCAATCCTATATTCGCCTACGAGCACATAGATGGTCGGAAGCTCCACGTCTTTACCCAATACGAGCTGGTTGCCGTCTCCATCCTCATCCGGCAGTACCGGCGTATAGGCATAGCAGAAGCCGTTTGACGCTTCACTGCTGTCAAATTCTTCTGCGTCGCTCTCTTCCACATTCAGCTCCCACTTGATGTTTTTCAGGCGGATTTTTTCCGTCGTTGTCTCGGTATCAGAGGAAGCTGCTGCGTCAGCGCTGCCTGTCGTCTTTACACTGTCTGCATTATCGGATGTAGATGCTGTGTCGGTTTTCTTTGCATTGTCTGCACCGTCGGATGTGGCTGCTGTGTCAGAGGCATCGTCCTTCTCTGCCGCGTATACTATGAGTTTATGCGGCAGAAGGGCATCCGCCATCTGTCCAATAAGCGCACCAAAAGCAGAGGGTAGGTCGGCACGTGCCTGTGTATCCTCTGTATCAGAGCTGCTAGAGCCATTTGGGTTGTTTGATTTGTCAGAATTTTCAGAATCCTTTGATGTATCCGAATCCTTTGTATCTGCATTTCCATTGTCAGAAGTACCAGACTTATCGGAAGCATCCGCATTGCCGGAATCGCCATCCTTTTCATCTGAGGATTCTGTATCCTTCTTATCATCAGAGGACGCAGTATCTCCATTACTGTCATCCTTCTGTGCATCGTCCTTCTCTGTATCTCCCGTCTCGGAAGCATCTTCTTCATCGTCGGCTTCCTTTTCATTCGCCTGCGTGGTCTTTTCTACCGTAACGGTCAGGCTGGTCGGAAACTTGATGTCGCTCTCAAGCGCACCGATGGGCAGGGTCTGCTCCGTGATGTCCTTTGAAAGCTCCTCAAAGGAAACAATAGTCGTTTTACCTGTCTCACTTTCATCGGTTTTTGCAGAAACCGAGAGTGCGGACAGGTCTACAGTATTGGCAACCATCGCAACGGTCAATCCCATCACAAGTATGCGCTTACGCAGCTCCCTCCACCTGATTTTTTCATGGGTCTGCTGCCAATCCTTCTCTGGCATGGTGTTTTTCTTTTTCATGTAAACTCCTCTCTTTTACCATAATCTCTCGGAATCTCTAAGCCAGTAAATACAAGGCTTTCAAATTCCTTTTTTATTAAAATCCCCCACTTTTTGCCCAAAACACTTGACAACTTCATCGAAAAATGCGGCGCTCCGCGCCTATTGATTAATAAGAACCGTCGCTTGCGGCGGCAGATATTTTTCGATTGGAGGCGATTTTTATGTTACCTGTTAACTGTGGCAGTCATGCAGACTACCAAAACTTTGTTGTTACTAATCTTCGTAAATATTATCCTGACCCAAGTGCTCTTGCTCGTTCCACCTGGGATATCATTGAGCGGTTTTGGAATCTCGATTTATCTTTTACCGATACTTTTATGGCTGATAAATATTCTAAATTCGGCCCTGCACCAAGAACCCCTTCCTCTATACAGCGTTCTTATCTGCTTTCCATTGACTTTAAAGTTACCTCGATAACAGAATGGGCTGCCCAGCTTAAAATCAATCCCCTTTATGCCATCCCAGAGATTTCGCTTTAAAAAATAAAAGCCCCTGTTCTGCCTGTGAATTCCAGGCAAAGCAGGGGATATCAATTTTGGGTATCAAATTACTGTTTTTTCTGTATAATCACTCAAAAAGGACACCTTTTATTGTATAATTATGTTATGGAACAAAACATACGAAAGAAGGTGTCCTGAATGAAAAATTAGCATTGAAGAAACTGCTAACTTATATGAAGAGTGTATATAAAATCCCGCAAAAAATCAAGTGTTTAACGGACGAAAGAAAAAGAAAATCTATTCCATTGTTTAACATTGTCATGCCGGTACTGCTTTTTCTGATGCTGCAGTATGAAAGTTTCCATACCATTTTTTCAGCCCCTGAAAGCATGTCGAAAAGACTGAAAAACTGTATCAGTGGAAGGATTCCAAAAGTTGATGCAGTCCGCG
>ENA-UAON01000924-UAON01000924.1-human-gut-metagenome-genome-assembly--contig:-NODE-924-length-9627-cov-5.675616_pt1 | contig 9627 bp, 9 predicted proteins | sample MGYA00243469_ERZ654557 | MGnify/ENA primary metagenome ERZ654557 (study PRJEB26926, sample SAMN06164571) | human gut metagenome | biome: ENVO:00009003; feature: ENVO:2100002; material: ENVO:00002003...
GATCTACACCTCTCTATTCGTCGGCAGCGTCAGATGTGTATAAGAGACAGTCTGTGAGCAGTCCGCGAAGAAAGGCGCGTTGGTCTTTGTTGACCCCATCATGGGCGACGAGGGCAAGCTGTACAACGGCGTAGGGGAGGAAACCGTCGCCCATATGCGCAAGATGGTCGCCGTGGCGGACTGCATCGTGCCGAACTACACCGAGGCGGCGTATCTGGCGGACATGCCCTATCACGAGGACATGACCGAGGAAGAAGCGCGCGCGCTGACGATTCGCCTGCACGAAATGGGCGCGAAATCCGTCGTCGTGACGAGCGCGAAGGTGGACGGCGAGAACTGCGTCGTCGGATATGACGGCACGGAGGGCGAGTTTTTCCGCATCCCGTTCGACCTCATTCCGGTGCGCTTCGTCGGCACGGGCGATATTTTCGCCGCAGTGATGCTGGGGAGGCTGGTGGACGGCGTGCCGCTCCAAGAATCGACGCACCGCGCAATGGACGCCGTGCGCACAATGATTGACCGCAACCGCGACAAGGAGGACAAGTACCTCGGTATCCCGATTGAAACGTGCTTGGAGGTGCTGGACGAATGAAGCGCCCACGCCTGCGCATCACGCTGATTGACCGCAAGGGCAGCTGTCCCTGCCATCATGGGCATAAAATCGGTGATTCATGGGATTTTGACACCGAGCGCGGTCAACTCTGCCCAATGGCGATGCACGTTGCGTTCCTGTATGCGGACATCATCCGCTATGGCGGCAGCATTCCCGGTCAGCCGGACGGCACAGCGGTGTTCTCCTGCCCGGATGCGGACACGCTGAACATCTTCCGCGTGGAGCGGATAGAGGAATAACGCCTGGACGCGGGGCATATCCTCCTTACCGAATCGGAAGGAGGGGAATTGCCCTATGACAGGAACACAGACTGTGCGCCGGACGACAACGCGCGCACGCCGCGGCTCGATGCAGCTGCTGCGCGGGCTGGGCGCGGCGATGCTGACGACCATCATCGTCGTGGCGGTTTTTGCGCTGCTGATGCAGTGGGTGAAGCCGACGGAGGACACCGTGCGTATCTTCAACCAGCTGCTGAAGGTCGTTTCCGTCGCTATCGGGACGTACATCGCCGTTGGGCGCGGTCAGGAAGGCGGACTGCTGCGCGGTTCGCTGATTGGGCTGCTGTACATGGCGTTGGGCGTGGCGGCCTATGCGCTGCTGAGTGGTCAGGGCGCGCCGTGGACGGCATATTTGGCTGATCTTGCTATGGGAACGGCGACCGGCGGGATAATCGGCGCGATTGTGTCGAATATTTCCGGAAAGTGATTGCAATTAGAACCCGAATCGTGTATAATGCCCATATACCCCTTTTTAAGAAATGGAGGATTACAACTATGAAGCATATCGAAACCATCCAGAAGCCCTGCCTGAAGAACTCTCTGGCCCACGGCGGCTGCGGCGAATGCCAGGCATCCTGCCAGTCCGCTTGCAAGACCAGCTGCACTGTCGCCAACCAGTCCTGCGCCAACAAGGAAAACAGCGACGTGCTCGCGGGCAACGAGGGCAAGCTCAACCGTCTGTACAACCGGAAGTAATGATACGCTTTCCAGATTCGTCTGGCAATCGTATCCGGTTCGGGACAGGCAAAGGCGGAGGCGGCATCATGCGCCTTCGCTTTTTTCGGGTGCAAGGGTGCAAAAAGTATCCTTGCGGTTTATCTAACTCAGGAGGAATAATAGCAATGATTCATACCTTCAAGGCGGTTGGTCAGCCGATGCTGCTGGATGTTGGCAGCGGCGCTGTTCACGCCATCGACGACATGGCGTTTGACGTGCTGGAAATGTGGAATGACCACGCGCCGGAAGAGATTCGGGATGCGCTGAAAGAGAAGTACACGGCGCAGGAGCTGGACGAAGTTATCGGTGAACTGAAGCAGCTCGAAGAACTCGGCGCGCTCAACGCCCCGGATAATTATGATGACGTGAAGCAGGTGACCGAGCCGGGCGTGGTGAAATCCATGTGCCTGCACGCGGCGCATGACTGCAACCTGCGCTGCAAGTACTGCTTCGCGGCGACGGGCGACTTCTGCATGGGCGAGCGCAAGCTGCTGCCCTACGAGGTCGGCAAGGCGGCGATTGACTGGCTGGTGGCACACTCCGGCAAGCGCGTCAATCTGGAACTGGACTTCTTCGGCGGCGAACCGCTGATGAACTTCCCCGTCGTCAAGCGGCTGGTGGAATATGGCCGCTCCATCGAGAAGGAGAAGAATAAGCACTTCAAGTTCACAATGACGACGAACTGTGTGCTGATGAACGACGAAATCATGGACTTCCTGAACAAGGAAATGAGCAACGTCGTCATCTCCATCGACGGCCGCCGCGAAGTGCATGACCGGATGCGCCCGACCATCAATGGCAAGGGCAGCTATGACATCATCATGAACAAGGCGCAGGAGTTCGTCCGCCGCCGCAATGCCTGCGACAAGGAATACTACGTCCGCGGCACGTTTACCGGCTTCAACAAGGATTTCGGCAACGACGTGCTTCATCTGGCGGATCAAGGCTTTGACCAGATCAGCGTCGAGCCGGTTGTGACCGACCCGAAGTGCGAATACGCCCTGCGCGAGGAGGATTTGCCCGAAATCCGCGAGGAATACGAGCGCTTGGCGCAGATTTATATGGATCGCCGCGCGAACGGCAAGTGGTTCAACTTCTTCCACTTCATGGTGGACTTGGAGGGCGGCCCGTGCCTGCGCAAGCGTTTGACCGGCTGCGGCGCGGGCAACGAGTATGTTGCGGTAACGCCCGACGGCGATATTTACCCCTGCCACCAGTTTGTCGGCCGCGACGGCTACCGCATGGGCAGTGTGCTGGACGGCACGTTCGACCGCGACATTCAGGCGAAGTTCGCGCACAACACGGTGCTGAACAAGGAGAAGTGCCGGGACTGCTGGGCGCGTTTCTTCTGCTCCGGCGGCTGCGCTGCGAATGCCGAAGCCTTCCATGGCGACATCTCCCAGCCCTACGACATGGAGTGCCAGATGGAGCGGAAGCGCCTTGAATGCGCAATGGCGATTTACGCGAAGGAGCGCGCCGCCCGCATGGCGAAGGAAGAAGCGGCGAAGGAGTGACCCAAGGGGCTTTGCCCCTTGACCCCACCAGAGGCTCTGCCTCTGGACTCCGGCAGGGGCGCTGCCCCTGCACCCTGCAAGGGAGTTCCTCCCTTGAACCTTCCGCGCGATTCAGTTGGTGACGACTGCATACAGTGTCTGCGTGTTTATCCGTGAGAAGAATAGAACATCAGCCGCCATTCGACCGCTATCAAAAGTCGAATGGCGGCTTTCATTTGTAAAAACTTCACTTGCCCCTTTCCAAACATCCTAAAACGTGGTATGCTTAAATTGAAGAAATATCCGAAAGGAAGGATTCACTGATGAAACGCTTGCTTCGCGGGCTGTGTGCCCTCTTGCTGATGACCTTGCTCCTGCCAACGGCGCTCGCCGCCAAAGCCACCCCGACGCCCCCGCCGGTCGCGATTTCCACTGAAGCGCCCGTGCAGCCGCCGGAGCAGATTCAGCAGGTGCTGGATATTGCCTATAACGAATGGGCGGAACTGGACGGCAAGACGCTCAAAAACGTCAATAAGTACACCGAGTGGCGCGGCAAGGGCATCGGCTTCGGCTGGTGCGGCGGCTATATCACCTGGTGCATGATGCAGGCGAACGTCGAGATGGAGGAACTGGAAGCGGTCAAGAAAGCCGCGAAGGAATCCGAGGACGGCGTGTTCGTGCAGGTGGAGGGCGTCCATCACGTTAAGGAGGCCAGCGTCGGCAAGCTCTTGCGCGGCTATCAGCTGATGAACCGCACGACGAATGTGCCGCAGCCGGGCTTCCTGCTGGTGTACGGCTGCTCGTTCAACAAGACGATTCACGTTGCGCTGGTGTACGACGTGAAGGACTTGGGCGACGGCAAGTACCGCATCACGACGCTGGAGGGGAATATGGCAAGCCGCGTCAAGATGTACATCCACGACTACGACATGAACGCCGAGGTGAACACGAACAAAAAGACCTCGACAAACCTGTCCGAAGTGCCGGAGGACGAACGCGAGATTCCGGCGAGCGACTGCGTGGATTATACGGTCGTGACGGCAAAACCGAGCAACTCGACGTCGGGAAAATATGCGTACTATGTGAACTGCTTCCTGATGCCGTATGTGCCGGGGGAAGACGCGGAGTAACCGCATTTCCCAAGAAAGTCAGAAAGGAGAGGAATGCCCTTGTCCAGACGGAATGAAAACATTTTTGAGGAAAAATCCCATCTGGGGCGCAAAATCGGCGTGACGCTGCTGGTCGTGCTGCTATTGACGTTTGGCGCGGGTGCGGTGGCGAACTTTGCCATCAGCAATACCGTCAAGACGCTGCGGCAGACCGTCACCATTCCCGATTTGCCCAATTCGCTGGATCAGTGGTCGATTCTTCTACTGACGGATTTGAATGGGGAGTACCGCGGGCTGAATCAGGCGTCGATTGGCAAAGCGGTCGGCACGCGCGCAGTCTCCTGCGTCATCATGACGGGCAATATGATTGGCGAGAACGGCGACGCGGCGCCGGCGCTGGCGCTCCTTGAGCAGCTTCCGGCGGGGTCGAAGGTGCTGTTCCTGCCCGGCAGCGGCGACCCGTCCCCCTATGCAACGACGGCGCACGCCTCCCTTTCGCCTTATGCGGATTGGGCGCAGGCGCTCATTGACGCGGGCGTGACGATGCTGGATGTCCCCGTGTCATTCACGCGGGAAAAATCCACCATTTGGTTTGTACCGGAGGATTTGTATACGCTCAACATCCCCAGCGCGCGCAAGGCATACCAGAAGCAGCTGGACGGCTTGAATGCCCTGCCGACGCTGACGGCTGATCAGGCGGCGCTCCAGCGGCTGGCGGTCTATCAGCTGGACAGGCTTGACCGCATCGAGGCAGCCATGGCGGAAATGACGGACAAGGACATGCAGGTCTGTGTGAGCGGAATGCCGCTGACGCAGGAGTACATCACCACCGCGAAGCAGAACGCCGATCCGAAAGCCGTCTGCGCGATGAACAATGTGGACTTGATTGTCGCGGGCGGCTACTGCGGCGGGCAGTGGCGCATTCCGGGCATGGGTGCGCTGTATGTGCCGGAACTGGGCTGGTTTCCGGAGGACAGTCAGGTGCAGGGGCTAAACTTTTTTGGAGGAATTTGGCAGTATGTTAGCCCCGGACTGGGCAAAGGGCTGATTTACCCGTGGTGGATGGGCTTCCGCCTGTTCAACTCGCCCGCGGTGACGACCATCACACTGTCGAAAAACATTTCGTAAAAAAAGAAAAAATGCGGCAGGAATCCTGATAGATTGGGCGAATATCTACTTTATGAATGCGCGCAATGGGCGCAACCAGCACAAAAAAGAGACGGAGGACAAGCATATGGCGGCAATCCTTTCCATCAACGCGGCTGGGCAATCCGGCAAGAAAATCAACAAGAACATCTACGGCCATTTCTCGGAGCACCTCGGACGCTGCATTTACGGCGGCGTCTATGTGGGCGAAAACTCCGACATCCCCAACGTCAATGGCATGCGCACGGACGTGGTGCAGGCGCTGAAGAAAATCGGCGTGCCGGTGCTGCGCTGGCCGGGCGGCTGCTTTGCGGATGAATACCACTGGGAGGACGGCATCGGCCCGAAAGAAACCCGCAAGCGCATGGTGAACACGAACTGGGGCGGCGTAGTGGAGGACAACTCCTTCGGTACGCACGAGTTCATGGAACTGTGCCGCCAAATCGGCTGCGAACCCTACGTCAACGCGAACGTCGGCTCCGGCACGGTGCGCGAAATGGCGGAGTGGGTGGAGTACATGAATTCCACGGGCGATTCCACCGTTGTGCAGAAGCGCTGGGCGAACGGGCACAAGGAGCCGTTCAACCTCAAATACCTCGGCGTGGGCAATGAAAACTGGGGCTGCGGCGGCAACATGCGCCCGGAATACTATGCCGACGAATACCGCCGCTACCAGACGTTCTGCCGCAACTATGGCGACAATAAGCTCTACCGCATCGCCTGCGGGCCCAGCTCCGGCGACTGGAACTGGACGGACAAGCTGATGGAGCGTGCCGGGCGTTACCTCGACGCCATTACCCTGCACCACTACACCGTGCCGTATGCATGGGACAAGAAAGGCAGCGCAACTGATTTCGATGCGGACGAATACTACCTTACCCTGCGCAATGCCGCCTACATGGACACGCTGATTCGCGGCCATCTGGCGATTATGGACAAGTACGACCACGAGCACCGCGTCGGGCTGATTGTCGACGAATGGGGAACGTGGTTCGACTGCGAACCCGGCACGAATCCGGGCTTCCTCTATCAGCAGAACACCATGCGCGACGCGATGGTAGCGGCGCTGACACTGGATATCTTTAACAGCCACTGCGACCGCGTGGTCATGGCGAATATCGCGCAGATGGTCAACGTCCTGCAATCGGTTATCCTGACCGACGGCGCGAAGATGATCTGCACGCCGACGTACCACGTCTTTGACCTCTACAAGGCGCATCACGATGCGAACTATCTGCCGTCCGCCATCACCTGCGGCGAGTGCGGCGGCGTGAAGCAGCTGACCGCGACCGCCTCGGAGAAGGAAGGTGTCATCACCCTGACGGCGACGAACACCTCCTGCACCGATGCGCTGGATGTGGTGGTGCACCTCTCCGGCGCGTCTGCAAAGAACGTGACCGCGCGCATCCTGACGGGCGATATGCACGACAAGAACACGTTCGAGGATGCGGAAAAGGTGACGGTGAAGCCGTTCGACGCCGTCCGCGTGACCGAAACGGGTCTCAAGATGACGCTGCCTGCCTGCTCAGTGGTGGAGGTCACGATTCGTGGCTGATGCGCGCAAGCCCTGCCGCTGTACGCTGCTGGAAAGCGGTCAGGCGGACATGGCGAAGCTCGTGCGCGACTATGTGGCTTCGCTCTCGGCGGACGAGAAGACCGACGAAGCGACCTACACCGCGCGCCTGAACATCTGCCGCACCTGCGACAACCTGCACAGCGGAACGTGTGCGCTCTGCGGCTGCTACGTCGAAGCGCGCGCCGCGAAGAAACGGCAGGGGTGTCCGGATGTGCCGGAAAAGTGGGGCGCGGAGGAAGCGGAATAGCATAGAAAGTCGCCGCCGGGAGGATGCAAAATGTCCTCCCGGCGGCGATTCTATGTGGGTGATGTGCATTATGCGCCATACAGCGCATCGTTTTTTGCTAACAGGTACAAGCAGTATTGATTCATGCTAATTCCTTCACTGCGAGAGTGCTCTGCCAAAGAACGGTGCAGCGATTTGGGAATGCGGAGCTTGAATTGACCAGAGTAAGCGGTTGGCAGATTCGGCTCATGGATAACAAGCCCCTCTTCCAATGCTGCCGTCAACCATGCGCGCTTCGCATCCTCTGCGTTCCGAACGACATCCTCCATCGTTTCGCCGCAGGTCAGGCATCCCGGCAAGTCAGGGTAGCTGCCAACAAAGCCGCCTTCATCAGAATCAGGGATGATTTCCAAAGGATAGGGCAAGGCCATATACTGTTCAAGCGTTTTCATGACGATTCGCCTCACTTTCAGCAATATTGCGAACCATTCGACATATACTTTCTTAATGGGCTCATGCTTAGGAATGGTGATTGGCTGGCAGCCGGGCTTGCGGAAGGTATAGTGACTACTGCCGCTGCGAGGGGAAAACATTTGGTAGCCGTAGTCCTCTAATACTTTACGCAGTTCATCGAATCACAAGTCCTTTGATAAGGACAAGATTCGTTGCAATAGTTTTTCCCACTCCGACATCAAATCATCCCTTCCGCTTTTATTATAGCTGGTGTCATGGGTGGTGTCAAGAAAAAACGCGGTATAATACTATTTCCAGATTCACCTGCGCCATCTGCTTGCGCCTTTTCCCTTCTGGCGTCCGCTCATTCCACTTAGCGTAGCGCTGCTACGCTGCGTTTCATTCACGTTAGCCAGAATGAAAAATTCGCGGCGCATCTTGGCGCATTCTTATCTGGAAATAGTATAACGCAAAATTTCGCCGCCGGAAGGACATTCCCCATCCTCCCGGCGGCATTTTATATATCCAAATTAGTTCGCAATCATCGCCTGCGTTTCCGCCCAGCCCTTTTCCACCGTCTGCTGGTGGCTCATGGCGTAGGGGCCAATCGCCGTTACCTGCGCCTGCGTGCGCGGGAAGTGGATGCACAGGTGACCGGGGAAGTTGTTGTCCGTGATGTGCTGCACCTCGTGCGGCATGGAGTGGGTCGTCGCCATACGAACCGTGCCGTCAGCGAAGATGACCCAGACAGCTTTGGGCGTCCATGTGTTGCCGCCGAATGCCTGCTCCAGCTTCGCCGTGTCTGCCGCGGTCAGCGGTTCGGCTTCGGCGTGCTTACCGTAGGAGAACATGTGAACCTGCCACGAGATGCCCGTGGAGTAGTCGTAGACCGTTGCGTAGGGGTACTGGCGGCAGGCGCTGCGCACCGTCGAGTACCAGTATTCGTAGACGACGTTCTCCGCGCTGACCTTCGTGGTTGTGCCAATGTCGTTGGAGATGTTCGGGGTGGGGGTTGCGGTGGTGTTCGGGCGCGCGGTATTCTTGCCAGTGGCGCTGCTGCTGTTGAGTGACGCAATTGTGTTCTTGCCCGCAACGCCGTCCACATACAGGGCGTTCGCCAACTGGAAGTCACGCAGCGCCTGATACGTCTTGACGCCGAAGATGCCGTCCGCAGAACCCGACGTGAGGTAGCCGAGGTCAATCAGCCGCTGCTGCATTGCCTTGACCGCCGTGCCGTTGTCGCCCCGGTGGAGCGCGGAGGCGCTGGCAATCACCGATGCGGCGGAGGGCGTATTCACAGGCGCAATCGTCGGCGCGGGGGTCGGGGTGGCGGCAGAGGCGGAGTAGAGGGCAATCAGCGTTTTGTTGCCCGCCACGCCGTCACGGGTGAGTCCATTTCGCTTCTGGAAGTTGTAGACGGCTTCGGCGGTCGCTGTGCCGTAAATGCCGTCTGCTGTGCCGGAGAGGTAGCCGAGGGTAATCAGCCGCTGCTGGAGCGCGCGGACGGCTTCGCCCGTCATGCCGCGGCGGAGGGTGACGCTCACATCCACCGATGCGCCCGCCATGATGCCGTCGCTGCCGATTGCGGTTGCGGAGTAGAGCAGCACCTGCGTGTCATAGCCCGCGGCGCCGTCCACCGACAGCCCGTTCATGCGCTGGAAAGCGCGGATGGCCGCTGCGTCGTCCGCCATGCAGACCCCGTCGCGGCGGGAATTGTAGTAGCCCAGCGCCGTCAGCCGCTCCTGCAAACGCAGCACCGCGTCGCCGCTCGTGCCTTGGCGGATGGTAACGACGTTGTCCTTCGTGATGGGCGCGGGGGTCGGAGTCGCTGTCGCCAGCGGGGTGGCGGTTGGCGCGGGGGTAACGATGTAATCCGCCGAAATCGCCAGATAGCTGAACAGCACCTGATAAGTGCTTGCGCCTGCAATGCCATCGGCGCTCAAACCGTTCTTGGCTTGGAACTCCTTCAGCGCGTTCACGCTCGCCGTGCCGAAAATACTGTCCGCGACGCCGGAG
>ENA-UAON01000951-UAON01000951.1-human-gut-metagenome-genome-assembly--contig:-NODE-951-length-9477-cov-5.975165_pt1 | contig 9477 bp, 12 predicted proteins | sample MGYA00243469_ERZ654557 | MGnify/ENA primary metagenome ERZ654557 (study PRJEB26926, sample SAMN06164571) | human gut metagenome | biome: ENVO:00009003; feature: ENVO:2100002; material: ENVO:00002003...
TATTCGTCGGCAGCGTCAGATGTGTATAAGAGACAGGCTTTCTTCTTTTTTACTACATCCTGTAAACAGCATAGATGCTGCCAGTACACCAGCTAATGCGACTGTTAAAAACTTTTTCATAATCTGTTCTCCTTTTTAATAATAATTTAGCTTTTATGGAATTTTACATTCCATAATTATATACGTAACTTCTATTTTACAATATCTTACGGAATATTTCAAATGCTGACGGCAATGCATACGTATTTTCTAGTTCTTTTTTTAGTACCCAGACGTAATTTTCACTCTGAATCGGTGTTTTCAAGGAAATTCTTACTCCTTCCATGTGCCATTCCACATGACTGAAAATATGTTTTCCCTTTCCTGCTGCTTTTGTCTTTGCATCTTCCATATGATGCTCTGCCATCCATTCCTTGATATCTTCGGCATCCATTTTCTTATCTTCATTCGGGAACTCCCATAGTCCGGCAAGCAATCCTTTGTCTCCTCTTTTATGGATTGCGATCTGCTCTCCGCATTCTAATAAAAATACAGTCTTATGTTCAATCCGTCTTGCCTTCTTTGGTGTCTTGACCGGTAATTGATCAATGAGATCTTCTTTATATGCCTTACAGACTGTATCCCATGGACATTGATCACATAATGGCTGCCCATTCGGCACGCAAACAGTTGCTCCAAGTTCGATCAATGCCTGATTAAAATCTCCCGGTCGGTCTTCCGGCATAAATTCCATGACTCTTCTTCCCATCGCTTTCTTTGTCTTATCTTTGAGAATATCAGAATCATCTCCCCACAATCTAGTCAGCACACGAAGAACATTTCCATCGACTGCAGGAACCTGTAATTCAAATGCGATCGATCCGATTGCTCCTGCTGTATACATTCCAATGCCCTTCAGCGATAATAATTTATCATAATCAGCAGGCAGTTGTCCACCATATTCTTCAACGATTGTCTGTGCTGCTGCTTTTAAATTCCTTGCTCGATTGTAATAACCAAGTCCTTCCCACAATTTCATCAACCGGTCATCATCTACTTTGGCAAGATCATAAACCGTTGGCAGTACTTCCATAAAACGATCAAAATACGGCTTTACCGCTTCCACTCTTGTCTGTTGCAGCATGATCTCGGAAATCCAGATTCTGTATGGATCTTTATTCTCTCTCCATGGTAAGATCCGTTTATTATAATCGTACCAGTGAAGCAATGATCCGCTTAAATCATATCGTTGTTCCATCTATTTTCCTCTTTCTAAATAATATCCTTCAACAAATATACCAGTCCCTATTCTGACTACTCCCATGGGCAAGCCCTTGGGGTTCTGATTGTCAAGTGTAGCTTGTAATCGTACATCATTTTCAGACTTTGGAGTTACAAGTGTAAGTCTATTTAAATCAGAACTTTCATTACCAAGCAGTCCAACGACCACATTGACGGTAAATTTCTACTTTCGTAAGGAAGTATAGTCAATCTCCCTAAATATGTTTTACGCTATCTTAATTCCGCTATTTAATATTTTGATCTTATTAGCCTTGATCCATTCGATCAGGGCTTTTTCTTTGTTGTAACACTTATCAAATTCAGAAATACATTTGTTTTTATCTATATCTTTAGTTCTGTAATCGTAACAGTATAATAAGAATGATGAATACCAATCTCTTTGTACCAATGTTCCGTCAGTAAGTTTATATATTCTATCAGACAGCTTTTTCTTGATATAATCATCTGCTGTATGGTCATATTGACTTGCTCTGTAATTATTAGGTACTTCAATATATATACCACCTGATGTCTTAAATTTCCGCTCTACAGTAGTTTGAAACCCAGAAGGACATCTGTTCTTTATGGATCTGCCAAAACGCTTTTTCTTATGAAACTTACCTTTACTATTGACTGTAGTATCTTTAGTTCGTTTCATAAGTTTACTTGCATTTTTAGGTTCCGTGATAAATACATCCCCAAGACTTCTTAAATGGTTAGCGTCTTCATTTATTGCAAGCTGTCTGTTTATAGCATTGATACGACATAGTTCAGAGTGTTTAGCTTTTAGCTTTTTATAATGATTAGAATATTTCCAAGTTTTGCGGCCTTTTTTAACAGTACCATCATCATTATAGTTTTGCGGATCAGTTGCACGTCTTGACCTGTCCATCGCACGGTAAAGCAGGCGTTCTCTTCTTTCAGAAGTCTGAATACTGTTACCACGCTCTGAAAGATTTTTCAAGCCCACCTCAGTATTTGATGTATACGCAACAGTCTGTGTACCAATATCTGCACCTATAATACCTTTGCCAAACTTATGTCTTGGATTACCAAACCTATCATATTTAGGTTTCGCCTTACCTTCAATAGTAAGATGCAAATACACCCTATATTTTCCACGAATAAATTTAGGTACAAGAGTAGCATAGCAAGGTCTGTATGTATCAATACAGTATGCTTTATCTAAAAATTTATTTATTGCTTTATCATTTATGATCTCTGATCTTGATAAATATTCTAAAACTGCACAAACTTCATCTGTTTGAAATCTATCTTTAACCTGTATCCCAAATACATTTCCCTTTAATTTGAATTTTAATCCATTATCTTTAACAGACATTGAAATGCCACGATTTATCTGTTTTGCCCTGATACAAGGCAACTCACCATATTTAGAAAAATGAATCGTTTTACCATTGTTATAAAGACATTTTTCAATACCACGCCATATATCTTCAGCTTTTGTAAGGGCAAATACGGCATCAATACTATATTTCTTACCTATATGTATCATAGCGTTTCTGCAATGATCCCATGTGACATTGTATTGTTTTTGCATTTCATTGAGCTGATCTGCTAGATCTCTGCGTTTCTTTTTATCTTTGGTAGAACCATAGAGTTTTAGCAGCTTGCGATATTTTTTAGTACGCATAAGTTGGTCATAATTCTTTCTCATAAGACCAACAAGCTCATTACCTGCTTTTCTGATCTTATCAGAAAGAATTACAACCTTTTGTACATCAGAAGATGGCATATCGGTTTCTACAACCAAGATATGCCTGTCAGAAAGTTTATGAAATTGTTTTAGAAGTTTTTTATATTCTTTATCACTTATCATTTTTCTGCTCCTCAATATACTTAATCACTGTAGCTTCGCTTATATGTCCGACAGTAGATACAAAGTATCCTCTTGACCATAATACTCCACATTTCGCATAGAACTGTTTTAATTTTGGAAATACTTTAAATAATTTGATAGCACTGATACTTTTTAGAGTTCTTACAACATCACAAGGAGCAACTGTCTGCGGAACATCTATGAAAATATGTATATGATCTGGCATCACTTCGAGTGCTTTGATCTTGTATTTATAATCATTACAAATTTTCTGTAATATCTGTTTAAGAATGATATCGACATTTCCTTGTAATACTGAAAATCTGAACTTTGGACACCAAATGATATGATACTGTATCAAATATTTACAATGTGAAGCGCTATGATATTGTTCCTCACTCACTGTCTTTTTCTCCTAATTGATATTTTTCCTGAATACCTCTACGCATTAAGTCAAGAAAAGTGATAGTTTTTCCTTCTTCAACAGAATAGATACGAGCAAGATTTTCAAGTTCTGTTTTCCATCCAGTAGGAATGGAAATATTTATTTGTACATTGTCACTTTTAGTTCGTGCCATTATTTTTTCCTCCACGACTTGAATGCTATTGTGCAGCATTATTTTGTGTTGTATGCGTGTTTATATCATAGTTGCTCTTACTCATGTTCTGTTTCCTTTCTATATTTTAATATACATAGATTGTATATTTAATCTATGTATATGTCAAGTGAAATGTGGCTTTCATCCCATACGCAAGCGTGTGGGGTTTCGCCACAAATTTATAACAAACCAGTACACAAAACACCATGACGGAAATATCAGGAAAATCCTTTTCCGATCGCTATGCAAAATACATAAACTTCCTGCACTCCCAATTGTTTTAACGCTGTCGTCACTGCTTCCGCTGTTGATCCTGTCGTATAAATGTCATCTATCACCAATATCCTTTTCGGCGTCCCTGCTTTCTGATATTCTTTCAAATTTCCACGAAAAGCTTTCTTTAAATTGTTTTTTCTCTCTCCTGGGCTTAATTGTTTCTGTGGTTTCGTATCATGGATTCTTTCCACAATCTTTGTATACATCGGTTGATCCAACATCTCTGCAATCCCCTTTGCAAAGATTTCTGCCTGATTAAACCCTCTCTTTCTTCTCTTTTTTTTATGAATCGGCACCGGAATTACCGCATCTGCTTTTAGTCGCAGCAATTCCCTGTATTTTCTTTTTCGAATTTCTTCCAAATAATACTGTGCAAATTTTCTCTCATTCTTATATTTGATCGCAGCCAGTGAATCAGTGACTGGTTTCTGGTAAATACATAACCCCATACCACGTTCAAAATTCTTCGGATGCTGTCTGCAATCACTACAATATTCTTTTTCCTGATTCTTCATTGATTTTCCACAAGAATAGCATGTGGGTTCTTTGATAAAAATCTGCTTTTTACTGCATATTTTACAGATACGTTCTCCTTTGTCCAATAATTCTTTGGCACATAACGGACAGATCGGAGGAAATAGAAATGATAACATAAGATACCCCCTTATTCAATCACATCATTTGATCTTGTTTTAAAATTGTAGAACTTTGTTTTATTTGTATATTTTATCCAATTATACATGTAAGAAAAAGCACCCAAAAATTAATGTGGTGCTCTCTCTTTATTGCCAAATTTGGTGTATTGTCCGAGCCATACAAGCTCTACACTACCTGTTGAACCATTTCGCTGTTTGTCGACGATGATCTCTGCAATCCCTTTCTTCTCGGAATCTTCATTATAATATTCATCACGATAAATAAACATAACAACGTCGGCATCCTGCTCGATCGATCCTGACTCACGAAGATCTGATAGCATTGGCTTGGCTGGTTTTCTCTCTTCAACTCTTCGACTTAGCTGAGATAATGCGATCACTGGTGCATTCATCTCTCTTGCTAATGCTTTTAACGATCTTGAGATCTCTGAAATCTCTTGCTGTCTGGATTCAGAACGCTTACCACCTGACATCAACTGCAGGTAGTCGATAATGATCAGGTCCAGTCCATGAATCTGTTTGTATCTACGACACTTAGATCGTAATTCTGCGATCGTAATACCTGGTGTATCATCAATGATCAATGGAGAACGACCGATCGTTCCCGCACTTTCCATGATCTTCTCCCAGTCGGTTTCCTGAAGATCACCAGTACGGATAGATTGTGAATCTACCATCGCTTCCATCGCCATCATACGGGTTACAAGCTGTTCTTTTGACATCTCCAGACTAAAGATCGCTGTTGGAACGTGATCCCTGACTGCCGCTTTCTGTGCGATATTCAACACAAATGCTGTCTTACCCATGGCAGGACGTGCCGCCACGATAATCAGTTCTGATGGATGTAGTCCAGATAATTTGTAATCAAGATCTGTAAATCCTGTTGCAATACCTGTGACTCGCCCAGCAGAACTTGCAGCTTCTTCGATCGCATCCAGTGTATTTAACACAACTTTGTCAATTGGAACAAACTCTTCTCTTCCACTTGCCTGCTGAAGAAGTCCGAATACATTCTTCTCTGTGTGATCCAAGATCTCTGTCACATCATCTTTACCAAGATAACATTCTGTTGTGATATCTTCTGTAACTTTGATCAATTTACGAAGTGTTGCCTTTTCCCTGACGATCGTTGCGTATTGTTTGGCATTAGCTGACGTTGGAACAACTTCCAGAAGATCCCTGATAAATTCAAGGCTCTTCATAGATTCCGGCACGTCTTTTTTCTTTAATTTATTCTGAAGCGTTACCAGATCGACCGGCTTTCCTTCCCGGTATAATTCTGTCATCGCTTCAAATAAGATGCCGTTCTGCTTCTGATAGAAATCATCGGCATTCACAATATCGATAACATCTGCGATCGCATCCCTGTCCATGATCATCGCACCGATCACAGACTGTTCTGCCTCCGGGCTGTTCGGCTGCACTTTCTTGCTAAATGCTTCATCCATAAATATGCCCTCTTATTTTTCTTCTACTTTAACTCTTAATGTTGCTGTTACCTGTGGATGAACTTTGATCGCAACATCATGGAATCCAAGATTCTTGATTGGTTCACAATGCATTTTTTTCTTATCTAAATCATATCCTAACTGTTTCTTTGCTTCTGCTGCGATTTCTTTTGTGGAAATAGATCCAAATGTTCTTCCACCTTCTCCAACCTTCATCTTTAATACCAATTGTTTTTCTTCAATCTCTTTTGCTAAAACTTTGGCATCTGCTAATGCTTCTGCAGCCAGTTTATCATCATTTGCCTTTCTTAATTTTAGATCATTTAATGCTTTATTTGTAGCTTCAATTGCTAAATTCTTGCGGAATAATACATTTCTTGCATATCCGTTGTTAACCTCTACTACTTCATCTTTTTTTCCAACTGATTTTACATCTTCTAATAAAATAACTTTCATCGCTTATATCTCTCCTTTTGATATCAAATATCGTAATGTCTCATGAATAATATTCTTGGCTTCTTCTAATGATACATCAACAAGCTGTGCACCTGCAACTGTCAAATGTCCGCCGCCTCCGAATTCTTCCATGATCTTCTGGACATTCACTTCATCGATCGATCTTGCACTGATATAGACTCGCTCATGAACACCTGTTAATACAAAAGATGCTTCAATTCCATCAATATCAAGTAATTCATTCGCTACCTGTGCACCAATAACAGTAGGGCTGTCCACACCGATTCCTACCAGTGTTGCGATCGCGAACCTGCCATATAAAATCTCTGCTTCACTGATCGCTTTCGCACGGATTCTGTAAGTTTCCATGCTTTCTCTTGACATCTTTCTTACCTTTGTAAGATCAGCTCCATTTCTCTTTAGATATGCCGCTGCCTCAAATGTTCTGACACCTGTTTTATTCACAAAATTGTCCGTATCTACAAGCATTCCATAATACATGGCATTCGCTTCCATTGGCTCTAACTTTGGTTTTGAATCTACATATTGAAGAATCTCTGCTACCAATTCACATGTAGAAGATGCATATGGCTCTACATATGAAAGTACCGGATTCTTGATCATATCTTTATTCTTTCGATGATGATCTAAGATCACCGTTGTCTTTGTCTGACTTAATAACTGTTCACATTCTGTATAATTTGCATGATTTACATCCACTACGATCAATAACGTGTTTTCATCTGTGATCTCAATTGCTTGTTCGTTATCAATGAACATATCTTCATCATAAATACCACTTTTATTTAATTCATCAACCATCGCACGGACAGAGATCGTTACTTCGTTCATAACGATATGTGCCTTTCTTCCCAGAGAAAGTCCAAGTCTGTACAGACCAACAGCTGCACCGATCGCATCTGGATCCGGAATCTTATGTGCCATGATCACGACCTTTTCCTTTGATTCAAGAAGTTCTTTTAACGCATGCGCTTTAACTCGTGCTTTGACTCGTGTGGTACGTTCCATAACCTCACAATTGCCACCATAGTAGGAAATATCTTCCCCATCCTTGATCACTGCCTGATCACCACCACGTCCTAATGCCAGATCCATACCTGCACAGGCTGCTTCATAGTTTTCCTGATACGTATTTCCATTAATTCCAAAACTGATGCTTAATGTCATATGCATAGAATTCCCAAGATTGATCGTCTTGATCTCATCAAGGATCGAGAATTTGTTTTCTTTGATCTTGTCCAAATATTTCTGTTCAAATACAACAAAATATTTATCTCTCTCTGTTCTCTTCACAACCCCAGAGACATTCTGGATAAATTTGTTGATCTTACGATCTGCCACTGCGATCAGCATAGATCGTTTCACCGCATCAATATCATCAAGGATTTCTTCGTAATTATCAATATAGATTAAACCAATGACCATTCTCTGATTCTCATTTTGTTCCATATATTTCTTAAGTAATGTCTGATCAAAAAAATATACTGCGATCAGATCGTTGTCCTTAAGCATCTGTCTAGAACAACTGTTATCATTCTCATCAGAGAAATCTTCTACACGAATACGATTCATCTCTACTTTATAGAATAGCGTCTGTTCTTTTTCCTTATCTCCCTCTTTGCATTTCTTTTTATATTCAATATGAGAAATAGAGTGCATCACATCCGACGGAAGCAGATTACGGTTCAGATTCGGAAAAATCTGTTGCAATGACTTTCCTCGGTTCTCTCCCACAATTTTATGAAATGCATCATTTGACCATATGATCATTCCATTCCCATCAAGCAGTGCATACGGAACAGGAAGCTGTTGTAACAAATAATTCTGCACCTGACTCTGCTCAAACATAAAATCCATACATTCTTTGATGATCTCTTGTTTGCTTCGGGAATAAATGATCATCTGAAAAACTAAAAATACGACTAGTGAGACCGCTAAGATCACTCCACATCGAATATCCAAGAAAAAGAACACAATGTCTACAAAAGCCAGAATAAGCAATGCCCATAATGGTCCTTGAAGATACTGTTCTATCTTTGTTTTCTTCATAATGTCCATTTTTTTCTCCTGATTTGATTCTTACAATTATCCTTTATTATAACTCAATTGCATGAATTTGTACATTATATTTAACGAAAGCGAGATATTTGTTCAATTTACGCAATTTTCTTAATTATTTTGACATGTCTGTCGCAGTGCGATCTTGCCCGGAGGGCTTTTTGTATCATAGGAGATTCCATCGGAATTTCTATGATACAAAAAAAGAGCTATACCGCAACATACGTCACAATATAACTCTTCATTATCTGCTTAAAATTATTCAGCTGTATATGGCATTAAAGCTAAATGTCTAGCTCTCTTAATAGCTCCTGTAACAGCTCTCTGATGTTTAGCACATGTTCCTGTAATACGTCTTGGAAGGATTTTTCCTCTTTCAGATACGTATTTCTTTAATGTTGCTACATCTTTATAATCGATTACAGCATCGGCTTCTGTACAGAATGCACATACTTTTCTTCTTCTACGTCCGCCTCTTCTTCTCATTGGAGAATCGCCTTTTGTATAAGCCATGATTTCTACCTCCTATTTAACTAAATGGTAATTCTTCTTCCAAACCATCCGGAATATTCATAAAACCATCGCTTGCTGCGGCACTAGGCTGTGGCGCGCTTGGCTGTGGAACTCCCATATTACTGTTCTGGGCTGCAGCAGCTTTGCTCTCTGCAAAATCCTGCTCTTCGATCACAACTTCTGTTGTGTAAACTTTAACTCCATCACGGTTTGTATAACTACCTGTCTGGATTCTTCCAGAAACAACCATCTTAGTACCCTGTTTTAGATACTTCTCTGCAAATTCCGCTGTGCGTCCGAATGCCACACCTGTCTCTTATACACATCTGACGCTGCCGACGAATAGAGAG
>ENA-UAON01000952-UAON01000952.1-human-gut-metagenome-genome-assembly--contig:-NODE-952-length-9477-cov-4.772235_pt1 | contig 9477 bp, 6 predicted proteins | sample MGYA00243469_ERZ654557 | MGnify/ENA primary metagenome ERZ654557 (study PRJEB26926, sample SAMN06164571) | human gut metagenome | biome: ENVO:00009003; feature: ENVO:2100002; material: ENVO:00002003...
AATTAATATATTAACTTATGTATCCAAAGGAGGATCACTGTGGACAATTTAACCTTATCATACATAATCATTTATGTATTTGTGTTCATTTTCGGAGCGTGCATAGGCAGTTTTCTTAATGTCTGCATATACCGTTTGCCGAACAATGAAAGCCTTATCAAACGCAATTCTCACTGCATGACCTGTGGAGAACCTATCAAACGGCGTGATCTTATACCGATAATAAGCTGGTGCATACTGCGTGGAAAATGCAGAAATTGCGGAGCAAAGATATCGCCGAGATACACAGTAGTTGAGCTGCTCAACGCACTGCTCTACTTATGGGTATTCTATCACTTCAATGGTATCTTCAATCCTCTGCGTGCGGCACTTGTCTGTCTTTTGTTCTCTGCCCTTATCGTTGTATTCTTCATGGACTGGGACACGCAGCTCATCAACACATATGTGGTGATATTCATAGGTCTGCTTGGCGTTGCAGAATACATATTCTGCAAAGATCAGACAGGACTGACGCTGAGATCGCACATTATCGGATTTTTCATTGTGAGCGTGCCGCTGCTTATTATCTGTCTTATCACACACGAGAAAGCCATGGGCATGGGAGATGTATATCTCATGGCAGCCGCAGGGTTGTTCCTCGGAATGCAGGGTGCGTTGGTAGCACTGCTTATTGGTTTGATAACCGGTTCGATCGGTGGACTTATCCAAAAGCACCGCAACGGTGAATCTGTATTTGCATTTGGTCCATACCTCTCTATCGGAATAGCTGTAGCGGCATTATACTCAGAGCAGATCGGCTCATGGTACATGGACTTTACAGGTATAAACGAGATGATGAACGAGGCAATGCTGATAATAAGATAGTTGCATATTCCGCAGTTTGATACTGCGGAATTTTTTTGCTCAAAAAATCCTCTTAATAGAAGTTTTTCTGTTAAGGGGATTTTTTCAGCAATCAGACCCGTGGAGGGGTCTGATTGTGAAAAGAAAATTATACTTTGACATAATAAACCTGACCAAGGCACGAGGAATCGATTGCCTTTAACAGTCCTGTTTTTACCCAAGTCCAAGAACCTATAGTATCACAAAACTGAATTTGATATTCAGCATAATTTTGTATATTGCTATAACAGAAACTTGACTTAATAATGAATCGTGTATCTGTACCAACATAAGCACTTATGTCAATCCATTCTTGAAAGTTTTCCTTTGTAAAAATTGGGGTGTCGTTACCCTCAACATATACTGATGTTGTAGTATTATAACCTTTTATGAACATAGCTTTACAAGTATTTGACTTGTCATAATCAATAACAGTAATAATTGCATTTGGATCAGCTGTAATAGATGGTCTAGTTACAAATTCAGCCTCAAATACCGTATCACCAGTGATCTGAACAGTTGAAATGTCATCAGATGTACCCTTCTTCACCCATCTACTGAATGACTTGTTGGAATCCGAAGATGTTGGAGGTGTTGAAGATGGATAAGATGCTGTGCCACCGTCTGAAACATAAGTTGTATTGGCGGTGTCAATAGTACCCTCTACCTCAAACTCTACTTTATGCTTGTTTTTAACTATTGGATAGAACACAAGCTTATCATCAGTTACTGTTACCTTATCAGGTGTATCACCTGTGCCGTCTGACTTAGTATTCCAGCCGATCCAATCCTGCTTTTTAGTGTCAAAATCTTTAGGTGTTCCCGGAGCTGTAGCTGGACCGCCCTCAGAGCAAGCATTTTCTTTGAATACAGTACCGTCAAGATTCTTAAATGTTACTATATGAGTTGGTACAGGAGATACTGGCGGATAAACCGCAGTAAATACCTGTGAGCGGTTGATAACTACGCCTGCCGTAAAGTCAACTGTTTTTCCGTCCTCATCGAGCCAATATGGGTTTGCATAGCCATTTCTTGGTGCAAGTGTTGGGGCATTCTTGAGAAGTGCACCCTTCTTGACATTTACCGGAGAACCTACGCTCTTGCCTGCATAGTTCGGATCAGGGTCAGATGCAGCATATACATACTGAACCTCATACTGTGTGCCGCTGCCTGTGGAATTCTTATTATAGAAAATATAGGTATAAGTATTATTAGCATTTGTTGTATCATAGTAAACAGACTGCTGTGTTGTTGCATCTGTAGGTGCTGTTGCCCGAGGATAGGTCGTATAATCAGCAGCTGTTGAGAAGTCGATAAAGCCTCTCATCTTATAAGTGTCACCCTTATCGATATTGATATTGGTAAGGTTTACTGACGCTTCCTTTGAAAACTTAGTTTTAACGTATGTGTACGAACCGTTGGAATAATCAGGCTGATATGCGTCTATTGAGAAATCAAGAGTGTACATATCATCTATGGTGTTTATTCCGGCTGTGATATCATACTTATAAACGTCATAGTAATCTACGCCCATTGCGACTTTAGAATTGTTGAAATTAAATCCGCCGCTTGTGATCTGAGAAACATCTATGAGGCAGCCTGTTGCACCCATTCTCTTCTGTGCAGTATCAGTATCATCGCCTGAATAGTTTGTCAGGCTGTAGCCTCTGAGATTATTATTGTCGATAACGATACAGCTGTCATATGGTGTTGTATCGCTGCCGAGTGTACCTGTTGCAGATACATCCGGAACACCGCAATAGTCCTTGAGAACAAGGATATTTGTGGAATATCTCAGGTGATCGTCAAGATAATTGGCAAGACCTGAACCTTTAAGGTTTGTTTCCATTGTTGCGTCGGTATCGTTATAGATCTGCTGAGTAGGCTTGATCATATTAAGTATAGCACCCATTATAATGCCGAAAATACAAACGACAACTATAAGCTCAACAAGGGTAAAACCTTTTTTATTTTTATTTTTCAATTTTGACCCTCCTGTCATGGTTGTGCATCGAACTCAGCCTGAGTCAGATATGTCGTGCCGCCCATATAGTGGATAACTATATATCCTGTAAAATTACCATTAGAATCCGTTTCACAATACTTTTTAAATGTTGTTTCATTAGAAAGTATAAAATCAGATGTACTTGGAACGTGACTAGCTGAATAGAGGTCATCATTTGTTTCGGTAAAGCCGAAGTAATCTCCGCCTGACGTTGCAATAAATCCAAACTGGCTCACACCGCCTATACCTGTTGTGAGTGGGACACTATTGCCTGAAGAGTTATTATTGGCGTCAAAGAACTTTCCGCCCGTTATTGCAGGAGTCATAACAAAGTTTGTTATTTCCGCACCTGAATCATTGTAGAACTTGACCCAATACTCACCTTTATTTACGTTAGGAGTAATGTTTACATTCGTACCCTGGAGGAATTTGAGCTGATAGCCAGCCTTTGAATCAATGGAGTTTAGCTTTGTTTTGTAGCCATAAGCAGTGGTATTCCACTTGATGCCATCGCCCCAGTCAGCCTCAAGTGCAAAATCATTATCAGTCTGACCGTCACCGACATACTTATTTACTTTGATATCATTCATATCATAGTTTTTAGCGTCATTATACTGCTCTGCATTAAGTGCCTGCTCATTCATTTCTTTTGAGCGGAAGTAGTTATCCCTGTTTGTATTTTTTGCGTTTACTGCAACAGTTACAAGCATACCTGCCATCATTGACAGCAATGTCATAGCAATGATGACCTCAACAAGAGTCACACCTTTTTTATTATGTTTTTTTAATTTCATAAGTATGCTCCTCTCTCATTTAGTAATGATCGTATCTGTCAAGGGTATAACCATAAACAACGCTGCCTGCATTGCCCTTAGCATTAGAAAGTATTGAAGATGCAGAAGGTTTCTGGAATACATACCAAGCTGTGTTCTTACTATCAAACTTTTCTGCAATAAATACGCCAACAGCACATGTATCAATAGAATTAGACTTAACTGTTGGATAATCCACACTCAGAACGTTGATAGAGATACCTGATGTTGCGATATTGATCTTTGCCTGCGGAGCGTAAATCGATGCCTGAATGAACGCATTGTTTCCGCAGTTAAGAGTTGTGCCCTCAGTGAGCAGGAATATGATACTTCCGTTATCAGGCTTATAAGTATCTGGTACTTCAGCGTCAGTATAGTTAAGTACAAAGTCTGAACGGCATGGACCCAAATCGCCTGAGCTCTTGCTAAGTTCAGTTGAATCATACATTCTTACATAAGTTTCATAGTCAAAAACTTTCAACTTACTTACAGTGTAAGTACAAGGAGTTACGTTTGTATGCTGCGATTTGCCCTCAACATCAAGACCAGGAAGCTGGATCTTGTCGCCTGCATCTGAAACGAAATAGCAGTTATACTTATGATTTGCACCAGAGTTAGTGTCCTTCGATGAATCATTCTTAACTACAATGATAGGTCTGTATTCATCTCCAACATTTAAACCATTTGAAAGTCTGATAACTATATCGCCTGTTGCATCTGTAACATGAATGAGTATTCTCTTAGCATTACCCATTGTGCCACAGTCTGAAAAGTCTGTAGTAGCCCATGTACAGCTGCCTGTGATCTCAAAAGCATATTTACTTGTTACACTACTGCCGTCAACCTTTGAAGTATAGCTTACACCACTTGGATACTTTTTTGCATATGTCATAAAAGTATCGGTGTTTCCGCCTGTTGTCTTATAGAATGTCTTATACTTATCAGAGATCGTAGTCACATTCTTATCAGAACTCATGAGGAAGTCCTCAGGATAGTAAACATACTCGTCAGCCTTTGCTGGGATAGTAGGAACTGCATCTCTGCCAGTTTTTGCAAAAGCGACTCCTCTATAAACCTGTTGTCCTGGTTCACCAAATTTCAGACCGCTCTCATTTTCAATAGTGTTGCCTGAGATATAAACATTGCCGTTTACCTTGAGAGTATCCTGAATTTTCAGGTTTCCTTCAACATAAAGGTTACCGTTGATAACAGCTCCGCCGCCGTTCTGACCAAGAACTGCATTACCGTTTGCACCGTTGCTGTCCTTGTAAACGTAGAGGTTGCCGTACTGCTCATATCCGCCGTTACCTGTGATAGTAGCATCTGTGCAGTAAACGTCGATTTCACAGCCTGATGAGCCGACCTTGAATGCGTTTGTACAATTAAAGGTCTTACCGATATTCACATAGTTATAACCGTCGGCTCTAGCCATAGATGACTTGATCCACTGGTCATTTGTGTTTGCATAGAAATTCTCGGAAACTGTGATAGATGAACCCTTTGAGCTGTCCACAAGGCTAGGCTTGAGGTAGATGTTCAAATGGTTACCGTTTTTCAGAGAACCATACATGAGGTAACTTCCGTAGATAGAAGTGTTGTTGGTAAAGTTATATATCTTACCTGTGGTGTTGTTGATACCAGCCATATCACCGATTACGTTCAGGTTGTCGTAATTTACGTCGCCTGAGCCTGTAAGCTCGATAGTGTTATTAAATTCAGCCGGTTTCACATTGGACTGTGTCGTTATGTGGGCTGCGACCTGCTCAGTCTGTCCAAGATATGTCGTTTCACAAGTAACGACCATTGCTGTCGTACTTGAACCGTCCCATGCAACAGTGATAGTAGTTGTACCCATATTATCGGTATTATCAGTCTTTGCATTATAGGAAACAGTTGTTGTTGTACCCTTACCGCCGTTGTTATTGGCAAGCTTTTTAAGATTGTCGATAGCATTCTTCTGATTTACCATTCCCTCAGGGTCTGTTGTTGGTGCTGTGTCTGTCTGGATCTGTGCGATGAAACTTTCAAGTGTTGACGATGCTGTAAGATATGCCTGTTGGCTCTTATAGTTGTCATTAGTGGTTTGTTTATTGACCGCAACAAAGGATATGGTGGCGGTCAATAGAATACTAAGCATTAACATTACTGCAACTGCAGTAAACAAAACCGCTCCTTTTTTGTTACCAGAACGCCTTGAACTTGGTTTCATTTTTTTACCACCTTTCTTCCTAGTTATAATAAAATTACTTATATAAAATTTTTAATCATTATATAGCACTAATTGGCAGGACAAGAAATATTCCTTATCCTACCAAGTAGTTATCTCTTAGCTGGCAGAAGGATCTGCGAGTTTCTTCAGAACATACATATTAAGTGTCATAGAGCCTGAGATCTCACTCTCGTTGACATTTTCTATGTTTACATTCTTGATGACCATGCTCTTCTCATTGTTTGTAGTCAGGTTATCAGCAAAATTCTTGAAACCTGAAAGTGAGCTCGTGAACTGGATATCAAGGCTGTAGTAACCAATGGTCTGAGCTGTTTGCTCAGCGTTAGCATCGGTGTTTTCGGCAGTTGTGTCAGCTGCTGAATCTGTAGAACCAGCGTTATTATACTCATCTACCTTCGTATCAAAATCAGTAGCTGTTGCTGTTGACGTATATGTATACGGCTGAAGGACTGCACTGCCGTATGCAGAGATAGTCATGTTACTATTTTTGATGTTTACATCGTCAACTGCGAAAAGTTCACGAACCTTATCAGTTGCCTTGTAAGCTACCTGATAATCATAGAAGTTAGCTGCTACCTGTGAAGTGCTTGTGTAAAGGCTCTGTATTTCAGCTGCCAAGTTCTTATCCTTGTCGACCTGATCCTGAAGATCACTCAGCTGAACTTTTGCAGATTCAAGGTCGCTGCTTGCCTGACTGCAATCATCAATGGCAGGTTTAACGAAAAGCATAAATCCTGCAACAACTACAAGCAGTACGAATACTACTATCAAAATCAATTTATCACGATAATTCAGTTTCATAATTATTTACCCTCGCCCTCTCCTTTAAGATAAAGTGTCAACGAATCAAGAACTACAGAAGAGCTGCCGTCTTCACCTATTGTATATCCGGTATAACCTACGTCCTCCTGGAAGAGTCCGGTATTAACGAGAGATTCGATAGCTGTTGTAACATCTGCCTGACTGCCAAGTTCTACATTTGTGATCGTTACTGTACCGCCGTCGAGGTCATATGTAAAGCCTTCATACTTGAATGAGCCAAGTGCATCTTTAATGTCATCAAACATTGCGCTTGACACTACAGGAAGAGTTTCAAGCGCAGCATTTGCGGAATTTACATAATCTGAATACTCCTGCATGATAGTCTTCTTATTATGGAGTATCTGGTTCTGTGCGATCTTTTCGTTGCAAACTGCTATCTGCTCGTTTGTCTTATCGATATCCTTCTCAATAGAATTCTTTCTGAGGTGGATAACAAGTGTAGCACCTGCGATAAGCACTGCAGCTGCCGCAGCGAAGATACCGCCTGTCATGAGCAGTGAACCCATGCCGCTGCTGCCACCCTTACCTGTGGACTGGTCAACTTCAAGAAGGTTGATCTTCTCTGTTGCTTTGTTTCTCTTATAGAGAGCACCGATAGCGTTAGCAAATACTGTGAACTCGAAGTTCTCAAAACCTGTGATCTGAGCAGGAACGCCAAGTACAGATGCCTTGATATCAAGACCGTCAAGTGCGTCAACGAGTTTGATATAATCCTCGATAAAGCCATAAAGGATAACGTTCTCAAGTCCTGAACCGCCTCTTGCCTTGTTGAACTGCTCCATTCTGAAGATGTTCTCGTTAAGAGCCTCTGTGATATAATCATCAGAATCATAATCGTCCTCTGAGATCGGTACATATCTTGCGAATGCCATCTGACCGTTCTCGAAAAGTGTAAGTCCGAGGAAGTTCTTATCTATCTGGCAAACCAGAAGTGGCATCTTTTCCATATTTGACTTATCTGCAAGAACGATTCTTGCGATAGAGTTACATCCGATATTAACAGATCTGAGGTTCATGCCCATGATATTGAAAAGCTTTCTGTAGCTTTCAACTATCGTACTTGGGCAGGCTGTTGCGAGCACCTTAACTGCTCCAGGGTTATCCTCTCCTGCCTCACCTACTACTGTATATGAGATAGAATACTCATCTGTGATACCCATTTCCTGGCTCATATGGTTCTGTACCATAAGCAGGAACTCATTACCCTTAGCCTTTGGAACAACAAGCTCTTTGAATACAATGTTGCTTGATGAGAAAGTAACGATAGCGTCCTTATCCATCATATCCTCAGCCTTGACCTGTGTGAGCAGCAGTTCAGAAAGACCTGAAAGGTTGATTACCTCACCATTGAGGATCATATCCTCAGGAACGTCTACCTGCAAGGATCTTTCGATCCTTATCTTGTTAGAGGAGTTGTCACCTTTAACAATGTTGATTTGTCTATCAGAAATATCAAATGATAGCATTTATTCCTTCACCTCTTAAATTATTTTTCAAAACAAATATCTTCCCTCTCCATTTTACCGGAGAGGAGATATTTAAAATTAACGAACAAAAACAGCAGACTGTTATTCTTCCAGACCTGACAGTGAACCGTAGAGCATTGGGAAGATACCTGCAAGGCAAAGACCAATAGCAACACCCATGAATACGATGAGCAATGGTTCCATAAGTCCTACAAGTCTTGTAACGGCTGCGTCTGCCTCTTCCTCATAGTAGTCAGCGGTCTTTTCGAGGATCTCATCAAGAGCACCTGATTCTTCACCGACATAGATGATAGAAGTAAACATTCCTTCAAATATCTCAGTCTTTGCAAGTGACGCTGAAAGCGGAGCACCCTGCTTAACTTCATCGACTACCTGAATAAACATCTTATCTACATAAGCGTTTCCAAGTATTCTTGATGAACGTTCAAGACATTCAACCATTGGGATACCGCTGGAGTAAAGTGATGAAAGAGTTCTTGCGAAACGGCCTTCATAGATCTTTACTATAAGCTTACCTGCGGCAGGCATTTTAATCTTGATATAGTCAAATTTAAGTCTGACTGACGGTACTTTCAAAGCGTATATCCAGCCGAATACCAATGCAACGACTACGATAAGAATGATATACCATTTTGCTTTGAAGAAGTCACTGAATGCGAAAAGTGCCTTTGAAAGTGCAGGCATCTGATCTTCTGACATAAGTCCTGCGAATATAGGCATGATGAACGTAAACATACCGATTACCATGACGATACAAAGAACACCCAGTATGATAGGATACGTCATCGCACTCTTTACCTTATTGTTCAATTTGTTTGAGTTTGCGTAGTAGTCGCTCAGACGCTGCATGGTCATATCCAGCGTACCGGAGGTTTCACCTGCGTCTACCATTGAGATGAAAAAGTCAGGAAAACTTCCTCTTCTCGTGTCAAGAGCCTCAGTAAAGCTCTGACCTTTCTGTACGTCGTCGTAAACACTTCTCCAGACTTCCTTTGCACTCTTGTTTTCTTCCTCCTTATAAAGAATGTCAAGAGCCTTTACAATGGTAAGACCTGATGTCATCATTGCTGCAAGCTGACGGCAGCAGAAGGCAAGTTCCTTTGTGTTGAACTTGTGAACAGTCTGTTTTCCTGCACCTCCGAGTGCCTCTGTATAGCTTATACAGAACAGACCTTGTTCGTGGATCTTGTCCCTGTCTCTTATACACATCTCCGAGCCCACGAGACACTCGCTAATCTC
>ENA-UAON01000960-UAON01000960.1-human-gut-metagenome-genome-assembly--contig:-NODE-960-length-9403-cov-14.230745_pt1 | contig 9403 bp, 9 predicted proteins | sample MGYA00243469_ERZ654557 | MGnify/ENA primary metagenome ERZ654557 (study PRJEB26926, sample SAMN06164571) | human gut metagenome | biome: ENVO:00009003; feature: ENVO:2100002; material: ENVO:00002003...
CGGCATACGAGATTAGCGAGTGTCTCGTGGGCTCGGATATGTGTATAAGAGACAGATATGCAAAAGCCCCGCGACTGGCGTGAGGGTATGAAGCATTCCAGTACGGCCCAGACCATGCGGCACTTGCGTGTCGAGGTCATGGAGTTGTGCGAAGGTGCCGGACTGTACCAGATCGACCTGCTCAACGGCTCCAAGGAGCGCGTGAGCGAAGCCGAGTATTGGGCGCGTAGGCGTGGTCAGTTGAAACTTGACCGTGAGAACGCAACTCTTACCGCAGCCGGACAGCAGCCCAAGCAGAAGAAGTTTGAAACTGTGAAAGACACTTTACGGAAGCAGATTTCGTCTGTGCTGTACCGTGCCACGAGCTTTGAAGATTTTTCCGACAGGCTCTTGCAGCAGTACGGCATTGCCGTCAAGGAAAGCCGTGGGCAGCTCAGCTATCTGCCTGCTGGCAGAACCAAGTTTATCCGGGCGAAACATCTCGGTGACAAATTCGATAAGACGGCAGTGCTTGCCACATTGCAGGCAAACGCCGAACGCAAACCCAAGGTACAGTCCAAGCAGGATACCATCGGGAAACTGATCGACATCCAGTCGAGGATGACCGAGGGCAAAGGCATTGGCTATAAGCGTTGGCTCACGAAACACAATCTCAAAGTTATGGCACAGACCGTGAAGCTTCTGCAGGAAAAGGGCTTGACCGACGAGGACGCTCTGAACCAGCGCATCACCGAACTGGAAACCAAGTATCACGACTCGCTGGCGGTGGTGAAAGACCTCGAAGGTCGCATGAAAACCAACAATGAGCTGCGCTATCACATCGCAGCCTACACCAGCACCAAGAATGTCGCACAGCAGCTAAAGACCGCCAAGCGACCCGCAGCCTTTGAGGAGCAGCACCGTGCAGAGCTGACAGCGTACCGGGCGGCAGCAGCCTATTTCAAGGCAAACAACATCACCAAGCTGCCCAGCCCGAAAAAGCTGGAAGCCGAGTATGCGCAGCTGGCATCCGAAAAGGCAAAGTTCTACGAGCAGTACAAGGAAGCTAAGGAAGAACTGCTCAAACTGAAAACCGCAAAGCAGAATGTTGCGTCCTTTTTCCGGGAGGAAGAACCGGCGCAGCAGGAGAGATAAAGGAGTGTGCGTATGATCAATCTGAAAATCGACCCGGAGTTCCAGTCTCAGATTCCCCCTCTGACCGATGATGAATTTAAGCAGCTTGAAGAAAACATCCTCAAAGAGGGCAAGCTGATTTCTCCTTTGATCGTGTGGAACAACACACTTGTTGACGGACACAATCGTTATGCAATCCTCCAAAAGCACCCAGAGATTTATTTCTCCACCATGCCGCTCCGATTTGAGAACCGCGAAGAAGCCATTGCGTGGATTTGCCGGAATCAGTTGGGACGGCGAAACCTGAGTCCCGAACAGAAACGCTATCTGCTTGGGAAGCAGTACGAAGCCGAGAAGAAGGCTGCAAAAATCTTTCGGGGCAATCAGTACACTTTAGCAAAGAAAAGTGGTGGTGCTCACGATGATAACCACCACTCCGGGAAGAAAACCTGCGACCGGATCGCAGAAGAAAACGGTGTCAGCCGTGCCTCTGTTCTCCGTGCCAGCCACTATACACGAGGCATCGACATTGCGGACAACCTCTCTCCCGGCATCAAGCAGAAAGTCTTTTCCGGTGAAGTGAAGTTCACCAACGAAGAAATGTCCGAGCTTGTGCAGGCAAGTGTCGAGCATCGTTCAGATGTCCTTGCTCAAATCCTGCATCCAGAGGCATTGGAAGTGTTGGAATCTGCCAGCGCAGAATTTGAACCTGAAAAAGCGGAACCCGTTCCCATGCCCACACCACAAACAGAAGAATTCCGGTGCTATCATGTACCGGACGAGTTTATGAAGGTTTACAAATCTTTGAGCCGTGCGACCGAAATGATGAAAAACTCATGGAAGAAAACGCTCAAAAACAATCCCAGCTATTTCACTGACCCGGAAAAGCAGAAGGTTCTCCGCTTCGCAATGCAGAGGCCTGCTAACTACCTGACTGAAATCGAAACCTATCTGGAAAAGGCTCTTGCAGAAGCCCTTGAAGGAGAAAAGACCGCATAACGACAGGCACTTGTAAGCCATCAACGAGCCACCAGCCGCAAGTGCAGGGCGGAAAGCATCCGCGCCCTTGCGCCTGATAAAAATTGGAACTTTGATTTTCTCGCCCGAATTTGCCACGGTGGGACGATCAAAGGAGCGTGCGTTTGAACAAAAAGAAAAAGTCCACAAACACTTCCCCCTATCCCGATGAAGCCATCGAACGTCTGGCACGGGCATTCTACCCGGCCATCCTTGCCTGCTGGAACAGTGAGGAAGGTCAGCGGGAGTTTGCCGCGTGGCAGGCGGAACAGGCTCATATCTCTGGCAAAGAAAAACAGGAAGTTCCCGCTGGGGAACTCCCTGCCTTACTTATCGTGTGTGGATTTTTGCAGGGTGCGTCCGGGTGGGCGCACCCTGTTTTTGTTTGTGCTTATTTCTTCAGAATCCGCATTGCGTTCAGAACAGCGATGATCGTGACACCCACATCACCGAACACGGCTTCCCACATACCGGCCATGCCGAGTGCGCCCAGAACAAGGAACACGCTCTTGATGCCAAGAGCAATCACGATGTTCTGCATCACAATCCGTTTCGTAGCCTTTGCAACATCAATGGCTTCTACAAGTTTCGATGGTTCATCTGTCATCAGAACAACATCCGCAGCTTCAATCGCGGCATCCGAGCCAAGACCTCCCATGGCAATGCCGACATCTGCACGGGCAAGAACAGGGGCATCGTTGATGCCATCGCCCACGAAGGCGAGTTTGCTGCCCTGCCGTTTCTGCTTATCCAGCATTTCCAGCTTTTCGACCTTCTGGTCGGGCAAGAGCTGTGCATAATACGCATCCAGACCAAGTTCGTCTGCCACCGACTTGCCGATTCGCTCATCATCGCCGGTAAGCATAACAGTTTTTTCCACGCCGATCTTTTTCAGCTCTGCGATTGCGCACTTGCTGTCCGGCTTCACTTCATCTGCGATCAGGATACAGCCTACATAGCTACCATCCGCTGCTACATAGAACTTTGTTCCGGCTGCATCGCAAGCGGCATAGGCAATCTTTTCAGATTCCATCAGCTTACTGTTGCCAGCCAGTACCTTCTTTCCCTGCACCATAACGCTGATGCCGTGTCCTGAGATTTCCTCAAAGCCAGAGAACTGCTTCTGGTCGATTGGCTTTCCATAAGTCGCAAGAATCGACTTTGCGATCGGGTGGTTGGAATAACTCTCTGCCTGTGCAGCATACTCCAATACCTGCTCTTTCTGGTATCCGGCTGCCGGAATGATATTTGCGACCTCAAAAACACCCTTTGTTAAGGTGCCGGTCTTATCAAAGACCACCACGCTCACTTTGTTCAGTGCTTCCAGATAGTTGCTGCCCTTTACCAGCACACCGCGCTTGGATGCGGCACCAATACCGCCGAAGAAGGTCAGGGGAATAGAAATGACCAATGCACACGGGCAGGAAACGATCAGGAACACAAAACCTCTGCGCAACCACTCAGACCAGCCGCCGCCAAGGACGAGCGGCGGAATGATCGCCAACACAGCCGCCATTCCAACAACGACCGGCGTATAGTATCGTGCAAAGGTCGTGATGAAGTTCTCGGTGGGAGCTTTTCTTGCAGAAGCATTCTCCACAAGGTCAGTGATCTTCGATACCGTGGATTCCCCGAAGCTCTTTGTGACTTTCAGCGTCAGCAAACCGCTCTGGTTGATGCAGCCGGACAGGGCTTCATCGCCTTTGCGGATGCTTCTCGGCACAGATTCGCCGGTCAGTGCCTTGGTGTCCAGCATGGATTCGCCATCCACAACGATGCCATCCAGCGGGATTTTTTCACCGGGTTTTACCACGATGATCTCGCCCACCGCAACGCTTTCCGGAGAAACGACCTGCAATACGCCATTCCGCTTAACGGTCGCCGAATCCGGACAGATGTCCATAAGGTCAGAGATGGACTTTCTGGAACGCTTTACCGCCAGCGACTGGAAGAACTCTCCGACCTGATAGAACAGCATAACTGCAACAGCTTCCGGGTATTCCCCGATGGCAAATGCGCCGATCGTGGAAACACTCATCAGGAAATGCTCGTCAAACACCTGTCCTCTGGTGATATTTTTCACTGCCTGCCATACGACATCCCAGCCAAGAATCACATACGCCACAATCAGAAACGCCAGTTCCGCCAGAGTCGGCAGCTTTGCGAATACGGTCAATGCCATACCGATTGCATAGACCACAGCACCCACGGCAAGCCGTATCGTGCGCTTCTTATCCTCATCGTTATAGACCGCCGCTTTTTCATCCTTTTTGACAGGTGCAGTCGCTTCCAGCTGCTTTTCCGACACTTCAACATCCGGCTCATGGCTGTGTACGATCGTGGTAACGGTATCCAGCAAGGAAGCAGCTACCGATGTTCCAGCCTGAACAGTCAGCGTCTGGTTCATCAGATTCACGGTCGAAGAAGTCACGCCATCCAGCTCACCGACTTCTTTCTCGATCTTTGCTGAGCAGTTCGGGCAGTCCAGACCTTTCAGGAGATAGACTTTCGTCACCGCAGGTTCGGTCTTTTCCGACACTTCAACATCTGGCTCGTGGCTGTGGACGATCGTGGTAACGGTGTCCAGCAGGGAGGTAGCCACCGATGTTCCTGCCTGAACAGTCAATGTCTGGTTCATCAGATTCACGGTCGAAGAAGCCACGCCACCCAGCTCACCGACTTCTTTCTCGATTTTTGCTGAGCAGTTCGGACAATCCAGACCTTTCAGGAGATAGACCTTCGTCACCGCAGGTTCGGTCTTTTCCGACACCTCAACATCCGGTTCATGGCTGTGAACGATCGTTTCGACCTGTTCCGCCAGTGTTGCATCCGCAGACTTTTCTGACTGAACGGTCAGTGTCTGCTGCATTAAATTCACAACCGAGGATTCCACTCCCGGCAATGCTCCGACCTCTTTTTCTATCTTGGCGGAACAATTCGGGCAATCCAGACCTTTCAGGATGAATACTCTTTTCATTTTGACCTCCACTACGTTTTCTTAATTGTTCAATCGCTCAACTTAAAAGACAAAAAGATAATCGCTTGCGCGATCATCCTCTTAAATGCTCAAATCCCTTGTCGATGATCTCCTTTACATGATCATCCGCCAGCGAATAATACACGATCTGGGCCTCTCTGCGGAATTTGACCAGTCCGGCAAGCCGGAGTGCTTTCAGCTGGTGAGAGATCGCCGATTTGGTGACGCCCAGCAGAACCGCAAGGTCGCATACACACATCTCGCTCTGTTCCAGAGCATGAAGGATCTGCACTCTTGTGCCATCTCCGAACAGCTTGAAAAGCGATGCAAGCTGGATGTAGTCGTCTTTCGGCTGCATTTTGCCTTTTACATCGTTCACGATGTCCTCATGGATCACATCGCAATTACAGGTGTATAAAGAATTTGACATCAGACGTTCTCCTTGTTTTGTAGTTGAACAACCGTTCAATCATATTATATCTGCTTTTCCTCCGTTGTCAAGAGGAAAAGTTAGCATCTGCTTCCTGCGATTTGTCGTCTAACAGACCTTGACAGCCTCCTTATTTCGCATACAATATAGTTGAGCGTTTACTCAACTGCCGTATTTTGCGCAGAAGATTTTTCATTTGAACAACCATGCAATAAATAAAAGAGGTCTGCCTGTGAAAGGAAAATTCATCACTCTGGTTCTGACATTGGGATTTCTTGCCGCGTTTGGCGTATTTATGCACTCGCCGCCCTCTATTCTGGATGGGCTGACCGGTGCGACCCCGAAAGCGAAACGTGCCGCACAGATGGCCGCACCGCTGGAGGGCAACTATCTGTTCTGCATCAACCCTGCGCTGGAACCGTTTTCCGATGCGGATTTCCGGAATGATCTGAAAGCATTTGTTTCCGGTGAGACAGAAGTCCTTTCCGATGCCGGACTGCCGCACATGACGCTTTCGGTCTGCGAAACAGACTATCCCTTGCTTTGCTATGCAACGGCTCTTTGCGAACGCCTGACTGCTGCCGGAGCAGATGTCACGTTGAAGCAGTACAGCGAAACCATGCTGCGTTCCCGTGCAATCAATGGGCGGTATCAACTGCTGCTGGTTTCGGAAAATACGCTTGATGCAACAGCATTGCCGGATGCAGACATCCTTCTGCTCTCCGCAGAAGAAATGGAGGACCCCTCATGCGAAAACTGAACACCATTCTCTCCGTTCTGCTACTTTTCATCTGTCTGCTTCATGGGCTGATGGGCAGTTTTATGTTGCTGGGCATCAGTTCCGGGGCAGGAAAGTTTCTGGCATGGATCGGCGTTGGCATTCTGGCGGCGCACACCGTCCTTGGGCTTTTGCTGACCGCACAGACATTCCGGGCTTCCCGGTCCGGCGGAAAACTCTACGGAAAGCAGAATGCTCTGTTCTGGGCAAGGCGCACCAGTGGGCTTGCTATTTTGCTCATGCTCTTTTTCCATATTGGCGTGTTCGGCAGAGTGCAGGACGGCGTATACATTCTGTTTCCGTTCACAACGGTCCGGCTGCTGACGCAGCTTTTACTGGTTGCTTCGGTATTTGTGCATCTTCTGCTCAATCTCCGACCCCTTCTGGTATCGCTGGGCATCGTCCGGGATAAGGAGCAGCGCGGCGACCTCTATCTGATTCTTTCTATACTGGTGCTGTTTGCTGCCGGTTCGATCATTCTATATTATATCGGGTGGAACAATGTATGAAACACACTTTGGTGATCGTGGGTGCAGGACTGGCAGGGCTTTCCGCTGCTTTGACTGCTGTGAAAAACGGCTGGACGGTAAAGCTGGTGTCCTCCCTTGCCTCCGAGCGGGCGCAGTCTGTTATGGCAGAGGGCGGAATCAATGCAGCCTTGAATACCAAGGGAGAGGAGGATAGCCCGGAGCAGCATTATACAGATACCCTGACCGCTGCCTGCGGACTTGCTGACCCGAATGCAGTCTGGGGGATGACGCAGGCTGCGTCCGAACTGGTGCGCAGCCTGCACCATCTGGGAGTACAATTCAACGTGACAGATGACGATGAACTCGACCTGCGGAATTTTGGCGGACAGAAGAAAAAGCGGACGGCCTTTGCACAAAGCGATACGGGAAAGCAGCTAATGACCGCTCTGATTGATGCTGTGCGCCGGGAAGAAAGCGCAGGAACGGTCGAACGCTTTCCACACCATAAGTTCCGCACCCTGCTGCTTTCCGGGAACATCTGCGGTGGCTGCACAGTGCAGGACACCTATACTGGCGAACTGCTGCGGTTTGTATGCGATGCCGTCCTGATTGCCACAGGCGGGCTGCATGGCTTATTCGGTGATACGACCGGCTCTCTTGCCAATACCGGAGAAGTCACCGCAGAACTGTTCCGTCTGGGCGTTCCGATGGCAAATCTTGAAATGATCCAGTACCACCCTACCACGGTCGAACTGGGCGAAAAACGGATGCTTCTGAGTGAGGCCGCCCGTGGTGAGGGCGGGCGGCTGTTTGCATTACGGAACGGGAAGCCGTGGTATTTCATGGAAGAAAAATATCCGGAACTCGGCAACCTGATGCCGCGTGACATCACCGCGCGGGAAGTCTGGACGGTCAGCCGTGACTATGAGGTGTTCCTTGATATGACAGAGCTTCCTAAAGAAGTCATGGAGCATAAACTTGCCGGACTGGTGGATGATTGTCAGACCTATCTGCACAAAGATATTCGCAAAGAACCCATTCCGATTTTGCCGGGTATCCACTACTTTATGGGAGGCATTCAGGTGGACGAGCGGCACCGCACTTCGATGCGGAATCTGTACGCTGCCGGTGAATGCTGCGCTCAGTACCATGGCGCAAACCGTCTGGGTGGAAATTCTCTTCTGGGTGCGATCTATGGAGGACAGATTGCTGCGGAAACTGCCTGCCGGGAAACAGTCAGTTCCCCCAATATGCCCTGTGCCGAAGAATCCCTTCTGCCCGAACTTTCCCCGGACGCTCAAATGCAGATGAATCGTATTCTGCTGAACGCACTCGGTGTCGTGCGGGATGCACAGACATTGGAAGCGGGCATTCAGGAAATCCGCAAACTGTCTGGCACCCTTCCGCTTCTGGGCTGTGCCATGCTGGAAAGTGCCCTCGCCCGAAAAGAAAGCCGGGGTGCGCACTGGCGGGCAGATTATCCCCAACGCAACGATGCCGTTTACTGCAAAACCACCGTGGCACACTGGAACGGGCAGCATATCGCCATCAGCTTTGAATCCATCCCCGAAAGGCGGCATGATTTATGAACTACACCATCCGAATCAAACGGCAGGAAAACCCGCAGGCTTCACCCTGCTGGCAGGAGTTTTCCTTTGAGGGAAGTGCGGACACCTCGATTGCTTCGGTGTTGAACGAGCTGAATCACCGCAGCCCTCTGTGCGAAAAGAGCGGAACGGTCGTTTCCCCCATTGCGTGGGAATGCGGCTGCATGATACGCAAGTGCGGTGCCTGTGCCATGCGGATCAATGGTCTGCCTCGTCTTGCCTGTTCCGTTTTTCTGCGGGACTGTAAGGGAAGCGTTGTTACTCTGGAGCCTTTGAGCAAATTCCCACTGGTGAAAGATCTGGTCGTAGACCGTTCCGTGATCTTTGAAGCACTGAAGCGGACAAAGCTGTGGCTGGAAGGAGATGCGTTCCAGACCAGCTATACGCACAGCCAGCGGTATCGATCTGCTAAGTGTCTGCTCTGTGGCTGCTGCTTGGAGGTCTGCCCGAACTTTGACCCGAACAGTGAATTTGCTGGAGCTGTTCTGCCCGTCAACGCTTACCGTATTCTGAACGAAGAACAGGATATTGCCCATCGGACAGAACTCGCAAATGCGTATCGTCAGCTTTATTTTGAAGGCTGCGGAAAATCTCTTGCGTGCCAGGACATCTGCCCAGCCGGAATCCCGGTCGAAGAACTGATGTCACGTTCCAATGCCGCAGCGGTCTGGAAGCGATAAAGTGTAAAAGGGTATGCGGTTTATAGCCGCATACCCTTTTATGCTTAATCTTCTAATCCGTGACTTCCCGCCACATTCTTCAGATACTCCTCTGGTTCGCCGTTCAGAATCAAGTCTGCATAGCCAAGCGGGTCATTGTAGATGAGATAATCTAACTCCGACCTCTGCGCCATGGTCACGTCCAATTCATCCTCGACCCCAGTGCAGTCAATGGAGATCATTCTCCCATCCCGGAGCAGCAGCTCCACGCAGCCGGTATCCATGTTGAAATGGCAGGCTCTTGCATCGTACTTCATGTTTGTGTCCTTTCTGCCTTACGGCACCTTTACAG
>ENA-UAON01000977-UAON01000977.1-human-gut-metagenome-genome-assembly--contig:-NODE-977-length-9255-cov-4.006087_pt1 | contig 9255 bp, 5 predicted proteins | sample MGYA00243469_ERZ654557 | MGnify/ENA primary metagenome ERZ654557 (study PRJEB26926, sample SAMN06164571) | human gut metagenome | biome: ENVO:00009003; feature: ENVO:2100002; material: ENVO:00002003...
AGGCTAACCGCCTACCGAATAGGGTAGCACCAAATATATTATAACAGATACATGTAAAAAAAAACAATACAAACTTCGGGAAAAGAAAGAATTTGTAGAAATGCACTTATGGAAATAAGAACACTTGGAGAAATTTGTAATATAGTATCTGGTGGAACACCGTCAAGGTCAAAGGCAGAGTTTTGGAATAAGGGTACAATTCCTTGGATAAAAATAGGTGATATAAAAGGAAAATATGTAAATGAATCTGAGGAATTTATTACTCAAAAGGGAATCGATGGTTCATCTGCAAAATTACTTACAAAGGGCACGGTTTTATATACTATCTTTGCTACTTTAGGAGAAGTGAGTGTGCTTGGCATAGATGCTTGTACAAATCAAGCAATAGCAGGAATAGTGATTAAGGATGTAAGTAAACTTGATACGTATTACTTATACTATTATTTAAAATCAAAGAAAGCTTATGTAAATAGTGTTGGTAGAGGTGTTGCACAAAATAATATAAATATGTCAATCCTTAGAGGGTTTGAAGTACCTCTGCCTGGCTTGTTTAAACAGAAAGAGATTGTAGATATATTAGATAAAGTTTCAAGGATAATTGATAATCGAGAACAAGAACTCCAAAAATTGGATGATTTGATCAAAGCCCGATTTGTCGAGATGTTTGGAACATTGAACAGCCCAAGTCAAGAGTTTACAAAAGCAACATTGAAAGAGTTATGTAATAAGATTACTGACGGTAAACATGGTGGTTGTAAAGTAGAAAAGGGGACTGAAAGGTACTTTATTGGTGCTAGAGAAATATACGATGATGAGGTTCATTATGATACAGCACCAGAAATTAATGTTGATGAATTTGAAAAGGATTATAAACGATGCAATATTGAAATAGGGGATTTCCTTATTGTTAATACAGGAGCAACGATTGGTAAGTCTGCAATTACAACTGATGAAAGGACTGAACATACATTATTACAAAAAAGCGTAGCTTTATTGAAGGTTAAGAAAGAGCTGTTAAATCCTGTGTTTCTGAAGTGGTGTTACAGGATTAATATACAAATGTATATTGTTGAGAGTGCATCTGCACAGCCTAATCTTTTACTTTCAAAGATTAATTCAACAGTTATTTATGTTCCAGATATTGAACTTCAGAACCAGTTTGCCGATTTTGTCCACCAAGTCGACAAATCAAAAGTTGTAGCTTAGACAATACCATAAACAAAGGAGAGAAGTATGGAAACGAATTTTGATTATTTATTAGAAAAATCACAATACAGTGACTTTGCGGCACAGGCAGTGGAAGCAGAGAAGAGCCTTGCTATTTCTCCTGCAACATGTGCGATTTTGTCGCGGCGCGCATTAGAGTTGGCAGTTCGGTTTGTGTATTCTTATGATGCGGAGTTGAAGCTGCCATATCGGGATAACGTATCCAGTCTGATACATGAAGAAACCTTTAGAAATATTATTGAACCTCGATTATTTCCAATGATCAAATATACCATCCATTTAGGAAATGTTGCAGTTCATACCAATAGCAATATTAAGCGGGATGAGGCAATTATTGCACTTAGGGATCTGTATGAGTTTTGCGATTGGATTGACTATTCGTATTCAGAAGAATATGAGGAAAAATCATTTGATGAAAGCATTCTGGCAACAGGAACGGAAAAGAAGGTAAAAGCGGATGAGCTGAAGGCACTTTATGAGAGTCTGAGTGGGAAAGACAAGAAGCTGGAGGAAGTATTAAAAGAGAACGAAGAGCTTCGGAAACAGATGGCCGGCCAGCGAGCAGTGAATAATGGTAGCAGAGTATTCCATGTTGATAAGATCAGTGAGGCACAGACCAGAAAGAAATATATTGATGTAGAGCTTCAGGTGGCAGGCTGGGTAATCGGCAGAAATTGTACAGAAGAGGAAGAAGTGGCAGGTATGCCGAATGCTTCCGGAGTTGGATATGTCGATTATGTATTGTGGGGGAAAAATAACCTGCCGCTTGCAGTTGTTGAGGCGAAGAAAGCTTCCGTGGATCCTATAGTAGGAAATCGTCAGGCAAAATTATATGCAGACTGTCTGCAGAATAAGTTTGGGCAACGACCGCTGATCTTTACAACAAATGGGTTTGATATTTATTATACGAATGATGTAGTGGGCTATCCGAGAAGAAGGGTGTCCGGCTTCTTTACGCAGGATGAGCTGCAGTTGGAGGTCGATAGGAGAAAACAGCGGATACCGTTAGATTCCATTGAGATTAATGACAGGATTACAGACAGGCCGTATCAGAAAGAGGCTGTTACGGCTGTGTGTGATGCAATCGGGAAGCTGCACCGTAAAATGTTGATCGTACAGGCGACCGGTTCCGGAAAGACAAGAGTCAGTATTAGCATTGTTGATGTATTAAGAAAACATAATTATGTGAAGAATATTCTGTTTCTGGCAGATCGGACGGCATTGGTGAAACAGGCGAAAAACAGCTATTCTAATTTATTGCAGGATTTATCCTGCTGTAACTTGCTGGATAGTAAGGATGATCCGGAATCATCCAGAATGATATTCTCGACCTATCCGACTATGATGAATGCAATAGATGAGAAGAAGAATCAGTATGGAGAGCGGTTATTCAGTCCCGGACATTTTGATCTTATCATTTGCGATGAAGTGCATAGAAGTATTTATAAAAAATATCAGGAGATATTTGATTATTTTGATGCAATGCTGATAGGTATGACTGCAACGCCAAAGAATGAGATCGATAAAAATACATATAGCGTTTTTGAACTGGAGAGAGGCGTTCCAACGTTTGCATATGATTTGGAACGAGCGGTAGCGGAAGGATATCTGGTTAATTACTCAACATTGGAATATAAAACCAAAGTGATGGAAAACGGAATTCATTATAATGATTTGTCAGAAGAGGAGAAAGAGGTGTTTGAAGATACCTTTGATGATGATGAATTTATTGATAAAGATATATCAAGCCCGGAGATTAATACATGGATTTATAATGATGATACGATAGATATGGTTTTAAAAGAACTTATGGATAAGGGTTTGAAAATTGAGGGTGGCGATAAATTAGGAAAAACAATTATTTTTGCAAAAAACACACCTCATGCGAAACGGATCGTGGAACGATTCCATAGTTTGTTCCCTGAGTGTGGTGGGGGATTTATTGAGCAGATAGACTATAGCATTAAGTATTGTGATTCTCTGATTGATGATTTCAGTACAAAGGAGAAGATGCCGCAGATTGCAGTATCGGTAGATATGCTCGATACCGGGATTGATGTACCGGAGATTTTGAATCTGGTATTTTTCAAGAAAGTGAAGAGCTATGCGAAGTTCTGGCAGATGATTGGGCGGGGAACAAGACTTTGCAAGGATCTGTTGGGAGACGGCATAGACAAGGAACGCTTTCTGATCTTTGATTTTTGCAGTAATTTTGACTACTTCCGAGTAAATACAGGAGGAAGTGAATCCGGCATCCAGGAAGGATTGTCAGAGAAAATCTATAATATCAAGGTGCAGATATGCAGGGAGCTGCAGGCACCGGTATATGCATCGGAGGAATGCTATATTGCATATCGGAAAGATTTGATATGTGAATTAAATCAGGCGGTAATAGAACTGGATGACGCAAGCTTTCGAGTGAAAATGCATTATAGATATGTGGAGACTTATCGGAATCTAATGAGCTGGAATAATCTTCAGACGATAGAGATTTCAGATATTAAAGAGCATATCTCACCGTTAATTAAGTATAATGAGAAGGATGAACTGACCAGAAGATTTGATTATCTGATGTATAGCATTGAGTTGGGAATGCTTCAGGGTAAAAATATTCAGAAACCGATTGATACAGTTGTATCGACAGCAAGACTTCTGACGGCCAAGTATGCGATACCGCAGGTGGCGGCACAAAAACCGCTGATAGAGAAAGTCCAGACACAGGATTTCTGGAATGAAGCAACGGTGATTGAGCTTGAAACAGTGAGAGAAGCACTTGGAAGTCTGGTTCAATACATTGATAAGATCGTAAGAAAAAGATACTTTACGAACTTTGAGGATGAGATTACGGACGCTGTTGAAGGAACTCCGATTTATACAAATGCAGATCTGAAAAATTATCGGAAAAAGGTAGAATTCTACCTGAAAGAACACAGTGATAATTTATCTGTGTACAAGCTAAAGCATAATAAAAAACTGACAGAACTTGACTTGAAGGAACTGGAGCGCGTGCTTTGGCAGGAATTAGGATCAAAGACTGATTATGAGAAAGAGTATGGAGATACACCGATCGGTCGTTTAGTAAGGCAGATCGTGGGTGTAGATCGACAGGCAGTGAATGAGGCATTTAGTGCATTCCTGTCAGAGGAGAAATTAAATATCAATCAGATAAGATTTGTGAATCTGATCATTGATTATATCGTCGTGAATGGAAATATTGAGGACAATCGTGTCCTGATGGAAGAGCCATTCCGGTCTGTTGGAAGTATCACAACACTGTTTAAAAACGATATGGCAACTGCGAAAGGAATTATGGATGTGATAGCAGATATTAAACGTAATTCAGAGGAAATTGCATAAGCAGCTATTTGACATATAGTCGATAGAATGCTAGTATATTGCAGGTTTATAGTTGTATAGGGATAAGAACAATGTAAGATTAACAGAAGAATATGAATAGCAACAGGTGAGAAAATGAGTGAAACAACAAAGAATTTACAACAGGAAAACAAGATGGGCGTTATGCCCGTAAACCGTCTGATCATCAGCATGTCATTACCGATGATGGTATCCATGCTGGTGCAGGCCATGTATAATATCGTAGACAGTATGTTTGTGGCGAAGCTGGGAGAGGATGCACTGACGGCATTATCTCTGGCATTTCCGATGCAGAACTTCATGATCGCAGTCGGAAGCGGTACCGGCGTAGGTGTAAATGCGCTGGTTTCCCGGTATCTGGGAGAAAAGAAGTTCAAGGAAGCGAACCGTGGTGCGAACAATGGTATCTTTCTGGCACTGTTAAGTGCAATCTTTTTCTGCGTGCTGTGTCTGAGTGCATCGAAGTGGTTATTCATCTGGCAGAAGGCGAATGAGACCATTACACAGTATGGTGTCCAGTATATGACTATATGCGGAGGTCTCTGCTTTGGTATATTCGGACAATTTATATTTGAGCGGTTGCTGCAGTGTACCGGTAAGACCATGTATTCCATGGTGACACAGATGACCGGTGCGATCATTAATATCATTCTGGATCCGATCATGATCTTCGGCTATCTGGGCTGTCCGGCAATGGGTGTACGAGGAGCTGCAATCGCAACGGTCATCGGTCAGTTCTGTGCGGCCGCATTGGCAGTATTCTTTAATCTGAAATTTAACCGGGAGCTGACCATTCGTCTGAAGGAGATATTCAGACCGAACGGAAAGATTATCGGAAAAATATATAGCGTAGGTGTGCCGTCCATAATCATGGCATCGGTATCTTCGGTCATGAATTTCTGTATGAATAACATTCTGATGGCATTTACATCAACGGCAACGGCGGTATTCGGAGCCTACTTTAAGATTCAGAGTTTTGTATTTATGCCGGTATTTGGTCTGAATAATGGTATGATACCGATTATTTCTTATAATTACGGTGCCAGAAAAAAGGCGCGGCTGCAGAAGGCAATGCGGTACGGCATTATCTATGCGGTCAGCATTATGGCGGTAGGATTGATCATTATGCAGCTGTTCCCAGGCAAACTGCTTGGAATTTTTGATGCGTCTGACTATATGCTGCAGATCGGTATTCCGGCAATCCGGATCATCAGCTTAAGCTTCTTATGTGCCGGCTTTGGTATTGCAGGATCTTCGATTTTCCAGGCGTTTGGCAAGGGCTTTTTAAGTATGCTGGTATCCATTGCAAGACAGCTGCTGGTGCTGGTTCCGGTTGCATACCTGCTCTCGAAGTTCGGACGGGTAGAGCTGGTATGGTGGGCATTCCCGATTGCGGAGATCATTGCGGTGATCATGACAATCAGCTTCCTGATCCACATTAACCGGACGATCGTTCATCCGATGACGGAGGAACCGGCGGAGAGCGAAGGGACACAGCCGATTGCATAATGCCGGATGGAATGTGGAATGGAAAGAGAAATAGCGAAGAGGATGCAATCGAAATAGAAATATAGAAATAATGAAGAAAATGCAATCGTGAAAGGGGCAGAACAATGGCATATAAGAGTATGGATGAGATAGAACAGTTCCGATTTGATGACTGTCAGATCGGCAGTTTCCGGACAATCGGACAGGATCTGATCCTGGAGGTAGAGGCTCTGATCGTGCGGGCCAATAACAGTCAGAATACCAATTACACCGAGAGCTATGCGGATACGACCAGAATCAGCCTGCATGGCGGCAGGCTGGAGAAGGTTGTGAAGGACGGTTATCGGTATTATGATGCCAATGATGTATTGGTTTCGGAAGTGCCGGATGAAGAGCTATCTTCGGAAGAAACAGCAGATTTCCCGGCAAGATGTGAAGGTGCTTATCTTTTTGAAATGGAGAAAACAGAAGGCGGCTACAGACTGGGAATCGAGTTCGAGGATCCGGAGGATCATACCGTGGGAGCGTCTTATCAGGTGTTTGTAAGCTGTGGATCAGTCGTCTGTACATGGGAGCGGTATCTAAACCGGGTGCAGCAGTATTAAGGAGTCGATCGTTGGACAGAGGAAAAAACGGACGATAGAGCCGGGTGAAAAGGCTGGATGATATGAAAAAACATACAATCAATGAAAGATGGATGCAGAAGACAGTAGTAGTATGGCTGGGGGCCATGCTCTGCTGTTTTTTATGGGGAAGTGCTTTCCCGTGTATTAAAATCGGATATGAGTTATTCGGAATAGCAGGAACGGATACGGCAACGCAGATTCTGTTTGCAGGTATCCGTTTTATACTTGCCGGGATTCTGGCGGTCGGAATCGGAAGCCTGCTGCAGGGACGGCTGCTTCTGCCGGAGAAACAGGCCTGCGGGAAGATTCTGTGGCTGAGTCTGCTGCAGACGGTATTGCAATATCTGTTCTTTTATATCGGATTGGCGCATACCAGCGGTGTGAAAGCATCCATTATTGAGGCGGTCAATGTATTTGTGGCAATTCTGGTAGCCGGTCTTATTTTCAGGCAGGAGAAAGTGGATGCGCAGAAGCTACTCGGCTGTCTGGTGGGATTTGCCGGAGTAGTTCTGATCAACTTAAACGGTGTGGACTTCCGGATGAGTTTTTCCGGAGAGGGAGCCATCTTCTTATCTACAGTCGCATATGCATTCTCATCGGTATTCCTGAAGCGGTATTCAGCGAAACATGATCCGGTGATGTTAAGCGGCTATCAGTTCATCGCCGGCGGACTGATTCTGTCACTGCTCGGACTGCTGATGGGCGGCAGATTACAGAGAATCTCACTGGCAGCAGTCGGGATACTGGTGTATCTTGCCATTGTTTCGGCAGTCGCATATTCTCTGTGGGGGATGCTGTTAAAATATAATCCAATCTCAAGGGTTGCGGTATTCGGATTCATGAATCCGGTATTCGGTGTGCTGCTATCAGCCCTGCTTTTAAAAGAAAATGATCAGGCATTTGGCGTGCTTGGAATCGCGTCATTACTATTGGTCTGCCTGGGTATCTATATTGTCAACCGGGGGAAAAAGACATCGAAACAGGGAACGCGTTATCTGGTAGCGGTAGACTCCTATAAGGGAAGTATGACATCCTTAGAAGCAGGAAATGCAATTGCTGCGGGAATCCGGGAGGCTCAGCTCGGAGCAGCGGTGCAGGTGGTTCCGGTAGCGGATGGCGGTGAAGGAACGGTAGAAGCACTGACCCGGAATCGACAGGGAGTGGAGCAGTGTCATTGTCAGGTCACCGGTCCGCTCGGGACAACCGTGGATGCAGCGTATACGATTTATAATACAGAGCGGGGAAAGACTGCCATCATTGAGATGGCATCGGCGGCAGGTCTTCCGCTTGTCCCGGAGGAGCAGAGAAATCCGTTACATACAACGACTTATGGCGTGGGTGAGATGATCCGGCATGCGATAGAAAAGGGCTGCCGGCAGTTCATTATCGGGATCGGCGGCAGTGCGACAAATGATGGCGGTATCGGAATGCTGCAGGCACTGGGCTGGCATTTTACGGACGCGCAGGGGCATGAGGTCGGATATGGTGCAGAAGGATTGGAAAGAATTACAGCGATTTCTTCTGAAGATGTCCTGCCGGAGTTGGCTGCCTGTGAGTTCCGGATTGCCTGTGATGTACGGAATCCGTTGACCGGAGTGCAGGGATGCAGTTATGTATTCGCTCCGCAAAAGGGTGCGGATGAGTCGATGGTGGAGCGAATGGATCAGGCAATGATGCGGTATGCGGTACTGACGGAGCAACCGGCAGCGGATGGAGCCGAATATCTGCGGCCGGATGGAGATCACAGGACACCGGGAACCGGAGCAGCCGGCGGCCTCGGCTATGCGTTTTATATGTATCTGCACGGAACTCTGAAACCGGGGATTGATATTGTGCTGGAGGAGATTGATCTGCAGTCCATGCTTTCCGATGTGGACTGTGTAATAACCGGAGAGGGCAGAATGGACGCACAGACTCTGATGGGAAAGACGCCGGCAGGGGTTGCGGAGCTGGCTAAAAAGCAGGGCAAAACGGTGCTTGCATTTGCCGGCTGCTTCGGTGATGGTATTGAAATGTGTAAGAATAGTCCGTTGTTTGATGCATGTTACAGTGTGACAGAGTATCTGGAAGCCGGTCTGAACGGGCAGGGAAGTCGGAGCAGGCAGGAACTGGAAGCGGAAGAGCTGGAGAAGCGTTTAGAAACGGAGCAGGCAATCCGGAATCTGACCGCCTGTGTTCGGAGCGTGGCTTCCGACCGATGATCAACAGGGATGGATCCGTACACCCCGCTCCGTAATTGTCAAGTGAAAAACAGTGGAAAAGATGATTCTTTTGTGGTACAATTAAAGTCGTTGAAGCCTATCTTCAACTCTATAACAATTCTAATTAGACAGAATAAAGTAGGTGATGGCTATGGTAAATGAAGAAAAAGTAAAACTCATGACCAAACTGGCAATATATGAAAATACAAAAGGAAAGAAGCAGCTGAATATCAGCAAATATTATAAAAGAGACTATGTGCGTTTCCAGATGTTCAAGACAGCGGTTTCTTCAACGATCGCATTTACTGTCTCTTATACACATCTGACGCTGCCGACGA
>ENA-UAON01000985-UAON01000985.1-human-gut-metagenome-genome-assembly--contig:-NODE-985-length-9190-cov-4.574822_pt1 | contig 9190 bp, 9 predicted proteins | sample MGYA00243469_ERZ654557 | MGnify/ENA primary metagenome ERZ654557 (study PRJEB26926, sample SAMN06164571) | human gut metagenome | biome: ENVO:00009003; feature: ENVO:2100002; material: ENVO:00002003...
CTCGGAGATGTGTATAAGAGACAGATCTCATACTGTCCCTTGTTTTTATAAAAAGAAGAATAAGATAGAAGTTGTTGAGAGTTCCGAACTTTTTGTTCAATAGACTGGATTTCTAAAGAGACACCGTTATATTTCTCCTTAAGTTCTTCTAATTCTTCTGTAGCAATAGATATGCTATTTCTCAGTTCTGTAATAAGCTTTTCACAATGAGCATAATCTGAAGTTATATTTAATTGTTCCTCTAATCCGTTTGAATAAATAGTGCCACAAATTGGGCAGACCAACTCATCTTCTTGAGTCATTGCAAATTCGATGTCCTTTTTTGTTTCTATGAGATTGTGTTCCACAACGTGCAATTTGTGTTGATTCACATATATATCATTTTCCAAAACTGTCATCTCTGCATTATAAGAAAATTGCATTTTCCTTAATTCTTCCGCCTTAGCAAGCAAAGATTCAATATCTGTTGTAACCTCTTCAACGGATTCAATATGCTCAATTTGCGTTAGTGTAGATGTGATACGGGAGACAAAGCTTTGATTATAATTCAATTCTTTTTTCTTATCATCTTTTTCAAGTATATATTCTGCTTTTTGTGCTTGAAGTTCATAATACCTATCATCAAGGTAACCGCATACATATTTATTTGTATTTGGTTTCCAATCTTTAATATACGCAACATTACTGAAAGAATCAGCTATTCTGCTCCATCCTTCATCTTGGTCAATATATTGAAATCTAAAGAGTAATGGCGGTGTTACATTGAATTGCTTACCATCTTTTGAAATGCAGGGCATTTTGATTTCTAAAATATCCATTAAACAGTTACTATATTCGTGAAAAGTTTCCGTTTCGATAATGCAAGAATAGGAATCCTCATTATTCTCAAAAATCTGAAATTTTTTGCCTTGGCGAACAACACAAAACTGCTTTTCCCCATATTTAAAAAACAACAAATAAGCAGAAATTAGTTTCTTCCAATCAGTTTCAATTCTTTTGCATTCACATCCCAAAGTAGTAAATATACTTTTGATAATTGAAGATTTACCTGTTTTATTTCCTCCCAAAATAATATTTAGCCCATTTTCAAAAGGAACCTCTAACGACCGAGACTCACTTTGACTAATTACTATCAGTTTTTTTATTGCTAGCCTTTTCATTATCTTTTTCCTCCTGCTGTTTTCGTAAATTTCTAATTAAAATTTTGTACTTTTGCTCTTGTTTAACTTTTTCAACTGAATTTTTGCTCATAATACAACACCTCAACTAACGATTTATCAAGAGAATCAGATAGGAGATTATGCTTTTGTAATTCTTGAATGCATAATCTTTTCAGGTCATTATTAAACCCATTTGTCTCACATGATTCACAATATGTAGAAATTGTTTTTCGCAACACAACAACAATTTCTTGATATTTAACATCATTAACATCAAGCCACCTTGTATCGTGGAGCGTTTTTGCTGATTCTATACGATTAATATCCTTGTCCGACAATGATTGGGTAATCAAGTAATCGTGAAATGCATCATAATTTCCGCTGTTCTTTATGTTGCCATCAATTTTCTTGCCTATTTGAGCAATATCCACACCTTTTTTCTCAACTAAACTTTTCATACTAATAGGTACTTTGATTTTTTCTTTACTCTTTTTTCTTACATCATTTAGCAATTGCTGAAAAATAAGATTGGCAGTATTGGACGGAATATTTTTGTCTGCCAAGTGGTTGAAAAATTTACCCATAGTTTGAGATTCATAAGTTGTTAGTTGTAGTTCCGATTTATGGACAAAAGTATTCTGAATAAACTCCTCAAAGACAGAATCAAAATTGCTCGGCATATCATCTAAAAATTCATTTTTAATCCTGTCTTTGATTTTTTCATATAACGCAATATTTTCTGTCTGAAGTCTTTTCCCGTCTTCAATATATGACTGCCATAACAAAACCTCTTTATCAAAATCATTATTTGATACAAAATGGCAATGCGAACATTCAGCACCAAATGTCAAATAGTTGTAAAAAATAAAACCTAAAAAAGATTTTTTGTAGCTACCACTTTTTTTCTTTTCCCTTTTAGACATTTCCGCAATAGTCCAGTCAGAAGAATCTTCTTTTGTCTTTATTTGAAAAAACTGATACTGCTGATTATTGGGAGAAAATTCAGCCATATCATCATGAAATTCACAAAAAACAATACACTCTGCATCTTCTTGAAGTTTACCTATTATATGGCATACAATCCAATGAACTTGATATTCAAATCTATTATAGGAGTCAGAACCTGCTTGTTCACGCTGTTCAACAGTAAGTACACTACTCATAATTTAGGACTCCTTTCATTTTTATTCCATTTCATAATAAAGTTCCACTGTTCTTGCCATTCGTTCTCATTCACAATTGCGTCAAACACAGGCTCAAGAAAAGTCTGGATTTCTTCAATGACAAATGGAAACTCAAGTGTGTTATCTTTTATGGTTTTCAAAAAGAATTTCCAACGCTTCTGCATATCTTCATCATCGGCAAGTGCAACAACACGCTTAAAACTATCTCTGTCATAGGGAGTGCCACGCCGCTGTAAGGTTTCAAATATAGCTGCCTGTAATTTTGCACCCTCAAAATCGAATGTCCTTGAAAGATAATAGATGTCATAAAAATCTTTCATCCTGCCTGTCAGTTCAAAGCGTTGCAGTATGGCATCAAACTTCTCGGCAATGGTGCTTTCAAGGGAATAAGTTTTGATTACAGGTGCTTCAAAATCTGGAAGCTGAGTGTTGATTGTGCGTTCTTCGGCACGGGGGACTATAATATCGCCCACTCCTATATCAACATTAAACGGCACACGCACATTTTTTATTTGAGCAATAATTTGTGTACTGATACCGTGATATTTTCTTTGCGGAGAAATCTCTTCAAAGCCTTTTGCTCGCATTTCTATATAATCGTTACCAGTCGGCGTGTCGATGATTTTACAAATCAACTCTTTTACATCATCTATTGTATTAGAGTATCCACGGAGCAAGAAATCGACATCAATTGTTGCTCTACTTTCAAAATTAGTTAAAGTATAAATGAACAATCCACCTTTGAGTATAAGCGTATCCTCACACCCAGATTTTGATAACTTTCTCAAAAATTCTTCCTGCACAAAAAGCTGCAAACATTGCTGGTAACTGATACCAGAAGCTTTTGCTTTATTTCTCAGCTTTGCCAGAACGGAAGCTGCTATATCTGCCATTACAACCACACTCCAATCAATTCTTTTACACGCGTTTGAACACGCAAAGCTTTCGCATATTCTATAAGATTCGGTATATTCTTTTTCGGGTCCTTAACATAGCCTTGTACTGCTTTATTAAAAACCTCCTTATCTATCTTGTTCATATTTCGCAGCACATCGCAAATAGTACGGTCACGGTCATAAATGCGGACTTTGTGGAAATCAATTTCACCTTCGGTTTCGCCCAGCGTAACCAACTCTGACTCTACACGATATGCCTTTATAAACGGATAATCGATTTTTGTTCGCCGCTTAGAGACATTTTTATCTATTGCAAAGTTCCATTCGGCAGGATTTCTGTCACTGTATCTATAATAGAATAGGGCAGTCTCCATACAGAGCACTGCATCGGGAAACAATCGATTGATAATGACAACTTCACTTTCTCCATAATCTTGAGTCCAGTGATAGTAACCTCGCCTGACTCTTTCAATCAATCCTTCATCTAAAAGTTGTTTTATATCTGCATAGTATAACTTTGAAGCTGTAAGTTCAGCAGTAGTCATAACATAATTATGACTGCTAAACAACATTCTCAGTGTCTCAATATCTTTATTCTGAAGCATATCTTCACCTCTATTTAATCGCCCCTAATCAAGTCAACGATTGGGCACTTTAATATATTATATTTGATTTTTCTCTTTAAGTCAATAATAGCAAAGTGAACGCTTTTAATTCTATCAATTAGGCAGTTTAGTATAAAATCTGTCCTCCGCTTTTATAACCAAATAAAATATTGGTCAACGAAAAGACAACTATGTAAAAAAATAAGCGTACCACTATTTCTAATGATACGCCTATCCTCATTAAATCACTTCAAAATGCTTCAACGCATCCTTTATCGCTTCCACTTTCTCCGCTGTCGGATGCTTCCTCGGCTGTTTCAATTCTTCTACCGCATTAGGAGCATCGTACATCGGCAAGCCTAAATCTCTCTTTACCTCTGCAATATATGCGGTATGTACCTTGAAGCCATATTTAGCTTCTATGTACTCCTTTATCATTTTGTAGGTCACTCGTTCTTTGGGCTTATAGCTTTCGGCTCTTTTAGCGATATTATCAAGCGGAACTTTTCCCTCACCCTCACCAAACTCAACTTTTACGTTGATATGTCCGTCTGGCTTTTTGTGGGAAAGCAGTACTACCGTCTCCACATGTGTACCAAATTAGAACATATCCCCACAAAATTGCGGAAATATGGGCAATATTTATACAGTACTAATACTGCTCGTGCATCCTTTTTCCCACAAAATATAAATTTACAATATTTTGATATAATTATAATATAAGAAAATCACATTATATATTAAATTCCCAAGAAAGCACATATCTATTTCCCTGAATAGGTCGTTGTATTGTAACATCTATTGGACCATCACAATTCAGCACCTTATTTTCTATAGGTATTCGTGAGGCCGTCGCGGAAAAATTTTGTAAGACTGCTTTAGCTATCTTCTGTGACAGATTTGTTTCAATTTTAAAAACAATTAATTCTATTGGAATATTAACAGCACAGCTAACATATCTAGGGTCGATATTTTCACTATTATCTAAAGAATATTCTATTTCAATTGTATACTCCTCGCCTCTACTTAATGGGTGGTCAAATTGTAAAATGCATGCCGTATATGTCAAATTCTCTTGAAAAGACTTAAGCAAAATTACATTTTCTATATTTTTAATTACAGACTTCCCTTTCCAACCAAAACGGTCTATCATACAAGAATAATCATTAATCAAAGAACGTATCGTTAATATCTTTTTTACCAATATTTCCGAAGAATCCGTATAACAAAATTGTATTTCATATTTCGTAACAATATGAGGCCACCCTTTATCTCTAGCATCTACTAAAGGATTATTAGTAAAGTATGATATTAAATGCTCAAGAAGCAACTGTTTAAATTGGGGTTTACTCTTAAATTCTGTATATAATCCCTTTTTCCCATATTTTTTCTTAAAATCTCGTACCTTCTGTACTTCTTCCAATATTAAATTATTTGTTTCCGTGCTTTTATTTTGAAAATATAAAAAAATTTGTTTACCAGAAGATATCATTTTTTCTATTTCTTCTTCCGTTCCCGAACCATATCTCGATGTTGCTGTTCCAAAAACATTACCAAAAACCGCAATAACAGCATCTGCATTATCTACTATTTGACGATTAATAATATCTTGCGGTGTATCACCATATTCAGGATATGAACTATCTTTCCAATAAAGAATCCTTATTGAAACTCCTATTTTAAATCCATAATTTGTATTAAAATTGTATACTATGTCTTTTATGGTATTTATAAAACCTCTATTTTCTATATCCGATGGACAAGAAATAAGTACATCAAATTGAACCAAATCTCTCATATAGCTTCCTCTCTTTGAAAACTTCCAGTGTTAAAATATTAGCCACCTAATTTTATTGAACTATTTTAAAGTATTTCAACGCATCCTTTATCGCTTCCACTTTCTCCGCTGCCGGATGCTTCCTCGGCTGTTTCAATTCTTCTACCGCATTAGGAGCATCGTACATCGGCAAGCCTAAATCTCTCTTTACCTCTGCAATATATGCGGTATGTACCTTGAAGCCATATTTAGCTTCTATGTACTCCTTTATCATTTTGTAGGTCACTCGTTCTTTGGGCTTATAGCTTTCGGCTCTTTTAGCGATATTATCAAGCGGAACTTTTCCCTCACCCTCACCAAACTCAACTTTTACGTTGATATGTCCGTCTGGCTTTTTGTGGGAAAGCAGTACTACCGTCTCCACATGCAACGGCATCTTTGTTGGAACACACATTTTCTGCCTCGTGTTCTTCAAAAGAACACACATCTTTATCATTCAACAAGTCATGATTATCGCTCATTTTTAAGCTCCTCCTTGTTGTCTACACAGCCTTTTCACAAAGATTCATATATCGGTCTCTGGCATATGGTATGCTTCTGTCATCCATACCCTTTAGCACAAATGTCAGCTTATACGGATCAGCTGTGCCATCCTCTTCCATATCACCGACAACGACTTTCTCCACAATACTTTCAAATACTACTCTGTCAAATTCATCAAGTACATCAGCCCCTTTAATCTTCTGCCTAATGAGTTTCATCTTATCAGCAATATTCTTCTGTGATAATACGCAGTCAGAAAATAAATGCTTTTCTTCTTCACATTTATCCAACTTATTGCTAATCTCACTGTATTTATCGTCATAAGCTTCTTTAGAAATTTTATCATCCAGATACATATCAGTCAATTTTTTTCTCTTCTTTTCAAGCGAGGAAATCTCTTTCTCAATACGCTTCAATTTTTCTGTACTGTCGTCTTTGGATAATGTTTCTTCTACTGATGACAACACAGATTCAAGTACATCATCAAAATTCTCTGCAAGCAACTTAAACATCTCAAGAAACGCATTTTCGATAACCACTTCATCTACGGCTTTGCTATGTGGGCAGTTTGCAATTCCCTTATTCGTTGCCGTCCGGCATTTCCATACCGGCTTTTTATGCTTTGTATCCTGATTATGGGAACGTCTGGTGAGATTAGTTCCACAGAAACCACACTGACACATACTGCTAAAAGCGTATTTTCTTGCAAACTTGATTCTCTCCGCATCTGATACATTTTCATTAGTACGATATCTGCTTTTTAAAATATCCTGAACTTTATCCCACTCTTCCTCTGAAATAATGGCTTCATGATGATTCTTCGCAATTCTATATGCACCATATCTCTGCAGATACAAATCATAAATCAGGCGGACTGTCTCTGCTTCTGCTTCATTAATAGTTATACTCTTATCCTCCGGGTTATAATCATATCCGAGACATCCGTTAAATCCCATCAGCTCTCCTCTGGACATTTTCATCTGCACACCCATTGTCACATTCTGGGATAAAGACTCAACCTCATTCTGTGCAAGAGCAGATAAAAGTGATAACTGCATCTCACTTTCCATCTTTGATGTGTCAATATTCTCTTTTTCAAAAATTACTGTAACTCCCTTTACCTTTAGCATTCTGGTATATTGCAGTGTATCAACAAGATTTCGTGAAAATCTTGATACTGACTTCGTAATTACAATATCTATAAGACCATTCATACAATCATCAATCATCTTAAGAAACTGCTCTCTTTTCGTTGTTTTGGTTCCTGTGATACCCTCATCAGCGTATATCCCAACCATAACCCACTCTTTATTGGAATCTATCTTATCCTGATAGTACTGCTTCTGTGAATTAAAGCTCTGTATCTGCTCTTCTCCATTCGTGCTGACACGGACATATGCTGCTACTCTTTTTCTTGTAATAGTAAGTGGTTTTCCCATCTTTCTGCGGTCTCTGATAACAGGACCATCCACTTTCTTTATTACTTCTACCTGTTTTTCATCCATAGAAAACGCTCCTTCCCTAAAATTTGTCTGTATAAAATAAATTGGCAGTAACATCATTTCTGCTACTGCCTACACTATAATTCAAAATATAAATGTTAACGAATGTGCGGCTATGCTGTCATAAAAGTTATAACATCATATTCACTCATAATATGAATTCTTGTTCTACTGTACTCATCTTCGGTAATCAGTCCCTTGCGGAAAATCCACCCAAGTACAGCCAGTTTCTTGGCTAATTCTAATTCTTTTGCCATGTGTAAACACCCCCTTCTTAAAATACTAAACATATCACCTTCTTTTACCGAAATCTCAATTGTGATAATCATACCGTTGAAAGATACTTCATTTGGCTTTCTGCATATCACATGTTGTCAGTCTCACAGCTGACCTTTAGTCCCCCGAATCGCTTCGTGACCTGTGGGCTACTCCTGTTCGAGTCCGTTTCCCACCCTTGACGGAAGTGTCTTCACCCGCTCCGTTTCCTACCGGAAACATCTTCGCTGGTTCTGTTGGCATATGATAAAGCTCATTTAGTTTTCAATGTACAAAAAAGTTGTAGAACATATGTTTGTTCTATGTTATAATATTTATAGCCATTTCAGATATCTTCTGCTGTCTGCTGGCTATGTTTTGTTGTGATAATGATAGTAAATTTTGAGAATGAAACACATTGACGACATGTTGACTGGAAGTTGACATAGACATGGAGAAAGTATGAAAAATCAATTGACATTTGCACATGTGACAGGTGCATTACTTGACAATAAAATAAAGACTTACCCACAGCACCGGCTTGTGCGTGACCTGTTTTCGCTCTGCCTGACCATAACAGAAAGAACCTGTATTCACCGGAGCTTACTGACATTCTGCTAAGTAATCGTTTGCCGGCTGTTGTAAAAGAATTCATCGGAAGAAATGATGAGATAAAAGAATGTGGCAGACTGCTTGCTTCTGAATCCGTTGTTTTCATAAATGGAATCGCAGGAATAGGAAAAAGTGAACTGGCAAAATATTATGCCAGCAGGAATAAAAAGAAATATACCAATATCATCTACCTGTTTTATTCCGGCAGACTGCGAAAAGACATTGCAGCCATGGAATTTTCAGATGATACATCAGATATGGATGAGGATGCTCTATTTGACTCACATTACCGACTGCTACGCTCCCTGCATCAGGACAGCCTTGTGATACTGGATAACTTTAATGCACTTCCTAAGGATGATGCTTTTTTCAAAGAATTTGTAAAGAATGATTTTGAATTGCTTGTCACGACACGCTGTGAAGTAAAACAATATGCTTCGATTAAGATTAAAGAGATAGCATCTGAAAAAGACCTTTTACAGCTTTTTGCTTCGCATTGTCCTTATTCGGATGATGATACCGAAACAGTTAAACAGATAATAAGAGAAGTTCATTCCCACACCCTGACTGTCGTATTATCAGCTCTTTCACTTGCAGCAGGCGGTCTTGAGCCTGTCTCTTATACACATCTGACGCTGCCGACGAATAGAGAGGTG
>ENA-UAON01000990-UAON01000990.1-human-gut-metagenome-genome-assembly--contig:-NODE-990-length-9138-cov-5.540680_pt1 | contig 9138 bp, 8 predicted proteins | sample MGYA00243469_ERZ654557 | MGnify/ENA primary metagenome ERZ654557 (study PRJEB26926, sample SAMN06164571) | human gut metagenome | biome: ENVO:00009003; feature: ENVO:2100002; material: ENVO:00002003...
TACACCTCTCTATTCGTCGGCAGCGTCAGATGTGTATAAGAGACAGCTGTATATCCAATTTCACCGGATGCAACATATTTTCAGGACTCAGAATGGTATCCAATTCCTCCTTATTTAAAATTCCATGTTCCAACACCAGGTCATAAATACTCTTGCCTGTTGCCATCGCTTCTTTGGCAATCTTAGTTGAGTTCTTATAACCGATAACAGGATTCAAAGCTGTTACTACCCCGATACTGTGATGCACATTCATTTTGCAATGCTCTTCATTGGCTGTGATACCTTCGATGCAACGTGTACGCAATGTCTCCATACCGTTTATCATCAAGTCGACAGACTCGAAACAGCATTGGGCCATAACAGGTTCCATCGCATTCAGTTCCATCTGAGCAGCTTCGCCTGACATGGTTACACACAATTCGTTACCAATTACTTTATAGCAAATCTGGTTCATCACTTCGGGAATAACCGGATTCACCTTACCCGGCATAATGGAAGAGCCCGGTTGCATGGCCGGCAGATTGATTTCTCCCAATCCGCAACGCGGACCACTGGCAAGCAAACGCAGGTCATTACATATCTTATTCATTTTCACGGCCACTCTTTTCAAAGCTGATGCATAACCCACCAAGCATGATGTGTCCGAGGTCGCTCCAACCAAATCGGCAGACAGTTTGAAATGGAATCCTGTGATCCGGCTCAATGCCTCCACACATTTCTCTGCATAACCCGGTTCGGCACAAATACCTGTACCGATGGCAGTAGCTCCCATATTGACAGTCAGAAAATCCTCGGCAGCTTGGTTAAGGTGCAGAATTTCATCTTTCAATATGCTTGCAAAACCATTGAATGTTTGTCCCAAAGTCATAGGTACAGCATCTTCCAACTGTGTACGTCCCATCTTAATGACATGAGCAAATTCTTCTCCTTTCTTGCGGAATGCTCCGATAACAGATTCCAAATAGGGAAGGAAACGAAGATTTTCATAATACATACCGATATGGATGGCAGTAGGGTAAGCATCATTGGTAGACTGTGAACAGTTTACATGATCATTGGGAGAACAATATTGATATTCTCCACGCTTGTGTCCCATAATTTCCAATGCACGATTGGCTATTACTTCATTGGCATTCATATTGGTTGTCGTGCCCGCACCACCTTGAATCATGTCCACAGGAAACTGTTCGTGATGTTCACCGTTCAAGATTTCCTGGCAAGCCTGCACAATGGCATCTTTTTGTTCTTCAGTAAGCAGGCCCAACTCATAGTTAGCCATTGCAGCAGCCATCTTAGTAATGGCAAGGCCGTTGATAAACAACGGATATTCATTAAGGTGGAATTTACTGATAGGAAAATTTTCAATACCTCTAAGCGTTTGCACGCCATACAAGGCAGCGGCCGGAATTTCACGGGCACCGATTAAGTCACTTTCCACACGGGTTTCTTCTGTAAGTTTTGTTTCCATGATTAGGTTGTTTTAATATGTTATTTCTTTATCATACAGCAAAGGTATAAACTAACATTTTGATATCAAAATATAATCTGATATAATTTTAAAATATTATTTTATACATGTTTATTGCTGCAAAACAGACAACAAACTTACATTATGAAAGTTTACTCAGTTAACAAAGTCTTATATCATTTGAAGTTCATTCAAAAAACAGACATAAAAAAAGGCGTCCATTCAGAACGCCCTTATTCTATTTTTTAACTTCGGAACTCTTATTTCACCTTTATTCTATCAAAGCCTTCTCCAAATACACCAATGACAGCACTTTGTGATACAAATGCGTTCGGATCGATATCTTTTATCAAACGGAATATAGTAGTAGACTCACGTTTTTTTGCCAGCACAAACATCATTTTCACACCCGCACCGGTATAACAACCTACTCCGTCAATGAACGTCACCCCTCGATGAAGATCTTTATTTATGCGATGCCCTATTTCTTCATGCTTCTTCGAAATGATAAAGAATTGCACTGACTGACGAGCACTATTTACCACCTGATCCAAGACAAAGCTGGATATAAACAAGACAACATATCCATATACCACCTTCTCCCAATCATGCAATACAAAATAACTGGAAGAGATAATAACCAAATCACACATCAAAATAACCCGGCCCAAAGTAATATCACGATACTTATTGACAATAGCAGCTATAATATCCGTACCTCCTGTGCTACCATTGGCAGAAAAAGCGACACCAATACCACCTCCGCAGAAAAAGGCTCCCAAGACACAAGCCATGAAAGGTTGATCATGTATTAAAGACTCTCCCCCTGTCAAATCCTGTATGATAGGCAGAATAGAAGTCAGCACAAATACAGCATAGATGGTTTTCACACTAAACTTCCATCCCAAAATAACCAAAGAAAGTATCAACAATACTCCGTTTATTCCCAAATAGGTGTACTGAACCGGCAAACCGGTAGCCCAATAAACAATAGAAGCAATACCTGGCACCGCACCTGAAGGAAGGTCATTAGGTAACAAAAAGACGGTCCATCCGATAGCATACATCAGCATACCAAGAGCAATCAACATATAATCCCTTAGTTCTCTGATAACCCGTTGCTTACGCGTCGTAATAAAGACTGAATCCATGTGAGTTTTCCTTTATAAAATCATATTGTCCGCAAAAGTACAAAAAGATTGAATCACTTGGCTTCAAAAGGTGACATTTTTTCAAGTAAAAAGTCCTGTTAATCTGATTTATCAAAAACAACAGTACTTTTCACCCTTTATTATTCTTTGGGGTGTAAATACCAATCTTTATAATCCGCACCAAAAGAATCTCTCCACTGTTTAAACTCGGGATAATAGGTGGTAATAGACACCTTCTCTGAAGGCCATCTAAATTCACTGTTACTGATATTTATAGCGAAAGGCATATTATCTTCTGCTATATAATACATTGGGGAACCATTGGAATCTTGACTCAAATCACTACCCGTACCACGTAAACTCTCATCAGCTACGCTTGTCGGCTTATAGCCTGACAAATGTACTTCATGAGAACGTTTATTCACAAAAATGAAAGAATTGTAAGGCGGATAAGCATCCATATCGCTTACTTTATCATATTTTTTAAATCCGATCACTACAGTCACAGGCTTTTTGAGAACAGGCTTTATATCAGAAAAAAGTATTAATACAGGCTTTTCTATTCCCGGCTCAAAGTTTTTTCCGATCACATTACCTTCTTGACTCACCTGCACCAAATCGATATGCTCCTTCCCTACGTAATCCAACTGGAAACCAAACCCATTTGTATAAGTAGCACCATCATTCATCGGAGTAAAAGTAGTAGTGGTGCGCACCAATGCGTTAGAAGATTTATCTTTCACAACTGTACTGGAATAATATATCACAACATCATTCATATCATAATCATTCTTATCAGGCCAATTGTCCTCATAAGCCAAAGACCCTTTGACTACATACGAAATTTCACCCTTATTTACTTCATCCGGTATATTAGGAGTAGGTTCTACAGAAGAAGAAGCAGATGCCATAATAGCAAACTGTACATCATTAAAACGCATGTCCACATTATCTTCCATAGCCATAAAGAAACAATTGTCCAGTTCCGGATCACTTAACAAAACTGAACGTTGCTCTTTATTATCGTTATATGCAGGATTAGAATAACGAGAAAAAACACCCTTTTCTTTTCCAAATCCCATTCCCAATAAAATCCATCCAATATGAGTGCCTTGGGGGAATTCATCTTCATACTTGCTTTGTTCCTTATTCCAATATTTTAGTTTTATTTGCTCACCGACTAAAGATTTAGGAGCATTCCTACTGGAACGAGGAATCAGGATGGTCTTTTTTATGGTAGCCATGTCCACGGACTCTCCTTCTTTATAAGTATAATAAGCAACCATATCCTCCCACGTAGTAGACGAGAAATTAAAATAAGTCGCTACCAAACCTGTAGATTTAGTTATTACCATATCATTACTCCCTGAAGTACGCAGTTCCGGAAATCTTTCCAACAAATTACGATTATCTACTACTATAGAACGGCTTAAATTACTGCATCTCTCTAAAAAAGCACCAGGTATATCCAACTTTTCAGGCAACAAATAATCAGGAACCCCATTTTCATTCCAATTACCCAATACATCATATCCGTCAGGATAACTCACTCCTCCCATTACTGCTCTAGAACGCCCATCGGCAGACAGTTGTGCCTTATAATCAACATAATTAAAGGTTAGTCCGTCAGATAGTAATTCCAATTCAACAGGTGATACGACCAACACATTATCAGTTACCAGCCATACCTTTTTCAAATAAGCCGGCAAAGATACTTTTGAAAAAAATCTACCATTCATATCAGTCGAAGCAGCATAAATGGGATTTATATCTTTAAACTCCCAAGTATTTTCAACTAATTCCATAGGATATTCATCATACAGATAAAAAGCAGTCTGTACTTTCATACCATAATCAATAATAAGTTGACTATTACGGACAGTAGTAAAATCAAAAAAATCGTCTTTATTGATTTTTTCCTCCCCTTCTTCCCCTCCCCTCGTGTATATATCATGCATATTACGCAAGCAAGACACAAAGAAAACTGATAAGCAGATGATCCAAAATTTTGTTTTCATAAAGTAGTGCGTGATTATTTTCGACAAATATAGCCATAAATAACTAAAAAACAACTAAATAGTCAAAAAAAACTGTCCCCCGACTCACGTCGGAGAACAGCCACAACACAAACACAAAATAAAACACGACAAAACTACTATGCAATTTTTTAGCCTGCTCTATGTTTTGAGTAACATAACTACCGCCAATCAGGTATTCACATATCCAAGAGGGGTTTCAGGTTATTTGCATCTATAAAACGCCACACTAGCGTCCTTTGTTCATCGGTCTTTCTAAAAATATCTTAATTCTTTATTGAATTCCTCTTTCTCTTAACTTAACCTGCCAATTCCATGCAGATTTCAGTGTCTCTTCGATAGTAGCCTTTGCCTGCCATCCTAACTCTTCGTTAGCGAAAGTCGGGTCAGCCCATACCTTAACAATATCTCCCTGACGACGGCCTACAATCTTATAGTTCACCTTCACGCCTGTAGCAGCTTCAAACTTATTCAGCAGTTCCAATACAGACAAGCCGCGACCTGTACCGATATTGAATACTTCCACACTTTCTTTCTGCTTATCGTTCAAGATACGATCCATAGCAATCACGTGAGCCTTAGCCAAATCTACTACATAGATGTAGTCACGGATACAAGAGCCGTCAGGAGTGTCATAGTCATCACCAAATACGCTCAATTGCTCACGAATACCCATTGCAGTTTGAGTGACATACGGCAACAAGTTTTGAGGTACGCCATTAGGCAACTCACCAATCAATGCAGACGGATGTGCACCAATAGGGTTAAAGTAACGCAACATGATAGCGTGAACAGGAGAACCTGATGCTACAGTATCGCGGATAATTTCTTCATTAATTTGCTTTGTATTGCCGTATGGTGATTCTGCCTTCTTGATAGGAGCAGCTTCAGTTACAGGCAATGTATCCGGCTGACCGTATACCGTACATGATGAAGAGAAGATAATACCTTTTACATTATGCTTAGGCATCAACTCCAACAAGTTGATTAACGAAACCAGATTGTTACGATAATACAACAACGGTTTTTGGCAAGATTCACCTACTGCTTTGCTGGCTGCAAAGTGAATAATACCTTCAATACCGGCATATTTAGTAAACAGTTTGTCCATACCTTCATAATCCAGACAGTCCAACTTCTCAAATGCCGGACGGATACCTGTTACTTTTTCAATATTGTCAACCACATCGGCGTTAGAGTTTGAGAGATTATCTACAATCACTACGTCGTAACCGCTTTGTTGCAGTTCAACTACGGTATGAGAACCGATATATCCGGTTCCTCCTGTCACTAAAATTCTCTTTTTCATAAGACTTATTATTCTGTCGTTTTTAATAGGTTCAAAACAACTTAGAAGGATAGATACCCTTACGAATCATGTCGTTGATACGAAGAACTACCTGAATCTTATCATCGTGCGAAACCAATCCCATCCATCGGGCAGGTGTTTCAATCACCTTCACTCTGACTCCTTCTCTTATCCGTTTATTCATAAAAGCAGGTATAGAATAATGAGCTTTCAAATCCATTCCGTTTTCATCAATAAACTTATCAAATGCAACTTGCATTTCATTAAATATATCCGGCCTGAAGCCCCACATATTCATTGAAACCAAACTATTATCATCCAGTGCCACCCATTTATGCACCTCATTAGGATACATGGGATTACCACTGATCCGCTCCACTCCTGTACGGTCTGTTACAGAAATTAAATATCCGTTTTCATCCACTTCACAAATTCCCCGGGTTACTCCACCGCTCTCCGCTAAAACGTTTTTCAATCTATAGCAGACATTGAAACTATGATAACCGGCATCTTTCAATGCCACTAAATTATTATACAATAATTCAAAACTCTCACGCTGATAGAAATTAACTGCATTTATCACTCCAAATGGGGCATCTATTAATTCTTCTCCCATCAATACAGCTCTTACCGAACCATAAAGTGCTGTTCGCTTCGGATTACGTTTTTCTTCGGGAATGGTTTCTACATCCTGATAAACATATTCCACATCCACCACGTGCTCGTATTTGCCTGAAACCAGTTTTTTGAATTCTTGTTCAAAATGTCTACTTATGACAAATACTATTTTATCAAATCCCACTCTTACGGCATCATATACGGAAAAGTCTAATATCGTTTCGCCATTGGGACCAATCCCTTCCAGCTGTTTTAATCCGCCATACTTATTCCCCATAGTGGCCGCAAGTACAATCAATGTCATAGCCATTTGGTCTCTCTATTAATTCTATTGCAAAAATAAGCATAATAATTGAATTAAACAGTACGAAAAACGAAATTCTTTGTACAAAAAAGTCCGAAGCACTGCTCCGGACTTCTGAATTACCTTATTTAAAGGATGAATTACTCTACTCCAAACAATACAGCCAAACCTTTGTCAACACCGGAGAATCCCATAAATGCCATAGCCAGCAGACCGGCAGTAACCAGTGCAATAGCCATTCCCTGCATTCCTTTCGGAATATTTACCAGGCTCAGTTGTTCACGGATACCGGCAAACAACACCATAGCCAAGGCAAAACCAAGAGCTGTCGAAAAGGCGTAAACTACCCCGGTCAACAAATCAAAGTCTTTTTGGATTACCAATATAGCCACACCCAGAATACAACAGTTGGTGGTAATCAGCGGAAGGAATACTCCCAATGCCTGATAAAGAGCAGGAGAAACTTTCTTCAGAATGATTTCTACCATCTGCACCAATGCTGCAATGACAAGGATAAAAGCAATGGTCTGCAAATACTCCAGTCCGAAAGCATCAAGCACAAACTTCTGGATAAGGTAGGTAACAATGGTAGCGATGGTAAGCACGAATGCAACAGCCGCTCCCATACCCGTAGCTGTCTCAACTTTCTTGGATACACCGAGAAACGGGCAGATACCCAGGAATTGTGACAACACAATGTTGTTCACAAATATAGCGGTGATAAATATCAATATATATTCCATATTCTTACTTTTTACGGGTTATGCTTTCTTCAGTTTATTCACAATCGCAATAAGGTATCCCAATGCAATGAAGGCTCCCGGTGCGAGAACGAAAATCAACATTCCGTATTGCTCCGGCATGATGGCAATATCAAACAGCTTGCCTGTACCGAGAAACTCACGTACACCACCAAGGATAGTCAATGCAAGAGTAAATCCGAGTCCCATACCCAGTCCGTCGAAGAATGAAGGAACAGGACCGTTCTTTGCGGCAAATGCTTCGGCACGTCCCAGCAGGATACAGTTCACTACAATCAGCGGGATGAACAATCCCAATGTAGCATAAAGTGCCGGCACGTATGCCTGCATAATCATCTGCAACAAGGTTACAAATGACGCAATAACCACAATAAATGCAGGAATACGCACCATATCAGGAATCAGATTCTTGATAGACGAAATTACTACATTCGAACAAATCAACACAAACATGGTTGCCAATCCCATACCCATACCATTGATGGCCGAAGAAGTGGTTCCCAATGTAGGACACATACCCAAAAGGAGTACAAACGTAGGATTCTCTTTGACAATCCCGTTCATCAATACTTTAAAATTATTCATAGTCTGCTCCTTCCTTATTTTTTGTTTTTACAATCTTTGTTAGGACATTCAGCTTTCTTGCAATCAACATTGGCACAGTTGGCTTTCTTGCAGTTGACAGAATCGCATTTTTCACCACAAGCAACCTTGCATGAATCACATTTTGCATCACAAGTCTGCCCTTCCTTACAGAGAGTTCCGCTACAAGCTGTTGTATCCTTTTCCACTGTTGCCGATACTTGCTGAGTAGCTCCACTGGCTCCGTCTACCTGCTGACCGCTGTAAGCAGCGTATGCATTATTCACTGCCTGCAAGAATGCACGCGAAGTAATGGTAGAAGCAGTAATGGCATCCACCTGTCCGCCATCCTTGCTCACTGTCAAGGCTTTCTGTCCCGGATTCATGCCGGTAATATCGCCTTTACCGCCTTTCTTAAACCAATCGGCTGCTTTTGAGCCCAATCCCGGAGTTTCCGCATGGCTCAACAAAGAATAATCAATAATATTGCCGTCTTTATCGAAACCAACCAACACATTCAGTGCACCACCGAAACCATTAGCAGAAGATTCTACGGCTGCACCGATAAATTCTCCGCCTTTGGTTGCTTTATATATTTTATAGGTAGCACCTTCCAGTTCTATTGTCTCAGGGGCTTCGGCAGGATTGTTATCGAATCCCGGAACTACGATAGCAATGGCATCACTCAAAGCCTTGGCATTAGCCTGCGCAATGGGTTCCTTTGTCAACTCATTCACATAACCCAGCAATGCTCCGGCTACCACGGTTACGCCTGTCAGCACGATAACCATGTTTTTCAAAGATGATTCTAGTTTTTTCATTTCTTCACTACCTCCCCGAATCTTTTAGGTTTGCAATAAGTATTGATTAACGGAGTGAATGCGTTCATAATGAATATAGCGAAAGACA
>ENA-UAON01000991-UAON01000991.1-human-gut-metagenome-genome-assembly--contig:-NODE-991-length-9131-cov-4.305751_pt1 | contig 9131 bp, 7 predicted proteins | sample MGYA00243469_ERZ654557 | MGnify/ENA primary metagenome ERZ654557 (study PRJEB26926, sample SAMN06164571) | human gut metagenome | biome: ENVO:00009003; feature: ENVO:2100002; material: ENVO:00002003...
GAGATTAGCGAGTGTCTCGTGGGCTCGGAGATGTGTATAAGAGACAGACATCAAAAGACCTGACGTTGTTGAGCCAGCAACAGGCTGTATCGACGATTTTATCAAGGTTATCTCTGCACTGATAGAAAAGGGTTATGCTTATGAGGCAGGCGGAAATATCTATTTTGATACTTCAAAACTTAAAGAATATTACGTTTTCCACAACTTTAACGAAGAAGATCTTGAAGTCGGTGTTCGTGAGGGCGTTGAGGAGGACACAAACAAGCGTAACAAGGCGGATTTTGTTCTGTGGTTCACAAAGTCGAAGTTCGACGATCAGGAACTTAAATGGGATTCTCCTTGGGGCGTTGGCTATCCGGGCTGGCATATCGAGTGCTCTTGCATTTCAATGAAACATCTTGGTGAAAGACTTGATATCCACTGTGGCGGTATCGACAACGCTTTCCCACACCACACAAATGAGATAGCACAGTCTGAGGCTTATCTTGGTCACAAGTGGTGTAACTACTGGTTCCATATCCTGCACCTTAACACAAACAGCGGAAAGATGTCAAAGTCAAAGGGCGAGTTCCTTACTGTTTCACTGCTGGAGTCAAAGGGCTATGACCCGCTGGTTTACAGATTCTTCTGCTTGCAGTCACACTACAGAAAGTCACTTGTTTTCACATATGAGAACCTTGACAACGCAAAGACTGCATACAACAAGCTGACCGCAAGGATAGCACAGCTTATGGCTGACAAAAAGCCTGACGAGGTAGTGGAGCTTGCTGATTTTGAGAAACACAAGGGCAGCTTTAAGGCGGCACTTGATGATGATATCAACACTTCAAACGCTATCACTGTTTTGTATGACGTTCTCAAGGCTGACACAAACAATGAAACAAAGCTTGCACTTATTGAGGACTTCGACAAGGTGCTTTCACTGGGACTTATGGAGGCTGCTAAAAAGCTGAACAGCGGTGAGGGCGAAGAGGATATCCCTGAGGAGGTCAGGGCACTTGTGGAGGAGCGTAAAGCTGCAAGAAAGGCTAAAGACTTTGCAAAGGCCGACGAGCTGAGAGATAAGATAGGCGAGCTTGGCTACATCGTTGAGGAAACAAGACAGGGCACAAAGATAAAGAAAAAGTAAAGGAGCTTTAAATGAGCAAAAATAAACAGGACCTCGGTCCTTACCGCAGAAAACAGTTTCAGACATATTTTCAGTTTTCACTCATAGCAATATGCTTTGTTATAATCTTTGTGCTGTTTTACGCCTGCACTGGCAGCAAGCAGAAGAGCATTGATTATTCCGATGCAAAGGTGATACAAATGGACGAACCTGCTGACGACAACCCTGTGGTGGTCTTTGAAACTAACAAGGGCACTTTCAAGGCTGTGCTTTTCCCAGATGAGGCACCAAACTACTGCAAGTTTTTCACTGATCTTGTGGAAAAGGGCTACTATGACGGCACATATGTGAGCATGGTGCAGGACGGTGTATATTTCATAGGCGGAACAAAGCAGGCTGACGGTCAGACGACTTCTGACACTGACACCACCACTATCGAGGCGGAGTATTCAAAAAATCTTTGGCCTTTGAAGGGGGCTTTGTGTGCATACACTCAGGAACAGGGTCACTTGTTCAGCAAGAAGAACGTTTCAAACAGCTATCTTCTTTTTGTTGACAATTATGACCTCACTGAGGAAGAGCGGGCGGAGCTTGACAGCAAGCTTGCAGACAGCAACAATATCCCTGAGGACATTACGAATGCCTTTGAAACATACGGCGGAGTGTTGAATTTCTCTCAGCAGTATACTATTTTCGGTCAGGTCTATGACGGCATGGATATTTATGACGATATCTGCGGCGTCGATGTTGCGGATTCCGAAACGCTGAAACCGACTGAGGATATCCAGTTCACAAAAGTGTATATGTCCACTTATGGTGAGAACAAAAACAGCAGTGCTTTTGCAGGCAGTGTGGATAGTTCTGAGGTTTCTGAGAGTGCGGCAGAAAGCACTGACGAAAGCTCGGCAATGTAAAATATGATATGATATCAAGGCGGACGGGGCGACCTGTTCGCCTTTTTTGCGTTCACTGAAAATTCATTGTTTGTTTGATTATTCCGCTATAAATTTAGCTGTGGCTCTGTTATACTGCTTATATCATGTATTGATATTTTAATCTGCGATAATTGTGAAATATGGCTTTATGTTTGAAAATGATTGTTGCGATATAAAAATATGAAACTGAAATATTGCGATATTACACTTGGTTATCAATACAGATATTATGAGTGCCGCACATTCTTAGTCCTTGACTTTACGAGCAAATTGTGGTAAACTTGAAGGGATAAGTTATGTGTGGAAACTTTTCTGCTGCGGTGGCAGGAGGGAAGTTCCGTATTTAGTTTATGGCAAAAGACCGACTTTGTTTTTTTCCCTTTGCCTGAGATGCACACCTTTTATTTGCATTACTCAGAGGGCGGAGAGCGGCGTTTTTTACGTCGATATATATGACATGAAAAAGATAACGTCATATGAGAAGTCGTAACGAATAGGAGCGGACGGGAATACGTCTTAAAACAGTAGGTTTGCTGTTTGGTCTTAGTCACTGGATAGTACAAAAATTTGTACTGTTGTGGCTTGGTTGAGAGGTTCGTTATGAAAAAGATCATTATGGCACTTTGTTTGTGTGCCATTGTTGCTGTGAGCGGCTGTGGAAAAAGCGGCTCTGAGGATAAGAAAAATTCTTCTGCTGACAGCAGTTCGCAGGCTGCCGTTGAGGCTATGGCTGGGGCTGAGGACAGTGCAAGAGAAAAATATGTGAATGAGTCTGTAGAAAAGGCTGTTGATGAGAATGACCCTGAGGACTTTGAGGTTGACGGCTATTATGATTTCTACTATGACGGCTTTGATAAGGTATACTCCAATGAGGAGCTTAAAAAGGCTTTTGATAAGATCGAGAAGATATGCAGCGAGGCGAATTTTAGCTTGTCATTTTCCTATGAGAACATGGATAGTGATGTAATCGTTTCCTATAACACATATTCTCAGTATCTTACTTGCAGCACCATAAAAGCTCCGTATATCAAGTGGGTGCTTTCACAAGACCCTGACCTTGACGAGGTAGTGGTGCGTGATGTATGCTGGCCGGGTGATGACGGCAGGATAGCCCTTGAACCTGACGGCACTGAGCATACGGTCAGGGACCTTATTGAATACGCCATTGAAGAGTCTGACAACACGGCTTATTATCTGCTTTACAGACGGTTCGGGTATATGGGGTTCAATGACCTGATGTACTCACTGGGTGTGGATTATTATCTTGGGGACTCTTGGATATTTACATACTGCAATGTTCTGGATATGGCTAAGTGCTATAAGGATATTTATGAGTATGCACAGGACAGCGACAATGGAAAGTGGCTCACAAAGCTTATGCAGAAAACTGACGTTGAAACGCAGATAACTGAGGCTTTGGGCGGCAAATATAAGGTGTCACACAAGTATGGTTCTGAGTTCAATGAGTCGAATTTCCATGACTGTGCCATAGTTTATGCTGATTCGCCGTTTGTGCTTTGCATCTTTACAGATCAGATACCTGAAACAGAGGAAAGCTGCAAGGTTTTCAGAGAGCTTGCAAAGGCGTTTGACGACGTGAACAATTTGATAGTGAAACAATAGGCAGGAAAGTCCTGTCTTTAAAATAGGAGGAAATTTTATGAGCGAATACAAGATCTACTCACTGCACATGGGCAAGGCAAAATGTGCTGTTGACCTTGGTGACGGTTCTGAGCGTGGAGAGTATGTAAATCAGGATTACATTCTCAACAAAATGGGCAGACCTCTCAGAAGTATAAGCCTTATGTACTGCTACTATCCGCTGGACAAGGAGTTCCCGGGAAGAATTTCTGAGGTCATGAAAGACGCAGATGTCTCTTTTGCATGGGATTATCCATATGACGATTATTTCACATACAAGGGAGGTCTTGAGGGCAACACGGAGGGCGAGCCTTTCACCTGCATGAGAGATGTAAGACGTCACGGACAGGACGTTACACTGACACTCACTGTTGACCCACACGTTTCTGACGAGCAGCTTATCGCTATCGCAAACGACCTCAGACCTTTCGGCAGACTTCTTCTTAGAATAAACCACGAGGCTACAGGCAACTGGTTCTCATTCAACAAGAGATGCACATATCAGGAAGTCGCTGATTTCTACTGCCGTTTCAACAAGATAATCAAGGAGCACGCACCGAACGTTTCCACTATTCTTTGTATCGGCGGCGTTGAAGATCCAAACAAGAACGAGATAGAAAAAGAGGCTGAGTTCTCACAGGCTGTTAAGGAAACAGACATTTGGTCTGTTGACAAGTATATGGCTCTTCACTGGGGCTGGCCTTATGATGTTGCTGAAAGAGGCGGCACAAGCCACAGCAGAAGCAAGGTCAAGGACATATACGATATGACAAAGCGTTCTTTTGAGAGATTCAAGGAGATAAATGGCGGCGTTACAAAGCCAATGGTAATGAGCGAGTTCAACGCTGACGGCGACGTTACCGGCCCATACGATCAGGCAGCAATGGTAAAGGAATTCTGCGATATGCTCAAGGCTGACGGCGAGGACTGGTTCTCAGGATTTACTTTCTATCAGTTCAGAGACAGAGGACGTCTTGGTCTTGAAATTCAGGACCCTAACTATGCTGACTGTGGTATCGAGCTGCCTGTTATGAAAACATACAAGGAAATTATCCACGATGATTTCTTCAAGCCTTCAATGACAAGAGGCGACGAGGTGACACTGCCTTGCACACTTCGCTGGGGCGGTTCAGAGGACGCAGAGGGTCTTGAGATACTGCTGCACTTTGAGAAGAATCCACACTTCTGCGAGGTCACATTTGATGATGATTCAAACATCATGATGGAGATAAACGGCAAGTGGTTCTACAAGTCACCTGAGGCAAAGACAATCGACCTTATGGCAGCTTTCTTTGAAAAGCCGCTGGAGGGCGAGGCTGACCTTACTCTCAGACTGTTTGCACCTCCTGCAAGCGGTGAGAACGATCTGTCTATTGAGGACGGTCTTATGAACAGCTACACAGAGATCAAAAAGCTCCCTGATATCCGTATCAGATTTGAGCCTGTTGAGCTTTAATATCAAAAATTTAAGGGACGGTCTAGCCGTCCCTTTTTGTGTGATATTTCGGCTTATCTAAACGAGTGTAGGTAAACTGGCGAACAGCGTTCGCCCCTACAATAAAAAACCGTTTACTGTACGAAAACTTGTACAGCAAACGGCTTTTTTTATTATTTATCACACGGTGCTTGTCTTGACATAATCTGCATTGCGGCTTTCAGACCGTCAACTGCTGCCGACATTATACCGCCTGCATAGCCTGCTCCCTCGCCGCAGGGATAAAGATTTTCCACGCTCAAGGAAACCATATCTGCGTTTCGTGTTATGCGGACAGGGGAACTTGTCCTCGTTTCAGGGGAGGTGAGCATTGCACCATTGTCCCCAAAGCATTTCATCTTTCGTGAGAAATTCTGCAAGCCGCCCTCCAGCATATCCGTCACGAATTTAGGGAAGATATCACGGAGTTCAGTTGCCTGACAGCCGAGGCTGTATGTTGGTGCGACCGTTCCTGTGATATCAGGCTTGCCGTTAAGGAAACCGCCAACGGTAGTGCCTGCACCTTTATATGAGCCTGTTAGGGAGTAGGCTTTTTGCTCTATAGACCGTGCAAAAGTCACGCCGTCAAGTGCTCCGTGACCGAAGTCGTCAGGGGTCACAGCCACAACTACTGCGGCGTTTGCGTTCTCGCCGTCACGGGCAAACTCGCTCATGCCGTTTGTGACAGTGCCGCCATTTTCTGAGGCTGACGGGACTACCGTTCCTCCCGGGCACATACAGAATGTGTAAACCCCTCTGCCGTTTTTATCACGCCATGATAGCTGATATTCGCCCTTTGGCAGCAGCGGATTGCCTGCCTGCTCGCCGTAAAGGCTTTCGTCAACAGCCGTCTGCTTATGCTCTATTCTTGCACCGACTGAGAACGGCTTAGGCTCAAGAAAAATGTTTTTTCGCTGCAAAAGCTCAAAGGTATCTCTTGCAGAATGACCGATAGCCAGTATCACGGCGGACACTTTTTCGTCCTTTCCGCCTGCCGAAATGGTCTGCACTCTGCCGTTTGAGATAGCCAAGTCAGTGAGTGCACAGTCAAATCTGACCTCGCCGCCCAGTTCGGTTATTCTGTTTCGTATTGCCGTAACGATATTTCGCAGGTTGTCAGTGCCAATATGAGGTTTCGCTTTGGTGAGTATCTCTTTCGGTGCACCGAAATCCACAAAGCGTTCAAGAACGTATCTGCAAAGCGGGTCTTTTATTCGTGTGGTGAGCTTGCCGTCTGAAAAAGTTCCTGCACCGCCTTCGCCGAACTGCACGTTGCAGTCGGTGTCAAGTTCTCCGGTGAGCCAAAATTTCTGCACCGCCGCAGTGCGTTTTTCCATTGATCCGCCACGCTCCAGTATTATCGGGCGGTAGCCTTGTTCAGCCAGTGCAAGTCCTGCGAACATTCCCGCAGGGCCAAAGCCTGCAATAACTATCCTGCCCTCGGCTTTTTCTGAGGATATAACAGGCTTGTAAACGCTGCGTTCAACATAGGTCAGGGAAGTGTTCTTTTCGCAAAGCTTTTTTTCCAGTGCGGCGTCGTCAAGGGTCACGAAAACCGAGTGAACAAAATGAATGTCATTACGCTTTCGTGCGTCCAGTGAGCTTTTGTGTATCTCGCATTCAGCGGCGTGCTTTGCGGCACTGCCAAGCTTTTTCAAGGCGGCTGCGATTATTTCCTGCTGGGTGGCGTTAAGTGGCGAACTTATCTGATTTACTATTACTGGCATATATCCTCCTGCAAAATTACCGAAAAATCGGGACGATTTTATTCGTCCCGATAAAATTTATTGATCTGAAACAACTACCTGTATCTCGTTCTTGCCAAATCCCCAAACATTATTGTATGTCGGCGAGTAGATCATCGCCTCACGGGCATAAGAGCCTGAATCGATGATATCGCTGAGATTTACCTGAGCATACAGGTCACTGTCTTGGAGTTTACTGATAACATCTTCCGGACCGTAGACTTTGACATTGGTAAGCTTTTTGGTCTCCACTTCCGTGGTCTTGCCTGACGGCTTGCCGGTGGTGAGTATGTGGTCTGAGGTTATGGTGAACTCTTTTGATGTGTAGCCCGTGGCGTCAAAGGATACTCGAACGTCCTCGTCGCCGTTCATGTTTATTTCGCCTGCATTGAGAGGTATCTTAAAACTGAACACCTTTGCGAGGTTTACTTCAGAAAGGTTTATTGAACCCACTGTGAGCGTTTCGGTATCGGCGTCGTCAAGGTTCGGCGAAACCACAGATATTTCTTCTTCTGAAAGTTTCAGCGGAAGTGAACTTACGTCAAAGCTGTCGGTGCAGTTTGTGATATCCACTTTGAGCTTTGCGGTCTTTTTCTTGTAGATAACAAAGTTCACGTCAACGGATTTTGTATCCTTTATCTCTATCTTCGACGAGTCAACGACATTATCATCGTCATCATAGAACACGATATCCTGAGTATTTATGGTCGTGTCCTCAGATATCTTCTTGGATTTTGATATCTGTGCCACTGCCTTGCTTATGTTGTCAAGGTCGTTCTTTGGACCTTCTACCGTAACTTCGCTAGGCGAGGTGGTGGTCTCTTTGAGTATATAACCCTCTTCGGCACTTATGAGCGGAGCCTCGGCAGTGAGCGGTATTGTCTTTGTGGTGAGCCTGTCAAACTCAACGGAAACAGTGTCAGGATTTACAGATACTACCGTGACCTTATCAGCAGAATGTGCCGACTTCACCTCAATGTCAAGGTCATAAGTGCCCTCTTTTGTTACATCGTCAAGATTTACCGACGCAACAAGGTCTGCGGCAGTGTAGCTGCCTATCTCATAGTTCATGCCCTTTATCTCAACGTCAACGGAGATATCCTTGTAGTTGAGTGCGGAAAGACCTTTTTCCTTTGCTTGCGTTCCGTCAAGAGAGAACACAACAGGCACGTTCGTGATAGTTTTGTTTATTGTAGGATACTGGGTGATAGAAAGTGCGAACCATATTATCACGGCGATTATTATTGAAAGTATCCTCAGACCGAAGTCTGCACCGTGGCGGTTCTCTTTTTTAGCCTTTTTTACTTTTTCCATTTTGAAATCACCCTTCCTGCAAAAGAATTTTCTCTAATGGAATTAGCGTCCTTTTCAGGCAAAAGACGATTGTCCAGAAGTCTTTTAAGAGAGTCCTTTGAATAGCCTCTTGTAAGCTCTCCGTTTTCGGCAACTGAGATGTTGCCAGTTTCCTCAGATACGACCACGACTATGGCGTCAGAGTTCTCGCTCATTCCGATAGCCGCACGGTGTCTTGAACCAAGCTGTTTGTTTATAAGCTCGTCTTTCTGCGGTCTTGGCAGGAAACAGCCTGCCGCAAGTATTATTCCATCTCTGATAATTACAGCACCGTCATGAAGGGGAGTGTTCGGGAAGAATATGTTTCCGAATACTGCGGTGGACGGGATACAGTTGAGTATAGTTCCTGTAGCTATCTGTTCGCCAAGCTTTGTCTTTCTTTCGCAGATGATAAGTGCACCTGTTTTGGTGGAAGAAAGATTTGCGGCGGCGTCGCATATAGCGTCGATAGCCTTTTTCCAGTGCTCAGTGTTGTCGTCAGAATCATTTGAACTGAAAAAGCTGAAACCGCCGAGGCTGGTCCTTCCCACTTTTTCAAGCACACGCCTGAGCTCAGGCTGGAACATTATGATAAGTGCAAGGAATCCCCACTGGAAACAGGTCTTGAGCAGAAATCTGATAGTCTGCAAATTGAAGAACACTGCCAGCAGGTAGCAGCCGATGAGTATAAGGATACCCTTTGTGAGCTGCTGTGCCCTTGTTTCACGAATAAGCTTTATGCCGTGGAATATCAGAAAGGAGAGGATAGCAATATCGACAATGTCGTTAAGTCCTATTGATGTAAAAACGCCCCAAACAGCGTTTATAACATAAGCGATACTGTCAAGCATAGTTCACACCCTTTCGATAATTTTGGTAAATGTAATGAAAAAACC